>ERZ840057.519-NODE-519-length-39753-cov-14.960729_pt1 | contig 39753 bp, 58 predicted proteins | sample MGYA00519907_ERZ840057 | MGnify/ENA primary metagenome ERZ840057 (study PRJEB31850, sample SAMEA3708862) | human gut metagenome | biome: human gut; feature: human-associated habitat; material: faeces | place: China | collected 2014 ...
ATTAATGAGTACAGAATGTCCCTGTATTGTGGGAGGTTATTTTAAAGTGGAGATTTTATTGGAATTTTAAATTTTGAATAATTATTAAAAACATACTATTAATTTTTAAAGGATATAACCCTAAAGGTTATATCCTTTTTTATTTTATATAAAAATAAACATTTTTTAAATAATATAATATAATTTATATGAATTTAACAACTCAATATTTAATTAAGAAAACTGATAAGAGATATAAGTCATTAGATAATTTATGTTTTTTATCAAAGAATCTATATAATCATGCATTATATAGAATACGTATGTAGTTCTTTAAAGATAAATCATTTAAGCATTATTATACTTTAGATAAAGAATTAAATCATGAAAATCAAGTTGATTATAGAGCATTACCTGCTAAAGTTTCTCAACAAATATTGAGACTTGTAGAACAAAATTATAAGGCATTTTTTAATTCTTATAAAAAAATTAAGCATGCAAGAATACCTAAATATTTAGACAAAGTAAAAGGAAGACAAGTTGTTATTTATAATAGGCAATCTTTATCAAATAAATTTTTGAAACAAAATATAATAAAATTACCAAAATCTGATATACAATTTAAAATATAGCATAATAATGTAAATTTGGTTCGTATTGTTCCACGTAATAATTATATTTTGATAGAAGTTGTTTATGAAATAGAAGAACAAAATTTAAAATTTGATAATCATAGATATATGTCTATAGATTTAGGTATAGATAATTTATGCACTTGTACTTCTAATGTAACTAAATCATTTATAGTAAACGGTAAACCAGTAAAGTCTATAAATCAATTTTATAATAAGCAAAAGTCAAAGTTTCAATCTGAATTAGAATTAAAAAATCATAGAAAATATTCAAATAGATTATACAGATTAACATTAAAGCGGAATAATAAAATTAAAGATTATTTTCACAAAGTATCTAGATATATAGTTAATCAATTAGTTGAACAATCCATTAATACATTAATTATAGGTAAGAATAATGGTTGGAAACAAGAGACTAAATTAGGTAAGAAAAATAATCAAAAATTTGTGTCTATTCCTTTTGAAATGTTAATTAATATGTTGAAATATAAATGTAAACGTTATGGTATAAATTGTATTTTGTAGGAAGAATCGTATACAAGTAAAGCTTCATTTTTTGATAATGATTTTATATATACGTATAAATCGGAAAGTAAAGAACAACATTATATATTTTCCGGTAAACGTGTAAACAGAGGTTTATATAAAAGTAAAAATATATTAATTAATTCTGATATAAATGGTAGTTTAAATATTTTAAGAAAATATTTAAATGTAGCTTGCGATGTGATTATATCACCAACAAGTAGAGGATTTGTACATAATCCAGTTAAAATTAGTTTTTAACAAATAAACTTATTTTTTTGATTAATATGAATCTTATTGAGTTTAATATATTATCTAATATGTTATTATACTTAATTTATAAATTATTTTTAATAAATTAAACAATTAACATATATTTGAATATAATATTTAAACAAAAATTGATTTTTTAAATATGCAAAAAGGTAATATTGGAGTTACTAGTTAGGATATTTTTCCATTAATCAAGAAATTTATGTACAACGATCAGGATATTTTTATCCGTGAGATCGTAAGTAATGCAGTTGATGCATCAGAGAAGTTAATTAAAGTTATTAGTGCAAATGAGTATACAGCAAATCCAGATGATTTAAAAGTTACAGTTACTATTAATCATGAAGATAATACTATTACTGTTTCTGATATGGGCATTGGTATGACTGCTGATGAAATAGAAAAGTATATTAATCAGATTGCATTTTCAGGTGCAAATGACTTTTTAGAGAAATATAAGGATACACAGATTATTGGTCATTTTGGACTTGGATTTTATTCAAGCTTTATGGTAAGTTCAAAAGTTGAAATTGTATCAAAGTCATATAAAGAGAATTCAAAAGCATGTAGATGGACATGTGAAGGAACTACAGAGTTTACACTTAAGGATGATGATAAAGAAACAGTAGGTACTGATGTAATTATGCATATTTCTGATGAATATAAGGAGTATGTAAATGAAAGTAAACTTATGGAACTTTTAAAGAAGTACGCAGAATACTTACCTATTCAGATTTATCTTAAAGATGTTCCTGCACCAACTACTGATTCATCTACTGGCGAAGTTACATATCCAGAATCACATGAAACAAAAATTACACGAGATGAACCATTGTGGTTAAAATCTGCATCAGAACTTAAAGATGAAGATTATATTAAGTTTTATAAGGAAACATTCCCTAATAGACCTGAACCACTTTTCTGGATTCATATTAATATTGATACACCGTTTACATTTAAGGGAATTCTTTATTTCCCAGCATTTGATCAGAAGCATCCTATTTTTGAACGTAGACATCTTAATTTATATTGTAATCGTGTATTTGTGACAGATGATGTAGATGGAGTATTGCCAGATTATTTGAGTCTCCTTCATGGTGTAATTGATTCTCCTGATATTCCATTGAATGTTTCTCGTTCAGTTCTTCAAAATGATGCTAATGTTAAGAAGATCAGTTCACATATTACAAATAAGGTTATGAGTTCACTTCGTACACTTATGAAGAAAGATAGAGAAACATATGAGAAGAAATGGGAGACAATTAAGACATTCATTAATCTTGGTGTTGTAACAGAACCTAATATCTTTGACAAAGCAAAGGATATTATTCTTCTTGTTGATACTGATAATAAGATGTATACTTTTGATGAATATTTCGATAAGGTATCAGAGACCCAGAAAGATAAAGACGGAAAAGTTGTATATCTTTATACATATGATACAGCTACACAATATACTTATATTGATGCTTTAAAGAAATACGGTTATAATATTCTGTTGTTTAATAGTCAATATGGAGCATTTGAAGTACATACATTCGAAATGAAACTACAGGAGAAGAATGTAACATTTAAACGTATTGATGCAGATGTACCAGAAAACCTTATTAAGAAAGAAGATGATACAGAGAAGAAAGAAAAACAGGTATCTGAAAATATCAAGAGCATGTTGGTATCAATGTTTGATTGTATTGAGCTAAATCTTCCTAAAATTACACATCAGTATATTGTTCAGCAAGATGGTAAAGATGCGTTGCCTATTACTATTGTTGCAGATGAGTTCTTCCGTCGTATGAAGGAAATGTCAATGCTTAATAATGCTGGTATGTATTTGGAAAATAATGCATCTATTAAGATTATTATTAATGCAGATTCTAAAGTTGTAAAGAAAATTATTAAGATTGCAGAAAAAGAAATTGGACAGCAGATTAATGATATTAATGAAAAGATTAAAGATATTAATACACGATTAGAAGCTGCAGATACAGATGATGCAAAGAAGTCAATTCAAGAAGAACTTAATAATGTTATTGCAGAGAAGAAAGAAATTATTAATAAACATGCACATGCAGATAGTCATATCCATGAATTAATTGATATTGGTTTGTTACAGTATGGCTTATTGGCAGGTGAAGATTTGGCAGCATTTGTTAAGAGATCTATAAAGATGATTGAAAAGTAATATAATATATAAGAGAGTATTTATCAAATAATACTCTCTTATTACTTTTTATAAAGATAGACAATTAATAAATAATTATATATAAAAATATATAACAAATTAAAATTAAATTAACAATGTATCGGTATCATAATCCTCTAAAGAATTTTAATCCATTTGTGATAACAAGTGTATTTATATTATTTCTAATTGTAATGTTTACATTTGCAATTCCAACGTTGATAAATGCTGCATCTACTATGATGAATTTTATTGCAATTATTTTTATCTTATTTACAATTTACATATGTATTATTGTAATGAGATATTATAATGATTATTATATACGAAATTATCAGAAATATAAAGAAGAAAGAGAAAGGAAAATTAAAGATTAATTTATCATTTTTTAATTATTAAATGAATTATATGAAGAAAATTGTATTGAATTTGATTGTCATGTTGATGACATGTATGAGTTTAACATCTTGTTGGTATGAACGTGTTGATGCTGGATGTGAAGGTATTTATGTAAATCTTTATGGTGATGATAAAGGTGTAGGAGATGTAAGTCTATGTACAGGCGCTGTGTGGTTTTGCCCATTGACACATGATGTATATGAATATCCTACATATATTCAGACTGTAGATTATCCATCATTTGAAGTTAATAGTAAAGACGGTACAAAATTTACTGTTGATCCTGCGGTTCTCGTAAAGATAGAAGATGGTAAATCACCTCTTATTTTTAAAAAATATCGAAAGCAGCTTGATGAAATTGTAAAGAATACTTTATATGTTTATATCAGAGATGCAGCACGTATTGAATTTAATAAGTATACAGCAGACCAGATTGTATCAAATCGTGAAGCAGTAGATAAATCATTTGAGGAACGTGTAAGAAAAGGATTTGCAAGTGAACATTTTATTCTTCAGCAATTAACGCCAGGTATTGGTTATCCTAAATCATATGAAGAAGCAATTAACCAAAAGAACAAAGCTATACAAGACGAAATGCGAGTCAACAATGAGGTGCGCGTAGCTGAAGCAGAAGCAAAGAAAAAGATTGTTATTGCAGAAGCAGAAGCACATGCAAACAAGTTGAAGGAACAATCACTTACGCCTCTATTAATTCAACAGCAATGGATTAATAAATGGGATGGTAAACTTCCTGACACATATGCAGGCGGACACATTCCTGGTATGATTTTGGGAAAGTAAAATATTAATATGTTAAATAATCTCTAATAATCTCTAATAATCTCTGTATTATTAGAGATTATTTGTTTTTATATAGTAAACAAATAATAAAATTTTATATATACATTATATATAGATTAAATAACTTTAAAATATAATTAATTATGGATTTTACAATTAAAGGAAATAATAATGAAGTATCAGTTTCTAAGGATACTATTAAGAAGTTGATAGAACTTTTACAGCATGTAGATTGTACATGTGTATGGTCAGAACATGATAATCAATATATTAAGGTTAATGATATTCCTAATAATATTGTTGATGAACTTATTGTAAAATTGAAATTATCAAAATAATGGAAGATAATAAAGATATTGAAATTGTTGAACAACCAGTAAAGAAGAAGAGAGGACGACCACGTAAAGTACATCCTTATGAAGAATTCCAACCATATATTAAAGAAACATTTGCTAATTATCTTAATGATAATTATGATATGATATATTTGTTTATGAATGTAAATAAACGAATTGATAAAAGATTTTGGAATGCTATATATGAACATGTAAGTGCATTAAATAATAAATTATATGAAGAATATTCATATGGTTTTAAATTTAATGAATATACATATAGACCAGCTGTACAATGGAGAGGTATTGATGAAGTTCGTGAAACTCAACGAAAAAATGCAGTAAAGCATTTTTATGAAAACGAAAATTTAGATCCTATATATAAAGCATATATGATATTTACTCATATGAAACTTTATATTAGTGAATCTAGTAAAGAAATGAAAGTATGAAAATCGTATCAAAATATAAGGATTTCTATGACTCATATGGATTTATTCTTGGTAAACCAGATGAGAGTATAACTTATGTCCGTACAACAGAAGTTATTGATGATGACAATAAGCAATATAAGTCAATCATCAAGAAAATTTATGATTATGGACATTTGTATTTTCATGTTTATGGATTTAAAGAAGATTATGTTGCATGGGTAGAAAGTGTTGTATGTGGTATATATCCTTATATATACGTATGTCCTTTTTATGTGATTATGCAGCAATTAAATAAAGGTAGAACGTTTATACCTATTGATTTAAAACCAATACCAATATCAGAAGAATTTGTACATGACAAAAGTAAAAGAGAACATATTTATAATAAGGTACAAACAAAATTTGATGAGTATTGCAATAAAAATAATATAAAAGGAAAATTACATATACAAAAAATTAAGGAAACCAATTATTCATGGTCTAATGCAAAATTTAAATTTGAAACGCAAAGTTGGAAGATAGAAAATCCTGATGTATTCAGAGAATTAAATGTGCCAACTTTTATGTATGTAAATAAAAATGATGATATTTCAAGATATGTTAAAGATTATGGATTAACACTTAATCCAATATTTGTTAAACAAAATTTTGATGTATTAGGTGCTAATAGAACCAGAATAATTAATGAACAGAATGTCTATATAGATATAGAAAATTTTTTGTGGGAAATGAAAAAGGAACCTGAATCAACCCCTGATAATAAAACAAAAATTATAAATGCAGGGTTTGATTTGAAAACATCATTTAGAAATATGTAATATTTTATTATGCGAATAGTAACAGTTAAAAATGATAAAGGTATATACATACCACCATTTATGTCTGACTTTACAAAAGAAGATTCAGACCTTATTGGTAAATTATGGGATATATCGACTAAACATGGATACATAGCCGATTCATTAGGTAGTACACAATGTTTAGCATTAATGTATGATGAACTTCCATGTTATTTTAAAATTTTATTTAAAAATGTAGAAAGAACTGAAGTATCATATGAAGATTATGAAAGAGGTTTTTGGTAATTAATTTATGAAGCAAGAAAGAAAAACAGTAGTAGCAGGTCCACATATATTAAAGTTTAATATATCAGATATTAATAGAATATTTTTTACAAGTGATATACATGCAAATCATGCGAATATTATAAAATACTGTAATAGACCATTTACAGATGTTAATGAAATGAATCAGGTTTTATTTAAGAATTTAAATGATTCATTATCAAGTATAGATAATGCTATACTTATAAATTGTGGTGATTTTATCTTTAGTAACGTAAGTACATATGATGAAATGGTTAATAATATTAAAGCTGAAAAAGTTTATAATATAATTGGTAATCATGATGTAAAAAATGTGTTACAGAGAAGAAATGTAGTACCTTATAATGAAGAAAGTAAAGTATATTGGAGTACTGAACTTATTGTACAAATATATGATGATTATAAAGATAAAATAATTCTACAGTTTACAGTATCACATTATCCACATTGTGATGGTCAATTCTTAGGTAAATTTAATATTCATGGTCATTTACATACACCAAAAAATGTAGAAAATTATACAGGTACAGATGCGAATATTGCTAAAAAGTTAAAAGAAAAAGCAATGACATATGATGTTGGCGTAGATGGAAATGATTATAAACCAGTAAAGTTAACTGATATATTAACAGGAAATTTAATTCAATATCAACTTAGAGATATTGATTTTAATTATTGGAAAAATAAAATTAAAAATATTTAAAATATTTAAGTGCTAATAAAGTTTATTGCAAAACTTTATTAGCATTTTTTTGTATAATAATTAAATTAATATTTTGATATTTCATAGTATCAAAGAATAAATAAAATACCTAAAATAAAAATAGAAAGAAAACTAAAATGAAGGTAACAAAACGTGATGGTAGTTTTGAGAATTATAGTGTTTAGACAGTTAAACGTGCAGTTAGAGAAGCGTTTAAGTCAACAAAGACTAAATACTCAAAAGACACAATTTCGAATATTGTAAGTTCTATTACGCCATATGATGGCATTCCTGTAGAAGAAATACAGGATCAGATAGAAACAAGTTTGTATTCTCATGATCAGCCTAAAGTTGCAAAAGAATTTATTCTTTATCGCAATAAGAAGAAGGAAATCAGAGAATGGGTTGCTAATAAAGAAGCATTTATTGAAAGATATAAAAATGCATCAAACACTGCAAATAGTACAATTGATGATAATTCTAACGTATCATCTAAGAACATCGGCGTATTAAATGCAGAAATTCATAAAGGTGATAATATTCTTGTAAGTAGAGGAATGATTACAAGAAAATTAAAAGATTTATTCCCTGATTTTAAAGCAAAACAATATCAAAAAGATTTAAAAAATCATATTATCTATAAGAATGATGAATCAAGTTTTGCTGGTGCTATAAGTCCTTATACTTATTCATCAAAAGAAGTTATATATGTAAAATATAATGATAAACCATATTTAATTCCATTTGATTTATTATATGATTTAATTGAAGAACCAGAAGTTTTTGTAGATCATGAACGTATTGTTTATCAAAAGTTTCCTGATAATTTATATGTGTATGATGATAATGATACTTGGACACAAGTAACACATGTAACAAAGAAGAAGAGACATAGAGATTTGGTACGAGTAAAAACAACATTTGGTGAAGATATTGTTGTTACAGATAATCATCCATTAATTATTGATAAAGATAATATAGATGATTGTATTGATGCAATTGATTCTGTTGGTAAACGACAATATAAAACTGATACTAAATACAGATTTGAAGGAAATAAAATAATAGATTTATCTGATGTTTTAACAAAAGGTGAAGTATATAATACTTATATAAAATATAATAAACAACCTATTAACAGGTTTATTAATATTGATAGAGATTTCGGTTACCTTATTGGTTTTTTTGTAGGTGACGGTAATTATATAAATACTTCAGATTATCTTAATTTTACACAAAAAGATGTAAATATATTATATAAACTTAATGATATTTTATTTACACATTTTGGTATCATTGGAAAAATTGTGTATAAATCAGATAATAGTAATTGTTATAATCTATTTGTTAATAATAGAGCTATATATGAATTATTTAGAAATTATTTCAAGATTCAAGATAAATCACAAGGTAAAACAATTCCAGTTAATATATTTTCATTTAATGATGAATTTGCATTAGGAATTCTTGAAGGCTTACTTGACTCCGATGGTACTATTCATAATAATTCAATTTATTATAGGTTATCTTCTCGAGCTGGTATTTTACAAATATCTGCATTATTAAAATACTTCGGTTATTCTGTTTGTAATGCTATGCAAACTATACCATTTGGACAAAATAGCGGGTATCATACAAATTATACTGTATGGGGTGTAAATACTACATATAAAGATGGATTAATAAAATTATCTAATTCTATTAAATTTAATAAAGTAAATACAAGTACACATTCATCTAAGTATAATGCAAATGGTGAAACAACCATATTAAGTGTTTTAAAAATTAATGAAAATGATGCATTTTTGAATCAAAATGAATATATTTATGATATTACAACAAAAACACATACATTTGCATTAAATAATATTTTAGTACATAATTGTGTTAGTGTATCTATGTATCCATTCCTTAATCATGGATTGGAAAAGATTGGAGGATTGTCATGTCATCCACAAAATCTTGATTCCTATTGTGGTATGTATGTAAATCTTGTATTTGCAGTTGCAGCACAATTTGCAGGAGCAGTTGCAACATCAGAATTCTTGGTATATTTTGATTATTTTGCACGAAAGGAATTTGGAGATGATTACTATTTACATAGTAAAGAATTCTATAAGATTGGTCCAAAATATCGTAAGTTACTTAATGAATCTAATTACTGGTGTAAAGATGTAGATACACTTAGAAAACATGATTTTGGATCTGATGAATTAAATAAGTTGAGAGATGAACTTGTTTATAATTCAGAACGACCATTATCTGATGAAGAACTTAAAGAATATGAAACAGAACTTTCTAAATATGATGTAGAAGGTTCAATAAAAGATTTTACAAATCCTATTAAGATTGGAGATGGAACAAGAACAATCGGTTCATGTATCCAACAATTCTTCCAACAAGTAGTGTGAATTGAACGCACCCCTAATCGGTGACGATTAGGTAAACACCATGTGAATTGCAGGGACTCTAAAATAATGAAAATTCAGTTTTTTCATTATCAAGGGAATCGTGCAGCCAAGCCTAATAATTAGGAAGGTTCAACGACTATCGAAAACATAGAATAAACAAATAAGAGTTTATTTGAAGAAGTGAGTAGAGTACATAACAAGTGTTATGGAAGTGCATGGCAACTTAATATAATCAATTAAGTTGGAGAAATAGTCTAAACGAATGTTTAATTCCCTCTATTACTGAAATGTAATAGTTGTCTATAGAAATATAGAGCAGTTATAAACTGAATATAAACTAACGATTTATATTTAATATATTTGATTCAATTAATCAACCAGCGGCATCCAGAGGATTATAGTCAGCATAAACTAAAATAAATTAAAAATTACATAATCCTATATGTAATTTTACATATCTGAAATTATGTCTAATTATAGATATTTTACAAAAGATAGAGATTGGTTATATGAAAATTATGTTATTAAAGGATTAACACGAGAATAGTGTGCTAAAGAAGGAAATACAACATTAGCAAATATTAAAGAATATTTAAGAAAATGGAATATTGAAAAATCTAAATTAATAATTAAAAAAGAGGATTTAATAAATTATGTTAATAATGGATTAACAACGAAAGAAATTTCAGAAATATATAAATGTCATAAAGGTACTATTAATAGATATTTTAAAAAATATAATATAAAAAATACTAATTATGAAGTTTATGAACAATATGATGATACAAATGATTAGGAAATAATAAAATTATATAATGATGGTAAATCTACAGTAGAAATAAGTAAAATATTTAACTGTTCAGCAACTTCAATAAGAAGTCATTTAAAACATAATGGAATTAAAAGACGTACTTTTGCCGAATCTATGTGGAATTATCATAAAAAAGAAATACCAGAAGATTTTAATGATTATAAAAAATTATATAATTTATATATTGAATAGTCAATATCAAAAGCAGAATTAGCACGGAGATATAATTGTACAATAGCTGTAATTAATAGAGTATTAAATAATTTAAATATTACTAATATTCCATATACAACAGATACTAGAAGATTAGGTAATAAAATAAGAACATATTTTAATCGATTAGTTACTAAAGTTATAGAAAGAGATCATAATACTTGTTAGTTATGTGGATGCCATGAAAATCTTCAAGTTCATCATATAGTTCCATTTAAAATATTATTTCATAATTTATTATCAGAGCATCCAGAATTAAACCCTACTGATAATTTTGATGAATTATTTAATTTAGCAATAAAAAATAAAGAACTTAATAACATAGATAATCTTATAACATATTGTAAAAATTGTCACATGTATAAAATACATAATTTTGGTAATAACTAAATTATAAGAGAAATTACATGTGCTGACGTTAATAAACACCTTGAATTGCGGGAAGTCCCTTAGAGCTTTATCTACAGCATATCATGGTAACATAGATAGTAGCAGATAGTATAACGACTATTAGATTGTAAAAACGATAAAGATTGGGTAATCATACGCAGCTAATTATCCTAAAGGATAAAAGTTCAACGACTATCGAACACTTTAAAAAGTTAGTAGAGTACATAACAAGTGTTATGGAAGTGTAGGTGCAAATTTAAGAAAATTAAATTTGGTGATATAGTCTAAACGGTTTAACAAACCCTTTTAACGTGAAATTCGTTAATCGTCTATGGAAATCATAGAGCAGTTACAAATAGTAACGTACATAAAGTAACGATTTATGTAGAAGTAAAAATGTTGTAAATTTCTCTTATTTTGATAAGCCTTTCTTTGAAGGTATGTTTGGGGAATTTGTATTTCCAGATGAAGAAGGTACAAGACCTTGTTGGGAAAGTGTTTCATGGTTGCAGAAAGATTTCATGATTTGGTTTAACAAAGAGCGTCTTCGTACTATAATCACTTTCCCTGTTGAAAGTTTTGCATTGGTATATAAGGATGGAAAGTTTGTAGATGAAGATTCTGCAGATTTTGTCGCAGAAGAATATTCTCGTGGTCATTCATTCTTTACTTATATGTCAGATACTGTTGATTCATTATCAAGTTGCTGTTTCGATGGTGATACACCATTTATGTTTGTAGAACCTCTTAATATGGAAGAGCATGGTGGTAATAATGCATATATGGTTTCATCTATTAAAGATGCATATGAAAAATATAAAGATGATATAATTAATGTATATCATATGAATTTTAATGGTACTACAGGTAAATGTACAGGTGAATGGGTAAATGCAAAATTTGTAAAAGCACAAGCTATTCAGGAAGTACGAATTTATTTTAAACCAGATGATTTCAATCCAGATGAGTCAAGGAATGTAATGAGAGTTACGCCGGATCATATATTCCCTGTTATTGATGATAATGGATTTATTAGAGATAAAAATGCATATTTGTTACAGACTGGAGATCAACTTATTTTTGAATATGCACAATATATGGGATTATTTAGAGATGAATTTCCTGATAGAGATCAAGATTTAGTAAAACGTGCCATTTTAAAAGTTGAAATTGTAAATCTTGATGAACCAAAGGATTATTATTGTGTAGAGTTATGTGATAAAAATATTGAACCATACTTTTTGTTACCTAATGGAAATATTACACATAACTGTCGTCTTAAGAATAAGATTCAAACAAAGGAATTTAATTTTACAAATGGTAACTTAGGGATCAACTTGGGTCCTTTATGTGCTTAATTGCTAATCAAGCAATGTATTAATATAGCGATATTAATGCATCGGTGAAGCCTAAACATAAGTTGTGAAACTATATGCATGGTAATACCGAACCAAGTTAATAAATATGTTATAATTTTACATTTATAATATATGAATAATAAAATATTTACAATTTACAAAATATCATTTCCAAATGGAAAAGTATATATTGGTTAGACATATCATTATCATTAGAGAATTAAAGAACATTTAAATGAAATGAAACATAGTGATTATAAATTATATAGAGCTATGAGGAAATATAATATAAATGAAAATAATTTTTCTATAGTAGAAGAAAATATTTTAACATAGAACGATGCAGATAATAAAGAAATATATTATATCAATTTATATGATAGTTATAATAATGGATATAATTCTACATTAGGTGGACATGCTGCAACAATAACAAAAATAGGAGAAGAACATCCTAAAGCTATATTAAATGATAATGAATTATTAGAATTAAGAAAAATTAGATATTCTATGAAATATACATTTGGAGAAGTATATGATATGTATAAAAATAAAATGTCAAAAAGTGGGTTTTCAAAATATTGGCATTATTATACAAGACCTGAAATCGGAGAAGAATATAATACTGATGAAGTAAATAAATTTTATAAATCTGATAGGAGAACAAGAAGAGGTATATTACATGCAAATTCAAGAAATTTATCAGATGAAGAAGTTTTAAATATAAGAATACGATATTTTGTAAATGGTGAAAAAGAAGATGATATTTTTAAAAAATATAAACACTTATATTCAAAGAGTGGTTTTAATAAAATATTATTTGGATAGTCATATATGCATGTAAAAATGCCTATTAAAACAGATAAGTGTAAATAGAAATTACCATAGTTATCAAAAGAAGAAGTAATTTCATTAAGAGAACAATATAATAATGGTAAGTCTATTAATGAATTAAAAGTTGGAAAATATGAAAAATATTCAATGAATAATTTTAGAAATATGTTAATAGGTAGAACATATAAAAATTATTAATGTGTGTGGAGGTCATCCCCTAAGTGATGAGCAGGAGGAGTAGGGCTACTATTGATACGTAGCAGTATTTTAGGAAACGAAGTACTTTAAATGCCGAAATAGTGCAATGTTTATTAACATAATAAACATAAGATATGACCCGGACCATATAGAAATATATGGAGAAAACGTCAAACAGGTTCAAAATCTGTAATAACATTAAATCTTAGTCGTATAACACAAGATTGGTTTAATAGTGTTAAGAAAACAGGTGTAACAAAAGAAAATGTAGAAGAACATTATGATGAATTGTGTCATTATTTTGGTGACATTCTTGATAGAGTATACAAATATCATACTGCATATAATGAACTTCTATGGGATATGTATGATGCTGGTTTGCTTCCAGTATATAAAGCTGGATTTATTAGTTTGAATAAGCAGTATTTAACAATTGGATTAAATGGTCTTAATCAAATGGCAGAATTCTTAGGAATTACATGTAATATAAATCCTCATTATGAAAAATTATGTCAAACAATATTTGGATATATTAAGCAGAAGAATCAAGAAGCTGCAGGTATGTTTAACGGACACAAGCTCACGTTTAATACCGAGTGTGTGCCTAGACTCAGTGGGCACGTAAAACCTCTTTTAATTGACTCGAAACTCCTTATTAAGGACAACGAGGGGCAAGCAATAACAATAATGTTATGTGCAGCCTGAGAGACTAAATATAGAGGAGTTTTGTTGTGAAACAAAATTATGCAATAGTCCGAACTCTATGGTAACATAGAGACTTAATTAGAAATAATTAAGCGTCTAAAATACAATATAATTAACCAGGTGAGACATTAAATATAATTTATATGTCAATAAAAACAAAAATAGATAGTGTAAAATTATCAGATTTATATTATATTTTAGATCTCTCATCTCCAATAGAAGAATTACATAAAATTCTTTCAGATGAGGTGTAACAGAATTGGCGGAAAGTCTTGCAATAAAAAATTATAATTGGGATAAAGAAGATGGATATTGGGTAAGTGATGATACAAATCTTTATGCATCTTATATCTTTAAACCAAATGACAAGAGTTTATCAATTTTCGATAAAATTACATTACATGGTCGTGATTATATCGGAGATTTCTTGGATGGTAGAACAAAAAGAAACTGCCTGTTAAATCTTTTCCGTCTTATCAACGGGGTATAATATTAGAGAATATTATGCTAACGGTGAAGTCTAAACATAAGTTGTGAAACTAAATGCATGATAATACCGTGGGAAAATAATTGAATAAATTATAAACCTGTATCGACTATCTCCGAATCGGGAGAGTAAGAATACTATTGATACGTATTTTGAAATGGATTTTGTTAAGTTATTATTTACTTAATTAAGATATAGTCAGTACCTATAGAAATATAGGATATGCGGTAACGGGTTCTGCCGCGCATCTCAATTTATCAGAACACTTGTCTAAGAAACAAATAAAACATATCATGCAATTTGCAGCACAGGTAGGATGTCAATATTGGACATTTAATGTACCTAATTGTAAGTGCGAAGATTGCGGATATATATCAAAAACTCCATTTGATAAGTGTCCAAAATGTGGATCAGTTCATATAAGTTTATATGACCGTATAATTGGGTAAATTATAATTAAATGCCCCTATATGTGGCGACATATATAGCAAACATCGAATATGCTGGAAGTTCCTAAAGCTTTAGATACCAAAGTGTAAAAATTCTAAAGATGTAACAATGGATAATCAGCAGGGATAGTTATTTGATACGAAACAAATAAAAGCCCTCAACGACTACCAAGATGTAACTCAAGAAGTTAGTGGTATAGTCTAAACCTAAAATATTTTTGGTAAAATATTTTGCAAATAGAATGAAAATTCGGGTATAGAGTGATTTAACTAAAATTTCGAACTGGTCTGATGGACGTCAATTGGAACAAAAGACACGTGTTTATTTAAATAGTGAAAATATTTAAGTTTAAAAACCTATTTTATTTTAATTTTTAATGATTCCAGTATACTACTACTGGAATCATTTTTTATTGATTTTTTCTAATAAAAATAGATGTTTTAATCAACTTTTTATATGTTTTTCTATATAATTTTTAAGAAAAAGATTAAATGGTATGAATTTATTTGATAACGAATTTGACGATATAATTGATTCAGAAACTACATCTTCATCTGTTTCTAAAGAGATGAGAGTTAATGAATTTAAAAAATGGAAACAAGAAGTATTAAGTTTAAAAAAGAGGAAAGATGATATATATAACCGTAGAAATATAGTTCATAATATAGATGATATAATATTAGACGAAAATTCAGTTACTTTGATTTTTGATTCTAATGTTGTAAAAAATATTATATTATGTCCTATTAATTATATTATATCATGTCATCTACTGATCAATAATATTAATATAGAAAATAATACAGAAAATGATATACGATTAATCTTATATTCACAAAGAAAATATAATAACAATGAATTAGAAGAAAATGTAGTGAATATAAATGATTTAGAATTGCTATCTCTTATTAACTTTAATAATATGAATATAACAGATATATTATTTAGAGGGACATTTTCCACATTTGATGATTATCATAAGTATATAGATATTGTGAAGAACAAATTTAATTATGCTACAATATGGATGAATTATGAAACACGTATAGAACATCCTGATACTACTATAAAACCATTAAAAAGAAATAACTGCCATATATCAGCATTATTAAGATATGATGAATTAATAGATACTATCATTTACAATGATACTGTTAATATATCATATTGTAATTTTATTAATAGTGGACTATTGCAAAATTAATTAGTTAAAAATGGAAAATAAGAGAAATAAGTTATTTTACGTTATTATTATTGTACTTATAGGAGCTTGCATATATTTTGCAAGTGAAAAAACACATTATGAAATGAAGGTACATCAATTGCAAGAAACAGTAGATAGGCAAGCTGGTGCAATAGAAAGTTTAGAAAGACAAAAGATTAATTATTAAAATAAAATATATGGATGACAAATATTTAATTATATATCATAAAGAAGATAATGATGGCTTATTTTCAATGGCTATCATTTATAATTATTTAACAGAAGAAAAACATATAAACAGAAATATGATTTCTTTATTTGGTGCAGATTATAATATGATGGAGAATATAAATATTCATACAGATATTATAGATCAATATGATTATATATATATTACTGATATTTCATTTAATACTGCAGAAACAATGAGAGAACTTAAGAAAACATATGGCAATAAACTTACATGGTTTGATCATCATGCACCTATGATTAATAAATCAGAAGAGTTACATTTTGATGATATTCCTGGTACAAGAACAACAAAACATTCAGCATTGTATAATGCATTTACATATCTATATAATTTTGTTGGTCGAATTCCTGATTTATTTAAGGTATTATCTGCATGGGATAGTTGGAGTTATGAAGCAGAAAATATTAATTTTGATTTTTGTAGATATGTAAATATTGGTGTAAATAATAAATATGATTTGAATATTAATAAAATTATTAATTATGTATATGATATTATATATACATATGAACCTATTGAATTATCCGCGCAAATTAATGAACTTAAGGATTTAGGTAAACTTGAATGTAATATTATAGACAGAAATAATAAGAATCTTATTAAAACATATGGTGATTTTACATGGACAGTTGGACCTGATAATAGAAGTGCATGTGCATTGTTTATTCAGAAACCTACAAATTCACAAATATTTTCTTCATGTAAAGAGAGAGTTCAGAATGGTATTGTATTTAAGCGTCTAACTGATGGTATGTGGGCAATATCATTATATAATCCTATTGATACACATGAATTTCATTGTGGTAAATTTTTACAGGAATATTATCATGGTGGTGGACATGAAGGTGCTGCAGGCGCACAAATAACAGAAGATGAATTTATTAAAATTTTAAAAGCTAAACATATTTAAATTAAATAGGAGAATAGTTTTTCGCATACTATTCTCCTATTTTTTATTTGTCATTATTACTATTTTTATCTAATGTATTTTCATCTATATCATTATTATTCGAAAATTCTACTTGCTAATTTGTATTTTTAGTCATGTAATTTGTAAATGTTATTAATGTGCCTGGTATTCTATCTGAACCTAATATCGCTTTTACAGATTCCCAGAATTCTCTTTGTTTTATTGTATCTGTTCCTATATGATAATGTTTTGTTGTTGCACCTGTATCATCTCGTGCCTATTCTATATAAGCAGATACACCATAATCATAGAATAATTTTAATATAGTTGGACTTTTCATTATAATATTTGTCATAAGTTCAGTAAAATCCATACCGTTATTAATAATATCTATAGCTTCCCCATATAAATGTCGTGAATTATTCTTTTTAAAATACATTACTTCTCCTATAGCATTCATACATTTATAATAATCATATTTTTTTATAAATGCATTACCATCAACTTTATTACCGTATTCATCTACTGCCCATCTTCTTCCAGATACTAATTTACATTTATTATCAGATTCAGATAAAATTGTTTTATAAATATCTTTCATAAAAGATTTTAAACCAGTTAACGGTATAGTAGAACCAGCTACATAATCAGATTTTTTTACATATTGATCTATCATATCCATATTAAAATTAACTGCTTCTACTGTTTCTTTTCCGTGTGCATTATATATAGTACCTGCTTCTTCTTTTTCTTGCTATTGCTCATCAGTTATAGAACTTATATTCTATTTTTTCTATGCTGATATAACAGCATCTTCAGATGTTGTTGCACCCATAATATGTTCTTCTCCATATCGTTTTAATGCATCATAATATGCCATTCTAACAAGTTTACCATTTCCAATATCTACTAATACAATAGTATTTGCTGTTTTTTTATCTATTGTTTTACCTGATTTATCTTTAATTTTAGATGGTACTGGCCATTCTCTTCTAACTAATTTAACATTTGTTCTCCAATTTGTACCCTAACCCTAATCATTGTCAATATCGAATACCCATTCAATACCATCTATAATATACCAACCAGATTCTGCTTCATACATACATTCTTCTATTTTTGTACGTGCTTGACCAGTTCTAATAGCTTGTTCTGCCCTATTTAAATCCATTAAAACAATAGGCATTTTTTCACCACGAACAATACTTAAGTTTGCACCGTTTAACTCAACAAGTAAATACTGTTTTTGTAACTATAATAAATTTCTCATATTATGTTCATATGCAACTTCATAAAATCTATGAGTATTTCCAGATGACATCATATTATTTCCGGTTCCTTCAAGATTTGCTGCATCTCCGTCAGATTGTTGATTTGTAATTTTCTCTGGTTCATTTTTATTTGATGATTGAGTTTCCGAAGTTGCCATTGCAGAATCACCACTTGCATATGTCATATTTCGTCCAGGGCCTAATAATACGAAGAAATCATTATCTGCTCGTGTTGGATCAAATTTTGTTCTATTTAAACATAATGAGAATTCAACACTATAATTAGGATTATTTGGATCTATTAAACCTGTATTAACTGATGAATATTGCATTTTACAATTTAATCCAACAAAATCCTATATTTCCTATGCATTATTAAGTAACCTCCAATTATTAACATGATATACTGTTGCTGCTTCATTATCATCTGTAATATTAGTAAATATTTTTGTCTATATATGTGGTTTTGTTTTCTATTCTTCTTCCGTTTTAACAGCAGCTTTACCATCAATAGCTCTATTATTAATAAATGTATTTGTCCAAAATGTCATATCTATAGATTCATCATAACCGCTTTCACCTAATAATCTATTAATATTCATGAAAGATAAACCATATCTAGGATCTATCCATGATTCAAAAAATGAATTAGAATCTTTCCATGCATGTGTTGTCAAATCATGTATAAACATTTCTGGTGATTTACAATTACACCAAACCATTACATCGTTTGTATCATCAGGATCGCAAAAGAAGAAACTTAATCTTAAACGTTTTGCGAGATCCATCATAGCATCTCTTGATGAACCATTAAAATTATATCTGGATTCTTCATTTCTTAAATCTGGTACATATAATTCTCCAGTTATAATCTATGTCTAATATTTCTGATATTGTGTCTAATCCATCTAATCTGAAACTACATTTGTAATTCTGAAATCACATCTCATGGATTTAATCATTGCATGTCCACTCTAAAAAAATACACTGCATCTATCACCTTGTTTTACAAAATCTTTTTTTAATAAACCTGGATCTGATGTAGTTACAATAAGTCTCATTGTTGGTAGAATACCAGTTAAAGGCATTTGATAAACTTCATAATCATAATAATTCTTATAATAACCGGTTTCCATAGAAAAATGCTATATTTCTGTAGATTCAAAATAATGGTCATTTATACGAATTATAGGATATACTGCACCTTTATTATACCATTGATTCTCTTTAATATTAGGACTTGTTACATCTGGTACTGAAATCCCAATTACATTGGGATTATCAATGTCTGCACCTAATGGTAATGAACTACGAGGATTATCTTTATCTTTATTTCCCATAGAATCCTCAAATACACCTTTATTTGAAGAATCTTTAGAGCCATTTCCATTACCATCTGAATCATTTGCATTATCTCCATTATTTGATGTATCCTTATTTGTAGTTCCTGAAGAGCCATCTGACTTATCATCATTTGTATTAGAATTATTATCATCATTATTATCAGAATTAGATGTATCTTTATTATTAGAATCCACCATATCTAATATTTTATCTTCATCTGATTTTGAATAACAAACACCACCATATTTTCCTGAACCATAATCAATAGTATAATTAAAAAAATCTTTCTTAATTATCTAATTTGTATTTACATCTTTATATACTTTTGTTTCTGTATATAATTTTGCATTCTTACCTTTATATATGATATTATAAGTATTATTTATTGTGTCAGTATAATAATAATGTGTTATAGTTTTATCTGATGATACTTCACCTTTTTTTAAATATTTAATACCATTTATCGTTAACATAATTATTTAGATTTCTTTGTATTTTTATTTGTATTAGATTTATCTGTACTATTAGTTTTCTTATCTGGTTTACCTGTAGATGTATCTTTTTTACCTGTGGATGTATCTGCAGATTTTTTTGCTACATCCTCTTTAGTAATACCTTGATTTGCATATTCTATAGCCGGATCATTAGGTTCATATGGTATTTTTAATTCATCTAACACAATACAAGAATCATTTGTAGAATATATACGTGTATGACTACTTGCAAATTGATCTTTTGATGTAAACATTGTTTGTTTAGATGTTGCTGATGCAGTTTGAAATGCATTATCTTTTGAATTTTCAAATATATTACCACCTTGACCGGTAAATGTTTGATATTCATCATGTACTGGATATGCATTATAATTTCCCATACCTACACCACCAGTATCACCAAAACCACCTCCATCTAAACCACCAGAAACTTCAGTACCTAATCCTGATAAGTCAGCTAAGTTTACAGAACCCATTTTACTTAATACGGCATTTGCCCATGATGTTCTGCATGTTAGTGCACCAATATATCCATCTTTAAATGTACGTCTGCTGCCATCTGCCATATATGATGTTTTACACCATGTATATGCTTTCATAGATTGCTATGAACGTAATTTTGTTCCTTTACCTGCAGAACCATTTTCATAACCGCGTAGAACAATATCTGTTGATTGACCAACTGATGTAGTTTTTCTTAACAAATTAATAAATGATTCAGAGCACCCTTTTGTTACAATAGCTATTTGCTAATCTAATGACCAATTTTCTATAGGTCTAGAATTATGGAATTGTCTCTATATTTGACGTTTCCATGCATTAGACCATTGTGCAAGACCTGCACCATATCCGGCTCCATTTGCGGATGAACCTTTAAATCTTCCAGATTTTTCAGCAGCGTTATATGCTCCAGGATCACAACCAGATTCTTCCATAAAACAGCCTGCAAATCCAGCAGCCTAAAAATCTTTAAGATGCCATGTATCCATTATTTTCTTTGTTATATAAACACCATTTAATAATTTTTTACCTGCCATAAATCATTAACCATTAGTTTTAACTGAACTATTTACTATATTTAATGTTGTCGTATTTGATGAAACACTAGAATCCCATGGATTTAATGGTATTGCTAATTCATCTAATACAATAGAAGAATCATTTGTTGAATATATACGAGTTGTTTTTAAATTCATTACTGAAGAATCATTCATCTATTTATATGCAGTAGAATCTGTATATGTTAATCTTAATTTATTTTCACCAACTATTTCAAATACAGATTTCGATCCATTACCTGATGCAATAGTTTCATATTCATCATGTACAGGATATGTATTCGATGTATAATTAAATTGTGAACCAGCACGACCATTAAATGTACCACCTGTACCATATCCTGTATTCATTTGTTGTTGCATTGTATTTCCATTAACAGAAGAAAAATCTAATGGTGTATCAATGCTTACACCAGAATTTCTCCAAACAATAGAATAATTCTATTTAGAAAACCAGCAAGGCATACCAACATGTCCATTAATACCATCATGTATATTACCCCATGCATATGACATAGGTGATTTTCCATTCATACCACAAAAGACTTCAACGTGTCCATTTCTAGCAACAATATCATATGGCTACAAGGACGTATAACTAATATATCTTAATGGTGTGAAACCTGCTTTTCTTAAATATGCAGCTGTTGCACCACCAGTTGATGTAAACCCACTGGAAGCTACAATATACGATGAAGGGAATGCTCCAAATAACTATAAGCATGCAGATGTAAAGCCTGAACAATCATCACCAACACTATGTCCTAATAATGGACATGAATATGAACGTCTTGCACCTGTTGCATGTCCAGATTTACCACCTTGATATGTATGAATATTCTACTAATAAAATTTACCCATAGATTGAACAGCTTGATTCCATGTTGCCATATATTATTAATTCAGTTAAATAAATTTTAAATATTTATTAAATAAAAAGGAGTGTATCAAATAAACCGAATATTTGATACACTCCTAAAATTAGTTTAATATAAACCAATATGTTTATATTTTTAAATTACACAAAATTCTCATTTAAAGTTTGTCTTATAAATTACATAGGACAAACTGTAGAATCTGCTGCTGTAGAATCAGCAGCTACTGAATCAACAACTGTAGTATCTGTTGCTGTAGAATCAGCACCAGCACCATAACCAACAGTCTTGTTACCGCATGATGCAAAACTCAATGTTACAACAGCAGCAAGTACGAATAAAATCTTTTTCATATTCTTCTTTACTTAAAATTTATTTTTTAAACTTTATTATTTATCTCAATTATTTAAAAAGTTCTTATATTATAGTGAAAAAATATATTTTTGTCTATAATTTATTATCTATAATTTTGAAGATAAATAAATAAAATATAAACAAAATATACTTTGATAATAATATGGCAGTAACAAATGGACCTACATTACCTAAGAAATCTCCAGGTTTGTTAGGATTATCACATTTTAGAAATAGCCGTGTATCAACATCTCTTTGGGAACCAATATATTTGAATTTATTTACTGTTCAATTAACATGTCCTCAAGGTATGGTAGACACTACGGATGATGAGCGCTTAAATATTATTCTTGAAGGTGTATCGTCAGTTGGTTAGATTTCTACTTCATTTGGTGCAAATGCAACAGAGTAGAAGTATAAGTTTGCACAGCGTTCATTCGCAGGTGCAAAACCTGATAGAACAAACGTAGATTTGACATTACACTTTAATCTTAACCTTTCTTATGATAACGGTTCACCAGAGAACTATACATATAAGTTCCTTCGTGAATGGGTTGACCTTATTTATGATCCTCTTACAGGTCGTGAAGGTCTTAAGAAAGATTATGTTGCGCCTTCTATGACTATTACTATGCAAGACCGTGCTGGTAATCCTTATTGGCAATGGGTATTCTATTACATTTTCCCTACAACCGGTGTACCTGGTCCTACACTTAATTATGATAGTACAGACCTTATGTCATGTGATATGACATTCCGTGCTGACTGGTGGGATGAATGTATGCTTTAATATTCATATATTTTATAGTAATATGAAGTTAAAAAGTTTATATAAAAATAAAGAGACTTAGAATAATTTTTAATTCTAAGTCTCTTTTACATTATAAAATATATTTAATCTTCTTTCTTTCTACGTCCACCTCTATTAACGCGTCTACGTCCACGTGTAGGTTTTTCTTCTTCAATAGAAGGTTCGACTTCTTTTAATTCTGGTTCTTCAACCGGTGATTCTGCAATAATTTCATGTGAATCTGTATCCATAAGTTTTGCAGTTGACCATGTATCATCATCTGAACCAAATGTTTCTATTAATTCATCCACAGCATTATCAGAATCGTCAGTCTATTCTTCAAAAATATCATTAGATTCTGTATTTAAATTTGAATCATCTACATCATTTAATATAGAATCAACATCATCTGATGTTTCTACTGGTTCAATCTCATCTGGAATACTATCAACTAGTGGTGTTCCATAATAAGATGTTGTTTCTATTGAAGAATCTTCATTTTTATCTGTATTATTTCCTATATTATCTGGAATTGGATTTGGTATATAATTTTCTGGTACTTTATGTATTAAATCACCTTCTACAAATCCATCTCCATCTGTATCTATTGGAAATAAATGTGGATCATGACAATCACAATCACAATGATGATGACAATGTTCACAATCGCAATCACAATGATGCTCACAGCAATCACAATGATCACATTTAACGCATGAATCTGTAAATTCACAATCAACACAATGATGATGGTGATGACAATGATGACAATGACAGAAACAATAAGTTCCAACTGGTCTAATATTCATAATTTTATCACCTAAATTCCAATCACTCCAATTATCACATGATACTTTACTTGATGTTTGCATATTTATATTTTATTATTAATTAATTTTCATTTTATAGTGTTACTTCATCCTCAATTTCATCCTTAGAATCATCTGCAGGTTCTACAGGTCTAACATTAATAGTTCCATGAGGACCATGTGAACAACCATTTTCATCAATAACTTCTTCAAACATCATAGGTTTACGATTTTTAGAATGAAATTTGTGCCAATCTGGTCTATCATCATCATCAAATGGTGTCATAAGTCTTGTTGTTGCAATACCATATGGTTTATGCTAATTAAAACAAGGCATATTCATATGACTATATCTATTAGGATGACATGGATCACATATATTACAACCATCTGCAGGACATGTATACATTGATGGATTCTTATGTTTAATAATAAACTGTGTTTTATGAGATCCACAAGGACGCATAATAGGTTCTGGACAAACAGGAGGTCTCCACGGTTTACTAACTTCTACAGAAGGCGTGTATTTGTTAACTTGCTATTCAAAATAACCAACCCATGCATCTGGGATATTACTTATATTTGTAGTTATCATTTGTTATATTAATTTATTTTTATTTTATTTGATTATCTAAGATAATTTCTAAACTTCTTTAACATCGCCTTCCAATTAACTTGAGGATTGTTTTTATTAGATGTTATCTTCAAAACATTTTTCTGAATTATCATTAGGAAATCAATTATATTATCTAATCTTTTAAATACAAGATTTGAACTGACTGTATAAGATACACCATTATCTAATAATTTTATACCATTATTAGGATATTCTTTATTAATACGAGAAATAAGTTTCTATACTTTTTCAATACCAACTTCATTATCCATTGGTCTCATTTTAATATTATTTTCAGGAAACAAATAATAAAAGTCTTCAAATGTTAAATGTAATGCAGATAATGGAATAGGTGCAAACATTCCCTTATTTGTATACTTATTATATGTTACTTTACCTAATATTGATTTTAAAAATTCTTGTCTTTGATCATATGCTTTACTTGCTTTCTTCTACTCTTTAGAATAATTTTTTAATAACATATCCATTTGTTCAGTATTATTAAAATAATCTTCAAGCAAAACTTTTATTGAATTTACCATCCTATCTTTTCGATTTAATTTATTATATTTATCATTAAAGATAGTTTCATATAATTTTATAGCTACATCAAAACCATATGATTCATTAATATTCTTATTATATTTTAATGAATTATAATTTAATGTTAATTTATTTCGAGTCTTATTATCAATAACATAAACTAAATATGGGACTTGTGTGGTAGAACTAAATAAAATATTTGTAATTCTACCTGAATGATATTTCTAATCATCTATACATAAACCTTTTACATTATCGCCGATATTAAATTTACATTTATTATATTTCTTTGTCTTCACATCATTTCCTCTCTATTGTAAATTAAAAGATAAAGGCATGATTTTATATAAGAATCCATTATTTCTCGTACTACCATTAATATTATAATTTCTCTAAGATGGTTGATTTATTGGATTCATAATTTATAGTATATTAAAATTTTACTGCATATGCATTATTTACTCCACAAAGACCAGCATCAGGATTAGGTAATTTCTAATCTTGACCATAATCAGCGGTAGAACATTTATCTAATCTAAAAAGGTATACATACTTATGAATAACTGAAAGAAAACTACTTGTTAATGAACGAGCACCTTCATATTCAATATCATCTACATGTAATGTAAACCAATTTTGTACACATTGTTTTAACTCATTAATAATTTCAAGAGGATTATCACTAATAGGTAATTCAATTTTAGTAATATCAGAACCTTGTAATACTCCAATTATTGACTACACTACTTCAAATATATCTTCTTTATATTGTTGTAGTCTCCACATAAAATCTTGAATATGCATCTTATATTGATTATTAGGTGTTACACTTGCTAAATTATTAAATTTAGTATAAAATGCGATAATTTTTGTTAAATAAATAACATCATCACATTTCTATGGTTCACACTTTGAATCATCAATAGTAGATTTAATTCCTGCTACATATTCTGTTTCTTCTGGTGTAATATTCTAAGTTATATAACGTACGGTATCCTTATCCATTAAAGGCATCATTGTTGGCATAATACTTCTATATTATATTTTTATATTTATTTAAAATAAAAAAGAGACTTGTATTTGGTTTACAAGTCTCTTTTATTATTAAATTTTTTTCTTTAAAATAGAATCTCTATATTTAACTGCCTCATCTTTTGTATAAAAAAGATTATTGGTTAATGCTCTCCATGAATCAGCTGCTGGATCTTTTCCAATATAAGATGATGAAGTCTGACCAGATGAATTAATAAAATAATAGAATGTTACTGGGTTCAATTTCATATCCTAATGGACTTAAAATTGATGCAATTTCTCTAATTTTACCAGGATTACTTGTACCTATAATAATTTTACTCATGATTTATTCATTATTTGTTTCTTAATAAAATCTCTTATAATTTCTATAATAGTTCCTGTACTATCATATGGTATTCTTGAAACTAAATATACATTACTATATTTTTTTTCTTTACAATGATTATATAGTAACATAAATGATTTTCTATAATACTCTAAATCTTCTAATGTATGAAATTCTTCATCTAATGAATCTCCTCTTTTTTGTATTCTTTGTTGACAATGTTCTGGAAAATCATCTAAAATAATATATAAAGTATCATTATCAATATTATTATCGATATAATCATACATTTTTCCTTCTGAATCTTTATTTAGTAATGTAGCTTTACTGAAAATACCTCTATCTTTAAATATACAATTATTAAAAAATTGTTTAATAAGATTAATTATATAAGTTTTACCAGTACCATCATTACCGTCAAATTCAATATTAAACGTTAATTGTTTTTCTGTTTGCATAAATTATAAACTTTTTGTATATTTGTTGGTAACCAGCAATCCATTAAACTTGCATGTTCGAATATACATGTATCAGTATCAATAATATTACTTAGTATCTTTATACCATTCGCTTTTAATGTTGCACCTGTTTCCACAACATCTATAATACAATCAGCACCAATATCGATATATCCTTCTGTTGAACCTGATGTATTCAATGTATAATATGGACAATGCATTTTATTTGTAAAATAATGCTTTGCTATTGTTTCAAATTCAGTTGCACATATGATAGGATGTTTCAATGATGTTAATTCATCTAATGTCATTTTTGATGCTAAACATATTTGTACCTTATTTAATCCTGTATGTGATACTAATTCTAATTCATTTTCATACTCGCTATTATTAACCATATCATAACCACATATACCAAATTCACAAAACTTACTTGCAATTAATTCAGGTATTGCTTTTGGTTTAGCTATAAATAATGCACAGTCATCTGACCAATCAGGAAAATAATATTTACGAGTATTTTCATCTGGCATATCAATATTACATTCATTAAATAATGATTTAACGCCTGTATATAATCTACCTTTTGGTACAACTAATATTGGCTTATTATTCATAATTATTTTTCTTTAAAATTCTTAGATTATCTTTATCTTTTAAAATAAAATTTGTAATCTCTTCAATTAAATATTTGTTATTAGTAGTCATATAGAAACATGTAGTTGAATCATCTCCTCTATGTTTATCCCATCCCTTTCTACCAAATTCAATTTTCAAATTATCTTTCTTAAATAAAAATCCAGGAAACCAATAATATATAAAACCTGAAAATGAATTTGTTTTCTTTACTTCACCATTAGTTAACAATGCTAATTCATTTAAAAATTTTCTATATTGATAACCAAACATTCTCGCTGTATATGATGTAGTATTCCTAAAAATTAAATCATAATAATTTTCACGACCAGTTGCATAAGATTTTCCTGATAAACTTACACATTCTATATGTTTCCCAAATATATTAATAATTTGCTTTACTATTTCATCTAATTCTGCATTTACCATAATTACTCTAATATTTTACATTCCTCTTCTGTATATCTCTTATGTAATTCAGTTAACCACCATTTTGTTTTAACTTTTACTTTAGGCATTCGTTGTCCTTTTAATAATGTTGATCGCCTAATTACTACACCTTCTTTTATATATGGATATTTACAATTAGTTTCAGTCCAATCATTGTTTTGTATATCTTTAATAAAGTCATTAACCAATGGACCTGTATAAACTAATTGAGGTAATTCAATACCACAATCTTTAAATAAATCCATATAAATTTTTGGTTCAATATATCCTTTCTTTTTTATAAATACATCAATCAATGCAAGATGCATATTATCTTTATCTTCTAATGAATGAAATCCTGCAAAACTATGTTCTCCATACCATTCAAAGAAAAATGTAATTTCATCAACTCCTGAAAATACATCTTTCTTACCTCTATATTGTTCAACAATATTAGATAATATTGCTTCATAATTATGTGATTTAAAATAACGTACAGCATCACCAAATTGTTCAGATGATTCATCTACCATACATTTTCTTGACCCAAAATTTGTGAACATTTTTTTCTTAACAGAATATTTAGCACAGAAATTTTGTCCATCTAATTTATTAAATGCCCATACTTGTTCACCTAGTAATTCAGTATTATATTTTATATTATCTATTGAATCGTAATGTTTCATGTAATTATTTTAATTTAACTTATTTTAGCAGAAGCATTTTTACATATATCAATGTGTTCTCCTTTATTATCTGTTATTAAATTTAAAATATATGACCACATCTCTTTATCTTCTAACCCATCTGTAATTATATCTATATCATAATTATCTGGTAATTCAAACTGTAAATGAATATCTAATTTTCTTTTCATAATTAACACATTATTAAATATTGTCTAATTTACTACAATTATATCCTTGATCGTATGATAATTTTAAAAGTTCTGTAACTAACTTAATATCTTTTGTATTAGAATCTCTATATTTCTTAATTATTTGTTCAATGAAATAATTTCGTTTATTTGTATATTCAAGTAATTGTCTTGCATCATCAATTACTTCTTTCGTACTTTCTAACTGATTTTCATCTGTATAAACATGATTATACTCTTTACGTTCTATAACCTTACAATTTTCTTCATCATCTATATCATCTATATCATAATCTCCCAGTACAGGAACTTTATAACATGTATAAAATATCGTACAATCAAAAACATTTATAAAATACAAATATGAAATATCTTTAGCTACTTTATCATCTTCTTGTATATCATCATATGAATCAAGAATTTGTTTTGTTAATGATTCATAATCATATTCTTCTACATTTTTTGAATATTTTCCTAATACTGTTTTTAAATCATCGCCAGTACCACTGTCTGGATAACCATCACAATGTCTATATAAAATATTGCGTCCTGATATACCGCTTTGAACTATAATATTACAACGTGTCGGCATAATTTTATAATACTTCTATTTTAATCTATCTATTATATAACTTTTATTTTAAAATGTTTATAAAACAGATAAATAATAAAATTTTAATTTTTTAACATGAATAAAAAGGCATTATATGAAGCTATAATGAGAGATATTAGCAAAATCGTTAAGAAAAAAATTAACGAAAATATGGAAGAAAATACAATTAATATTCCATCTCAATATTATGATGAGGATGGCGATATTGATTTAAGTGATCTTTCGATATTACCACAAAATATTATCAATGCATTGGCAAAGGATCTTCTTACAAATGGAGATTTTCAAGAAGATGATAGAGATGATGATTGTCTCATGTGCAGTATATTACCATATATTGATTCAAAAAATGAAAATGCTACTATTTTAACACGTTCATTAGAAGATTATGATATGTGTTTATCATTCAATGTAGAAGTTGATTATGAAAATATTGATCATTCAGCATATCCATCAAATGATAGGGACGTGCCTGATGATCCGGCATATAGAGAATGTATAGTTAACGATGTTATTATTTCTGGATTAATGCTAACAGACGGTAACCAAGAAATTATGATTAATGATCCAGATATTATTGAAAAGGTAAAGGATGAGGCATTAGCATCTAATGTTATTGATAATTTCAGAATTGAATAGGAAGAGTTATATGATCCATATGAAATGGATGATTATTATGAAGACTAATAATTAAAAACAATAAAGGTTAATAAGCATAAACACTTATTAACCTTTAATTTTTTATATGATAATAAAAATGAAAAAATGTTGGGATAACAGGATTCGAACCTATGATTACTGATCCAGAGTCAGTTGTATTACCACTATACTATATCCCAATAAAATCTATAAGCTTACTATACTATATATTTATTATATATCGTTTTGGATTTATGAGTTAATAAGATTTATTATGCCAAAAACATTATTTTCATAAACAACCACATTTATTATTTACCGGCATGTGTTTCATTCACCTATTAATATATACATAATATATTAATAACATCTGGTTACTCTTTATTACTAATAAACAATGTTCCTATTTTATCATCTTAATAGAAGTAAATATGAAATTATTTTAATTATCTTCATATAACAATAAAACAGAAGATGCTTTCAAATCATTAAAATAATCTATTTACTAATGTCAATTGCATTCTTTATTTGTGCACTATTTATAATGCAATAATCCCTCATTAAGGAACGAACTTATAGACTACTACAGAAATATCTTTATTTTTCCTAATTGAAGACGTATATGTTAAATATTTCTTATTAAATATCACATAAACTGAACAAATACATATATGTCTTAATATTATGTATAAAGTTCTCTGTTTCAGATTTTATTCCTGCATAATTAGGATTTTCCGGTATCTTATTAAAGAAAATCAAGGTAACAGTATTTACCTAATTAATAAAATCTGTTGCGTTATTTGTTGAGCAAAATGTTCCTTTTATGCAAGTAGGATTTAATCTTTGACCAGTAATTCCCATTATATCTTCTGCCAATGAATCTTGATATTTTAACAATACATCCAAAAACTCATCTAAATAAGTATGAATGTTTTTCTTAGGAGCTGCCCAATGAAGATTTTTACATCTTGTTTTCCAACCTTCTATTCTGCATAAGAAGTTTATATAGACATATAACTATGTGTCAGAAATAGTTAAATCAAAACGATTTGATAAAATTTGTGTATTCATTACAAGTTAAACTTAATTTATATATTTATAATAACTTGTGAACAACAACAATTAGTTTTTGTGTTATGTTCAATATATTATCATAATTATATGCGGAGAGCAGTGGTCCCGACCCACATTCACATACATGAACGAGCAATTTAGCAGATTGTCCCTAACCCCGTTAGGTTTACTCTCCAAATTGATTAATAAATTATATCAATCAATTTTATTTACTATATTTATAATGTATTATAATTAAAAAGTCTATTTTTATCACTAAAAAAATAATATGATTTTGTTATCTGTTGATTCTTGTTGATATTCACATCTATAACCATATGTATAAATAAGTAATGATATAAATTGTTGAATCCATTGTTTATAACAATCTTCTGCAGGTAGACTATATTTTTTTGTTAACATAGCAACCATAGTTAATTCTGATATGACACAATGTGTATTTCCTTTTGCTACCGCATCTTTAAGCTTTGCATTTAAATAATCAACAACAACATCACCTCTCTTTAAAAATTCTTGATTTGCTTCATATGCAAGAGAATCACGTAATTCTGTAGCTTTTTGAATTATAATATCACATTTTTTCCGTTTAAATTTTATCATTGAAAATTTTCATATTTATCCTTTAATTGTTGAAGTCTTCTATAATTCGTATACAATACATTTGCATCACCACTAGTAGGATTATTAACCAATTTATAATAATCTAATTCTGCCTGTAAATATTCAGATTTTGCTATTTGATAATCTGCTTCTTTATAAGCATTGAATAAATCTGGTTCATATTGTTCAAGTGATTCACCATATTTTTCTTCTGTTACATTATTAATTAATGAAACTCTCGAATCATTAAATATATGGTGTTGAAAATCTTCTGTTATATTTGAAGATTCTTTTTTTATTATTTCATCCTTTTTATTAATTACATATATAACATACTATTTAGATGAAAAAAGCAATTTAATTAATTTAAAAATGTTCATCTTCATTTAAAATAAATTTCGTACAATCTCGCGTTTTATATAGAAATTCTTTTGCTGCTTTATATGATAAAAAATAATTTGAAACCAAGTCTTTATCAATTCCAGTACATACTATCTGGTTATCAGTTTTCATTAAAAAATCGCGAAAAAATGGCAAAATACTGAAGTAATTCCAGTAAATTTTGTAATATTTTATATGTTTTCCTAAACCTATATCAAATTCATCAACATATTTAATAGTATACTCAATTGGACCAAAAATATTAAATATTTTCTTAATTTGTATATCTCTATCATATGTTAATGATATTAGGTACATATAAAAAAATGTAAATATTAATATATTTGTAATCATCACAATTCATTTTCTAAATTTTCTAATTTTATCTCTAACAACCTTATCCTGTTCTCTTGTGTTAAAATAATAGTTTTTAACTTATTAATAGAATCAATAATTTCATTTATCTTATCATATAATTGCTTTTCTTGTTCATTACTCATATTATTATCTTATCATTTAAAATATCATCAACTATATTAACTAATATAGGACAAACACAATTATAATAATCAAAGTCTTTTTCAAAAGAAATATCATTATTAGAAAAATCCTTAAATAATTGTAAAAGAATAAATGCAACATATTTATTAAATGGACGATCAGTGATATTATATGATGAAATATTACGTAATATTTCATATACACTTTCTGCATCCATATAAGTATCCAACTCTTTTACGTATTTAACTATATTATTTTGAATCTGAATGATATAATTATTTATATTTGAATTATTTATAATTATCATATTTCTTACTCTTCAATAAATTTTTTAATTGTTTTTGCCATATCAATAATTCTGACAAATTCATATCGATCTCTATTAGCCTTCTCTGAATTTGCCCAATACATTGTATAAATCAATGCACGATCAGCTACAGGTAACTTACCAAAGTTATCGTCATTGATTAATTCATCAAATTTATTGTTCTTAAACTTAATATTTTTAGTATCATTTGTATTCATATAATTTATATATCAATTTATATTATTTGTTTTCATTATTATTAATAACTTTAAACTTATCAGTATCAGGAATAATGGCTAAACTACCCCATGTTCCATGAAGCTGTCCAATACTATCGATAAATTGAACAACACCTTCACGTCCAATATATGAGTTTACAACTGTATCATAACCACAATCATCAACCCATAAAATTTTAATAGTATCTCCTATCTTTACGTTTTCTTGCTCCATAACAAATCTTATTTAAACATTATATAACAAAGATACATATTTTATATTAAAAAAGAAAGGATACTAACTTAAATTAGTATCCTTAATATATTTTCCACTATTCAAAATGATTTCTTGTATCTAAATAAAATAAATTAGTTTCATTCTTATATGCTTCCTGTTCAAATGATATATTTCTATATGCTTTATGCGAAAATCTATCTTTTGTAAATAATACACGCCATAACCATTCAAAGAAATATATTATATAGAATATAATACCACCTATATACTATTGAAGACACAATGGTAAAAAACATGCAAAATCTTTCATTTGTTCAGTATGTATAGACTCATGATTTAATATTTTTTCTTTATATCTCGGAATCTATAATTTATATGCATATTCTTTTCTGACAAATAATGTACCGAAAAGATTAATAGCAATAAAACCCTATACCGGTATAATACTATTATAAACAATTTTCATTTTATTAAATTATCCTTTTAATTATTTATTACTTGTTCTGTTTTTAACTCAATAATTATATCTTCTTTTATAAATAAAACAGTATTATTATCAATATTTCTATATTCCATATTTTTAATTACATTCACAAAATTATGAACAAAAGTATTTAATATAGATATATCTGTATCTTCTATTCTAAATAGAAATTTAGATAATTCTGAATATGCTAATGATATTTCTTTCTTTGTAAAATATTCATCACCATTTATTAAACCTAAACATTGTCCAGATTGAAATGCAATTAATTTTAATATATCTTCTTTTGACATATTATTATTTAATGTTGTGAAATCTATTGTTGTTAAATCAATATTTAATAATGTATTTAATCTACAATCAAAGTCACTACGTAATGCGAGTTTTACTTCTGATCTATATTGAGATCTGGATAAATGAGATAAAATTGAACGTATAGAACGTACTATCTTTAATGGTATATTGCGCTTTACATTTTTTGTAATTAATAAAGGAGTATTCTGATTGTGTAAAGAATATGTATTTTTAATAGCATTATTTAATTCATCTTTTGTTCCTTTATAACAATTAGAAATAATACCATCATCAATAGTTATTAAATTTCTATTTTCATTTTTATCAGATGAACAAAATATCTTACATTCATTTAATGATGGTAATTTATCTACAATATATGCTATGTCTATATCAGTTGAATCAGATGAACCATATATATAATTTCCATATATTCCCATTTTAATTATTCTAAATTAATTTGCTTAAATATTAAATAATTCTCTAAATCCATAAGAGTCTGTAACGATTCATCAAAATATTGATGATCATAATTTTCATCATTTCTTGCATGCAAATCTATTAAAGCTTCATGAAATCTTGAATCTGGATATTTCTCAAAATATTTTTTCAAAATTTCCAAAATTTTCATATTACTTTCATAACGTTTACTTCTGTAATATTCAAACATCTTCTGCTCTGACTCATTTCTTTTTATATCATTCTCTACCATAATTATAATTTATAAAATTAAATTATTAGTTATATACTTATATCTTTTATTTCTCTATCTAATGATATACATTTAGGATCTATATTTTCATATGTAAAAACACTATTCTATCCTTTTGGATCATCAAAGAATCTATACATAGTTGCTTTATTTCCTTCAATATAACCTCTTGTTTTTAAATCTATCTTTAATATTACTGCATTATTTATATTTTGTTTATTCTTAAATAAATCTTTTGCATAACTTTCCAATTTATTATAATTATATTTTAAATAAAAATAAACTCTATCTGGATAATTATCACCATTAAATTGTTTAGATCTCGGTATTAACCCATTTTTCTATATTTTCTAATATGTTTTATAATCAGTTATATGGTATAAAATACCATCACATTCCTTATATACATAATCAGTTAATTCATATATAAATTTTGGATGTAACATAAATACATAGTTATCATTCTATCGTTTTTTTACAGCAATAAAATATCCTAAATTATAAATAATAGATTCTAGATTTATTAATGCATCTTTATTATATTCATCATCATAATCATCACAATATATATAAAAATATAATAATGGTGTTTTATCTTTCTATAATGGATTATAATCAATTCCAGCATGATGAATAAAACCATCAAAATATTTTTTTAGTTTAGATAATGCTTTATTCGGATCCATTGTATGTAATAAACCTTCATACAAATAATTTTGTTCACATTTTTTTAAGTAACTATATTGACATGTATCTTCTATACCATATTTTAGTTGATTATATGGCTAAAACCATATATTATCTTTTGAATATTCTCTTAATGCATTATCATAATAATTAAATTTCATTTCATATAAGGTTTTGCCTATCAATCTATCATAACTATTCATATTATTTGTGAAATTTATTATATATTATTTTCTATATATTCTATTTGAACTTCTTATAATTAGTCTATAATTCAAATATCATCGCTTGAAATTTATCTTTATCATCCTATGTATATTCAGAAAATCTAGGTCTATAATCAAAATGATATTCTCTAATTTTATATTTTACTAAATGATATTTATAACATGAATAATTAAATATTTCCATAGGTCCAAAATTATTTGAAACATATATAGTTCTTAACATATTAATATATTTTTTCATTTCTGATAATAATGTTATATCATTCAATGAATCAATATCTTCATCTTCAGATTTAACATGTTCATATACAGCATTTAATCTTGCACGTTCTTCTGATTTATTAAATATATAACATAATCTCTAACTTTTTTCAAAATACATATTATCCCATATAAATGGATTCGTTTCATCATCCGGTAATCTATTTTTCTCTGATTTTAAAACGTCTTTATCTTCCAATGCATACATTTCTCTTATATGTAAAAATTCATGCTTACATGAATCTCGCAATAACTATATATTATTCTATATCATATATGAATTTAGATAAATAACTATTTCATTATCATCTTTATCTTCACTTTTTATATATGAATAAGAAGTTGATTTTATATCATTTAATATATAAACATATATAGGATATTTTATATTTTCATTATCTACTTTTTTACATAAAGAATTTTTAATATTATAGTTATATCCTGTATATACTTTTATATCTCTACTTATATCTATATTATCTTTATAAATATCTTCTATAACATCTATAACTTCATCAAATACATCACTTATATGGTATTCTTCATTTATGATATTAAGCATGTCGTCATCATCATTATATTGATATTGTAATCTTCTTTCATACGACCAATTAAAATTACCACGTAAATGTCTATAATTATTTTCATATAATTTTTTTTCATTATGAAAATAATATTCAACTAATTCCTTTACATATTTGTTCATATTAAAACAAAATTAATTTCAATATTTATAAAAAATAAAATAAGTTATAAAATTACAGGATAATTTTATAACTTATTGATAATTAGAGGAAGAAGTGGGATTCGAACCCACGAACCGCTATTAAACGATTTCGGGTTTTCAAGACCCGCGCATTCGACCAGCTCTGCCATCCTTCCAAATAAAAAATTAGGATTTATATTCTGTGAGAATCCTTTAACTCAATACCAATACGATGGTCTCCAAGACTTTCCATTAAATAAATTTAATGTTCTTGTAGTTACGATTCTATATCATAGTAATATAGACTATTAATAATTGTTGCAACTAACGGAATCGAACCGCTTACTCTCTCGCATGATGAGAATGTGTTGCCATTACACCAAGATGCATGCAGAGTTTTATCGACCGCTTATTATCTCTGTCATTCATATTTCCCCATTTATAATATTACTTTATAGATACACAATCGCGAACAGTTATCTATATTCATAAAATAAACGTATCATACTAGTTGCGCACTCCTGAACTCGAATCAGGGACCTCCAGGTTATGAGCCTGGCGAGCTACCAACTGCTCCAAGGCGCGATATATAAAAACATAAAAATAATAATGAATTCATAGATGGATTCCTGACTACCATCAAACCTCATTACATATTAAGCACATTATTCAGTCACTACAAGTTAGTTCATGACGCTAACTTTTTATGTAGGAAGGATTGATTACCTTCAAAGGCTACAGACATCATTCCATTAAAACGATTTGACCTTTCTTACGTCACTCACAGTTGGCCAACTGTGGCTATTTTAACCTTATGCTTCTTAATATTGATTACTCTAAATCATATCTTTTCAGATATAACCTAAATGCCTTATTTGCTGTCCACAAATTATTCAGCAATATAAAAACATTATTAAGTTATGTTATTGAGCCTGGAGTGGGGTACGATCCCACAACCTACGCATTACAAGTGCGTCGCGCTACCAATTACGCCATCCAGGCAAACCTTAATCATAAAGAATATAAATCAACTTCTTTATGTTCTAATATAAGTTTAAAATCATATCCATTATTTTTATATGATATAACTTTATCTTTCATATTCTATATATCTAATGTAAAATTAGATTTTATTTCTACAATAAGATTTTTATCTCTAATATAAAAATCTGGTATAGCAATACGTTCTTTATTTAACTGTGTATCAAAATACTTAATTTTTAATGATTCAACTTCATAATGAATTTTGTTATCATCTAATATATTTGCATAATCAGTTTCATAACTAGATCTTAAATATACAATATTATTATCCCATGTTTTATGATATTCATCATGATATGAATTAACCTAAGGCATATCTATTCTATTACCAGATTCCAATGAAAAAATCTATCCTTCTGATAAATTCCTTGTTTGTATATCTAATGTTTTTAATATTTTATGAAAATTTGATGGTCCACCATAATAATTAAAAGTTTCTATTAATTTATCATTATTAGAACCATTTAATAAATAGAATTTTTCAATTATATTTCTAACTCTATAAAATTCATCTATTATCTTTTCAGTACCTTTAGTATTTATATCAAATCCAAATTTAATTAACCCATTAAATAATCTATATTTCGAACATACATATGAATCTTTACATTCACCACGTAATGCACCGCATATTTTACATGTATTTCTCTTTGTTTTATTCTTATTAGGTGTTATACTCTTATTCTTTAATAAATTTGATATATTTTCATATATTGAATGATCTCTATGTTTATTATTATAAGATGCTGCATGATTTTTACAACAAAATTTATTATAACGTTTATCATAAGGAATAACACAATTACAATATAAACAATGTTTTGGATTAATATAATAATTATTTACTCTATCATTATAATTTTCTTCTATTGTCTATTTTGCTTTTATATACCCTAACTTACCTGCATCAGATCTATTCATATAATTAACTTATTATTTATCTAATTTACTTTAAAAATTAATAATAAATCAAAAAAATATTTCATAATTATTTGTACCTTCACTCGGACTCGAACCGAGACGTAATTAAACCTAGCTTCTTAGGCTAGTGACTATACCAATTCGTCTATGAAGGTATTAAAATTAGTTTCATAAAGAAACTTTTTATTTAATAACGTAAATTTAAAATCTTGTTTATTTTTAACTATTTTTATTTAGTTATGTAGTATATACGCAAGTTGCAAAAGTAATGACATGCAATTTTGACGATTTTTGACGACTAAATTTACATTTTTCATATTACACCACAATGAAAAG
>ERZ840057.523-NODE-523-length-39477-cov-4.727893_pt1 | contig 39477 bp, 50 predicted proteins | sample MGYA00519907_ERZ840057 | MGnify/ENA primary metagenome ERZ840057 (study PRJEB31850, sample SAMEA3708862) | human gut metagenome | biome: human gut; feature: human-associated habitat; material: faeces | place: China | collected 2014 ...
ATGAAGGTTTCAAGTCCTTCATCGAATGGAGAACCAGAAACAGATTCAAATAGCATAAAGGAGCGAAACATGAAAAACAATCATTACATAAAAAGATTGGTAGCGTGTGCTATCCAATTCGACAAAGATTTTCACAAGGTGGGAGGTGTCATCCCTGCTCTTGACAACATTACGGAGTTAATCCTCTACATCAATCAGACGATGGATGTCTCGAAAAAAGCAAAAAGCGACCTTGATGACATCGACACAGAATGTCTGATGTATAGAGATGTTTGTAGCAAACCATACACACCAGACAATAAATGTAAAGATCTATTTCAAGATGTGGCAATCGATTTCATTGCTACATGTAGAACACACGATATTTTGGACATTTAGAAATAACACTTAGTCGTAGCAGCGAGCTAGAAAGGAGCATAACCGAATGAAGTATATCTTTCACTAATACGGAAGAGAATTACACGAAAATGAATAACAGATTTCTACAAGATACTAGCTTGAGCTTACAAGCGAAAGGCTTGCTTGCTGAAATCTTATCAAATAAGAGCGACTGGCGGATATACCTAACGGAGCTTGAAAAACGCTCGACAAACGGAGAGAGCTCACACCGAGCGGCGTTCAGTGAGTTGAAACGCAAACGGTATGCAGCACTTTTTCGAAAGAGTAAAGGTTATAAAAAAGGCTTTGAAATCTTTATCTGCGTGTCAGACATTCCAATGACAGACGATTTCATAGCATACCTTGACAAAAAGTTATCCACAGAGTTATCCACAGAGTTATCCACAGGTAGCCTTGAAAATTCACAAGGCGAAAATTCATAACGTGATAATTCACGTCGTGATAATTCATGGTGTGAAAATTCATAACGTGATAATTCACGTCGTGATAATTCATGTTATCAAAAATCGCACACTAATAATAACTAATTAATAACAATAACTAATATATAACAATATGGTGCTACGCACACTAACCAACAACAATCTAGAGCCTACCGGCACTAACTAGAAATAATTACTAATAGAAAACAATACAGCAATCATAGTTAGAAGAATAAGAGAGGTAAACATGACTAATCAAGAGCGCTATGAGGAAGATTTAAAAATCATTCCCAAAGGTGGAAGTAAAGCCTACGTCATTGACGGATTTAATGCTTGCATTAGAAGACATGGACACATTGGGCATTTATGCGGATATGTCGAAGTGCCGGACGGATTGAGTGTTGACATTGACGAAATTGATTGCCACGGAGGTATCACATTTAACGACAGCTGGAGCGAGTTCCCGACAGACGGATACTATATCGGTTTCGATTGCATGCACTACGGAGATTGGGTCCCAATCGTAGATAGAAATGGGGTGTCACCTATCAACCAAACTTACAAAGACAGTGAATTTGTCTTAAACGAAATCAAAAACATTATCAAGCAACTAAAGGAGAAACAAAAATGAAAATTTTTAACTGGATTTGGTCTAAAAAACAAAACGAAGAAGTAGAAGTATTTGAAGTTCGTCCACATCGAATGATTGACGAAAAGGTAAGAGATTTCAATGCAGACCACGGATTGCCATTAGATCAGTTAGTGGGGTAATGATTTGAAACGACTACTAGAAAAGCTATTCAAAAAGAAAACCAAGCAACCAGAGCCGTTTTTTGAATGGGTGGAAACACCCGAAGAAAGACGGGAACGCATCAAACAGAAATACAACTAATTCATTCTTTCAATCCGTAGCCACGGCCTCACCGTGGAGTGTAACTTATACCTTTCCCCAAAAAATATAAACTTTACCCACACATACCTTTCTAAAAAACATAAAAAAACATGAAACGGTGGGCTATGGGTGCGGATTGAAGCACTAAAAAAAGCACAGGTAAGGGCCTGTGCAAGAAAAAAACATCTATACAAGGAGTATATCATGAAAACATCTAAAATTACAACACTTTCAGCAATCGCAATCGCTACAGCATTTCTCGGCGGGGCAGTGGTTCACGCTGATGAAACACAAGCGACTAGCAACATTTACACAGAAGTAGCTGGAAAAATCACAGTAACACCAATTCAACAATCTGAACAGCTCGCTACAGCAGTTGATAATGCTAAGGCTGTTGGTGTGGCCATTGAAACCGGTGGTACAGTTAACAACCTAACTCAAGATCAAGCAGTAAACGCAATGAATGAAAAAGCTAGCGAAATTAATTCGGTAGTTAGCCAATACAACGCTGAAAAACAAGCTTACGCAGACGCTCAAGCTAAATATGACGCTGACAAAGCTAAATACGTTGAAGACAAGGCAGCTTATGAAAAGAACATGGCAGAGGCAGAGGCGAACACCAAGAAAGAAGGTAATCTTTCAGAAGTGGCCGAGCAAGGTTTGGTATACAACAATGCCAGCGAGCCAAACGCTACTCATGAAGTGGTTAAAGGAAATGTGGTTGATGAAAAAGAAGTACAAGATGCCGCTAAGGCTGCGGAAGTGGGGGATAAAGATTATTTAGTTAATACCGTACTCAACCCAGATAGCGATTTTATCAACGGTGGTACTTATGTAGCTCTTAAAGCCGGCGAAACTACCACCGTCCGCTATGAAGGGCTTGAAAACAGCACTTACAACGGTCAAAAAATTGCAGCTGTGGAATACGACTACACATCAGACGTTGACACTTACGCAATTCTATACAACGATCCAACAATCACAATCGGTCTCATGAATTTCAGCAAGGCTATTGATGTAGCTACTAATGTTCGATTCTATGACGCTAACAAACAACTCATTGCATTAACAAAAGACGCATTGTTTGGGTTTAATTCTCTAAATCGCGGGAAAGGTGAGCTTTATGATGACAAAATTGAATATGTTTCAAACGAAGCAGGTTTTATCACAATCAACGGCTCAACGATCGTAAACCACGAAGGAAATAAAGCATACTCTGATAGCTCAAATGACGAAAGCGTTATTGGTGAGTGGGACAGCTTCGACAGCACTAACTTCTACAAAGGTGGCATCGTGGGACTTACTAAAGACGGCAAAATGAGTTTCCACTTTGGGAATGATGGCCGTGTTTGGCAATGGTTTGCTATCAACTCAACCATCCCAGTGTCAACACTTCCAATCAAACCAGTTGAGCCAGTGGCGCCAACCATTGAAGAACCAACAGCCCCTACTGTTAAGGTCGACAAATACGAAAACATTTCAGCTACACCAGTTGAAACACCAACAGACGAAATGCCAGAATTTAACGGCGGAATCGTTCCACTTGACCCACCAGTAGTTGAAATCCCGGAATTTGAGGGCGGTATCCCTGGTATTCCGGAGGTACGTGAGCTCCCTGAATGGGAAGGTGGCATTCCAGGAATTCCGGAAGTACGTGAACTCCCACCGTTTGAAGGTGGGGTTGTTCCAAACGACGCTCCTATCCTTGACTTGCCAGAACTTGAAATCCCAGTGGAACCTAGCACACCTAAAGAGGCACCTAGCAAGCCCGTAGACGCTCCGAAAGTTAAAGAGGTAGAAACTACCGAGGTCGTCTATAAAAACGATTTTGAGCCAAAGGAAGTGGCAAATACACCCGTTTACGGTGGTACACTTCCAAGCACTGGCGAGAAAGAAGGAATTACTAGCACACTAGGGCTTGTGGTGATTGCAGCGGGCATCACTGCTCTAACTCTTGGATTTAAGAAGTACAACGAAGGTAAGGGAGAATAATCATGAAAGAGAATAACAAACGAGTCGTATTTTACAAGGCTGAAAGAGATGAATTTCTTGGAAGTTATAAAGACAGAGGCACTCTGGCTTTCGAAGCTGGTTTCACTACTGATTTAATCGGTGCTCTATCTGTACCGATTGAGTCGTATGAAGAACAAAAAAACGATCTTGACAACCTTGCTGAAGCGTTTGGCTGCGAAGTGCTTAATGTGGAAGTTGAATACAACGTAACTAAACTTGACGGTTCGGACTTCGAACGCACAGAACGTAACGAAGTTACAAGAGACGAAATCAAAGCATTTTTGAGAAAAATAATTGATTAGTTAATAGCAGCGGTGGGAGGGCAGGCATTAAATACGGAACGAGAAACGTATGAAGTCGAAAGCCGTTGGCGAAACAAGTACATGAATTTAGGCCGTGAGCTGGGCGAAATCATCAATAGTCAGCAAGACAGAATCTTGTCACTAGCTCAAGAAAACACCAAGCTCAAAAAGGAGCTTTGGCACCTAAAAAAGTCAAAGGGCAAAAAATGGCTCTAAAATCGCTTGTAACCGTCCTAAAAAATCTAGTGGCACAATTACACTAGATAGACGGTAAAACGGCAAATAACCCCCAAAATTTGAGAATTAGGGGCATCTGAAAAGGATATAGCATGGAAGAAATTCACAGAGCTGCAGCAACGAATGCAGCTTGAAAAAAAGAAAGAAGGGACTGCCAAGTACGCTTCAAGGCACGTCGAGGATATTTACAACGCCTTTAAAAGTTTGAAATCAAATTGGAACGTTGTAGTCAACTATGATCTAGTCGAATTTTCTGGGAAGACTTTTATCAAAGCGATTGCGACGGCATCTAACCGAGAGGAGAAAGAGCAAGCAGTGGCGTTCGCAGAATTATCTCCTGTACCGATTTTAAAAACTCGCAACGGAGACTTAAAGCAAATGAATGAACCGCAATGGGTAGGAGCCGTACAATCATACGCCGGGAAGTACGCCTTGCAAGCACTATTCGCAATTGGCGAGGAAGATGTGGACCACTTCGAAGTGGCAGAGGAGAGTTTGAGACCAAACCAACCTCACAACCCACAACCGCATCAAAATCAGCAACCGCAAGCACAACCCCAGCAACAAAATAACCCACAACCTAATTTCATTAGCAACGAACAGCATGACGCTATCATGCAGCTAATCAACGAATTAGCTCTAATTACTGGTCAAGCAGTCGAAACAGTAGCCAAGTATTATCTTGGAAAATACAAACTTAATGATTTCCATGAGTTGCTGGTGCCAGGATTCGACGTGGTGACTATGGACATTCAAGGGCAAATCTACCAACGAAAGGGATAGAACATGAAGGACGTAACAAACAATTATCTTGAAACAATCGAGCCGGTATATACACCGGGGAAAATCAGTTTTGACTTTGAAGCATTTGACAAAGCTATCCAAGCGGCAGTTAGTGAGTTGTCTGATGAACAACTAGATAACTTGGAATATGACGATATTAAGAAGGAGTTTAGACGTTTCAATAGCTTATTGACTAAACTTGAAACCAAACGCAAAGATATCGCAAAAGTCTACAAGAATCCACTGACTGAGTTTGAAGCTAATTTCAAAAAATCAAAAGGGCCTTTGGAAACACTCTTGAAAACACTAGGTAGCAAACGAGACGAGATTGACGAACACCATAGATTGCTCCGGGTTGACCATGTTAGGTCAGTCTTTGAAGAAAAGTGCGAACTTGCTGGACTTGATAAGGATACATTCAAGGACAAGTACGCTGAGTTCTCTTTGAAGGGATGCTTCAAATCTAAGAAGATGGAGCTTAAGAAGGAGACAACGGAAAAGATTGACGCTTTGGTTTTGGCTGAGTATGACCGGCTTGAGGAATACAAGGCTAACGTTGCCATGATTGAGGAACAAGCACTTGATTATGAATTGCCATCAGATCCGTATACTAGAGCGTTGCAGAACGGAACACCTCTAGTTGAAATCTTGCAACAGATGAAAAAAGACCGTGATGCAGATACTGAGCGCAAGCAGCAAGCGGAAGCTAAAGAGAAAGCAGAAGCGGCACGCCTAGCAGAAATTGAATCAATGGCTAAACAGTCAGCTAACGAGGAAATCAAAGCAGTAAATGCTGAAACTGGTGAGGTTATCGAAGATGCTAAGCCAGTCGAGGAAGCGCCTAGCAAACCCGTTGAGCCTTACAAGGTCAATCTCGCTCTTACATTCCACGGTGGAGAGAATCAATGGCATCAATTCGCTAAGCTGCTTGATGATAATTTTGTAAATTATGAAATTCTAGGAGAAAATCAATGATTAATTCGACCGTTCTAGTTGGGCGCCTAACCCGTGACCCAGAACTAAAATACACTGGAAACAATGTCGCAGTAGCATCTTTCAGCCTTGCGGTTAATCGTAACTTTAAAGGTGCTAACGGTGAATGTGAAGCTGACTTTATCAATTGCGTTATCTGGCGCCAGCAAGCTGAGAATTTGGCTAACTGGGCTAAAAAAGGCGCATTGATTGGCATTACTGGACGCATTCAGACTCGTAGCTATGAGAATCAGCAAGGTCAACGTGTTTACGTGACTGAGGTAGTAGCTGAGAACTTCCGAATGCTAGAAAGCCGTGCAGCCCGTGAAGGTGGTAATGCTAACGGTTACAACCAGCAACCACAACAACAAGCACCAAACTTTGGACGTAGCAATCAAATGCAAGGCAATCCTATGGATATCCAAGATTCGGACTTGCCATTCTAGGTGAAGCTATGAAGATGATTTTAAACATCGAGCCCAAACCCCAGACAAGGCCACGATTCAGCAAGTTCGGAACTTATGAAGACCCCAAAATGAAGGCTTGGCGTAGACAATGCTCACAGCTCATTGAGCAAGAATATGACGGACAATTCTTTGATGGGCCAATTTCAGTCAGTGTCACATTTTACATGAAGGCCCCGCTGAACGTATCGAAGAAACCCACGCCAAAAGCAAGAGCTAAAACGTGGGATAAGTTTAAGCGGTTCATGGATGAAAAGCTTTGGCATGCTGTCCGTCCCGATATTGATAATCTTGTCAAAGCACTGTTCGATAGCATCTCAACCGCTGGTTACAACAAGGTGGACAAGAAGGGTATTGTCTGGACGGATGACAGTATTGTTTGCGAGCTAAAAGCTCAGAAACGATATAGCAGCAATCCACGCATCGAGTTTGAGATTAAGGAGCTGGAATGAACAGTAAATACAAAGACAAGCTTGTCGGGGTATATGCTCCAGGTAATTATGACCACACAAGTGTATTAGGTCAAACGCAAGAGTTTTCGAGATGGTTCTGGGAAAACCGCAAGGATATGGATTTAATCAGTGCTAAGTTAGGCGTTAATGCCAAGAAATTAAACCGTATCTTGACGCTGGAGCAGTTACCAGACAAGGAACTATTAGCAAGGATGGTGGAATTATGCGAGTAGCGAAAGAGTATGCCTTATATAAAGGCGAAGAACTAATAGCTATGGGCACAAAAAAAGAAATCGCTAAACAACTAGGCGTGTCAGCTAGCACCATTGGGTACTACGGCACACCAGTATATGCAAGACGTACAAGCGACAGCAAAGGAAGGAGATTAGTCGAGTTATGAAATATGAGGTAGTAGTCTACTACGACGATTTAGTTGATAGCGTGCATACATTCAACAACAAGAATGAAGCTATCAACGAATTACATCGTTTGAGAGGTATTAAGTACCGAAACTCAAGAATGTATCGTGTGGAATTGGAAGAGGTTAAACAATATGATGGACAAAGTTGAAGCAGTCAAGAAACTAGCAACAGTGGGGCGTTTATCGATGTCCTATGCAGAGGACTTATACGATTCTTTCTTTGAAAAACCAGTGGTGCCACAGTATGTGGCGGATTGGTATGAGGAAAATAAGAGAGATTTTGAATTAAATCTATTTCAATGTATCGGCGAGGTTGTGGAAAGTTATAAAGAAGGCTCGTCAAGCGAATTTGAACATTGGTTGATGTCTGAGGATACCGACGTATTGCAAACCCTCGTCAACATGCACCAGTTTGGGTATGAGGTGGAGGAAGAGACGAAGTACACTGTCAGAATCAAAGTCACTAATCAATACTTATGCAACGATGATGGGATTCTTCATTTTTCTCCAGGCTTTAGGATGGATTTCACGAAAAACGACCTTAAAAAATTGAATCTCGGCTGGGTATTCGACTGCGAGGGCATTGAAATCGAGGAGGTGGGGTAGATGGCTAATTTTATCAAAATAAACACACTATACCGTGGTTGCATTGAAGAAAGAATTTTGAACACGGACGATATCTCAAATATACACATCGGGGCCAATATGATTTCCATGAGAACTCCATTTTTAGATGGCTCAAATAATTTATCGGTGACAGAAGAAACTATCGAGAAATTAGAAAAACTTTTAGAAGTGGTAGAGGTGTAGTAATGGCCAAATTTATCGAAGTAAAACCTTTTAATTTCGGTGGCGAGAAACATAGAATTCTGATTAACGTTGAAAAAATCGACTATATCCAAGAGCTAGAAGGAGGCGTGACATCGATACATCTATCGGATGTACCTCTAGACTATTTTGGCGAGAAGGATTTATTCCCCAAATCTTTGCATGTAGCAACGCCGTATGAAATTGTATGGGACGACATAATGAAAAAGGAAATTAAAAATGAACAGACTTAAACAGCTAAGGGAATCAAAGGGGATGACTCAACAAGGGTTAGCTGATTTGGTTGGAGTTACCAAGGGGGCGGTTATCCACTGGGAAAAATACGGTTTTAGCAGTGCAGATAAACTCAATAAATTAGCTAATTGTTTCGACGTATCAATTTCTTACTTGCTAGATTACGACACAAATAACACTTTTTCAGAGTTAATCGACAAGGTTAACGAATGGGCTATTAGTCACGGGTTGGACAAGAGCAATCCCAAAACTCAATGGATGAAGGTAACAGAAGAGGTGGGCGAGATTAGAGATGTATTTCTGAGACCGTCTGATTTTGAAAACCCAGAATGGTCGTTAAAAGACGCCATAGGCGATTCTATCGTAACGCTGATAGTCCTCTGCTTGCAGCTAGGATACGACGTGGAAGAGTGCCTTAAAATTGCTTATAACGACATCAAAGATAGAAAAGGAGTAATGATTGATGATAACTTTGTCAAAGAAACCAAAAAGAGATAACCAACTAGGCATAGCTACTGCACTACTGGTTATCTCACTAGCCATCAACGTGACTACTGTTCTACGAGTGGTTAATAGACCAGTAGAAGCTATCGTGGTGCATAAGGCTGACAATGCCACTGTATTGCATGGAAAGATTACCGGAAAGGAAATAGTCGGGAAACTCTACACGCTTGACTGCGGTGCTTACGGGAAATTCCTTGTGAGCAAGGAACAGTACGACAGCGTGCAAGTTGGGGATGATATCCCGAGCTATCTGAAAGGACGGGGACAATGATACCAAGATATAGAGCGTGGGACGGCGGCTCGCTATGCCGCATGTATAGTCCAGAAGAAGTAATGGTTGGCAATGGCGACATTTGGATTATTGATGAGGATGGCGTTGCTGGTGAGTGGCTTGTGAATAATGACCTTGTTCTCATGCAATCAACAGGACTGCTTGATAAGAATGGCAAAGAAATCTTTGAAGGAGATATACTTAAAGTTACTGACAAGTATAGTTGGTTAGAAGTTGTATCTTTTAGCGAAAACAAAGCGATGTTTGTTTCAAAAGAAATCAAAAGAAAAACCGATATACCAGAAAGTCCATTATGGGATTTGTTTAATACCGATATTTTTAAAGTCGAAATAATAGGTAACGTCTACCAAAACGGAGAATTATTAGAGGTGTAGATATGGCTAGAAATTACCCAAACGCAGGATTGACCAAGGAATTACATCAACGGCTGGTCAGTGAACATGCAGCACTAAAACAAGCTCACAAAAGGGATTATAAGCAGCTCTTTCAAGAAGTGCGACAGTGCAGTGAAGCGCAAGCTCGCATCATTTACCAAGCATTTAATAGTGCAGTCGTGGAGCGTGCGAGAATATCACCCCAAACTGTCGACCGCTTGGAAGGCATTATTTCTGATGAATTATTCGACGACCTTCAAGACTATCTGTCTACTAATTACACAAGAGGTAAAACCACGCGCCCAGTGTTAGATAAAGCCAACGCAGGACTGCCAGAAGATTTATTCAAGCGTTTCCGTGCAGAAGTTGAAGTGCTTAGAAAGACTTATCCTAACAGTATTGTCAAGCATATTATGGATGTTAAAAGTTGTGACAAAAAAACAGCTAACAAAACCCAAAACGCCCTCAATTGTTGCTATGCGGAGAAAGCCGCTCTAACACCGTTGAAGGCTGTCCAAATGGAAGGAATGCTGTCAAGAGAGCTGTTCAGCGAAATTATTGATTTTGTCTTCAATAACTATGAATGGAGCGAGAGATTGGACAATGAAGTTGATCGCATCACGCTAGAATATCGGACCAAAGGCAAGGTAGGTCGTGAGAAGACCACGGTTAGAAAAGCCTTATATACAGCCTATGCACTAGGCGTGTAGCTAGAACGGTTTACGAGGGTTCGACTCCCTTGCTAGCTATTACCAGTAAATAAGAAATTAGAAACGAGGAACCTTTTTTATTTCATTCACAAATCTAAAGCGTCTTACTGGTAACGTGATTATTCAAGGCTTTATGCCTGCAATGCGAAACTGAAATCTCCATGATTCTACTTACTTTATTCTTGAAAGGGGAAAATCCCCGATAATGATTTCTATATCGCAGGCTGCCAAGGGTTCGCTCCCTTGCCAGTCATTGTCTGTCATCACTAAAAATAAAAAAATGAATAAAGATTTTTAGTGGCTTGAACACTTTTTAACACTTTTTCAACACTGGACAAGCTGACAGACCTTGTCCAAACTAAACCCAGCAAATTTAAGAAAAAAGGATGTGAAACACCCTCTTTCTTATTGATATCGCATTACAAAATAAAAGCCAAAGACCTTGCTGGTGTCGATGGCTAGGAAGGAGGTGACACCAAGGCTCATAAACTCAATCTTTTCACATCTCTTAACATTCGAGCCGAGGAAAATAAAAAAAGACCGACACAATGGCCGGCACTCTTTGGAAATCAACACTACTATTATACCAAAGAGGATAGAACAATGCTATTGCCGGAAATTGATGAAAAAGCAACTATCAGAGGTTGCAAGCGAAAACTTCGAGAATATCCACGTTGGCGAGAGATTGCACACGATAGCGCTGAACAGAAGATCACACAAGAGTTTACTTTCATGCCACGAGGTGGTAGCGGAGTGAGTAGACCAGTGGAGAACATCGCAGTTAGGCGTGTCGATGCTATGACCGAGCTAGAAGCCATAGAACAAGCAGTTAGCGGGCTATATCGTCCAGACTATCGCAGGATACTAATAGAGAAATATCTGGCATACCCTCCGAAACCAAACTGGCAAATTGCCCAAGCAATCGGATTCGAGAGGACGGCTTTTCAAGAGCTACTTAATAATGCTATCCTAGCATTTGCTGAATTGTATAGAGATGGCAAATTAGTTGTGGAACGTTGAAATAACGGTATTTTGACGGTTAATTCACGGTGTCTAACAACTGTTTAAAGTGGTATTATTATATTATCGAAGAAAATTCAGAGACGGCTCACTTTGTGGGTTGTCTTTTTATTATGCAATGAAGGAGGTGGACATATTGGGCTAAATCAACGACAGAAATTATTTGCTAGCGAGTATATCAAGCTAGGTAATGCTACACAAGCAGCGATTAATGCTGGGTATAGCGAGAAGACAGCTGGGCGAATCGCTGGGCAAAACTTGAAAAAACTTGAAATTAAGAACTATATCGATGCCGAAGTCGAGAAAATGCACAGTGAGAACATCATGGATGCTAAAGAAGCCTTGTCCATTCTATCCGACATTGCAAGGGGTAAGCGTGATGAGGAAGTTCTCATGATGAATCCAGTCACTGGTGAAGTCGAACGAGTGATTAAAAAAGCCGACAACAACACAGTTATCAAGGCAATTACTGAAATCTTGAAACGCTATCCAACCGCTAAGCAAGCTGAGAAACTGCAACTTGAGATTGAAAAACTTAAGTCTCAAATTGGCGGTGATGAAGGGCAAGATGAGAAAATCGCTGGTTTCCTCGATATCATCAAAGGGGCGGTAAGCGATGGACTTGACTAAGCTCTACACAAAACGGCAACTAGACGTATTGCACTATATTTGGAATCATGACTGGTTTATTTGTGGGCTACATGGCGCTAAACGTGCTGGTAAGACAGTGGTTAATAATGATACGTTTGTAACCGAGTTAAGCCGTGTCAGAAAGATTGCTGATCGTTTAGGTGTAGATGAACCTATTTACATCCTAGCCGGGACATCATCAACGTCGATACAGAATAACGTGCTGCAAGAGCTTTATAACAAATATGGCTTTGAGCCAAAGTATGACAAGCATGGCTCTTTCGTATTTTGCGGTGTAAAGGTCGTACAAGTCTATACTGGCTCTATATCCGGTCTTAAGCGTGCCCGTGGTTTTACGGCGTTTGGAGCTTATGTAAACGAGGCATCACTAGCTAACGAGATTGTTTTCAAAGAGATTATCTCACGTTGTTCGGGTGAAGGTGCCCGTGTCGTTTGGGATAGTAACCCAGACAATCCTAATCATTGGCTGAATCGAGATTACATTGGTAAGAATGATGGCAAGATTATAGATTTCAGCTTCAAGCTTGACGATAATACTTTTTTATCGAAGCGCTACATTGATTCAATCAAGGCGGCAACACCAAAGGGAAAATTCTATGACCGAGATATTTTGGGTAAACACTTGCCCCGCTGTTGAGTGATCAGCAGATGAAAAACTGGGTTAAAATTGGAAGGCTAAGTTTTGCAAAACGCACTTTAATATAGTATAGTATAAGATATACTAGGAGTGTGGACATGAATTTAAAGATATATTCAATCACAAATAAAATTAACAATAAGAAGTATATTGGCGTTACAAAAGATTTAGATACGAGAAAAAGAAAGCATTTTTGGGAGTTAAAAAACAATAGACACTCAAACGAAAAACTCCAAAGAGATTACAATGTTTTTGGGACTTCTGCTTTCGAGGTCGAAATTCTAGAAGAATTAAAATACGCCACCAAAAAAGAAGTTTTCTACATTGGGAAATATAATTCTTGTGATGATGGCTATAATATGAGCTACGGTGCTGACGGAAGTAACTTGTCACAGATAACCGACGATACTCGAGAGAAACATCGTCAAGAAATGTTGGGCAATACTTACTGGCTTGGAAGGAAGCACACCGAGGAAACCAAAAAGAAAATCGGTGATGTACATCGTGGAAAAATAGTTAAAGCTTCTACTAGAAAAAAACTATCTGAAAAAGCTAAGGAAAAAACTGGAGAAAAAAATCCATTTTATGGCAAACAGCACACAGATAGAACGAAGCAAAAACTTAGGGAAGCACGAAGTAAAAAATGTCGATGTATTGAGACAGGTGTTGTCTATAACTCTGTCAAAGAATGTGCTGAAAAAATGGGGATTCCGAAAGCTCGAACTCATATTAATCAAGTTTGTTTAGGGAAAGCTAGACAAACACACGGATATACTTTTGAATTTGTAGAATAAGCTAATCAATTACCACTACTGGCAGAAATGTCAGTAAGGTTTAACGACTAGATAAAGTAAGCTAAGTTGAATCGGCATGAGATCATGACCGGTTTTTAATATGCCTAAATATCCACGAAATCCAGCTCTCTTAACAAGAGATGAAGAGATAGTCTGAACTTATGGGAAACCATAAGAAGCAGGGGATAAAGAGCCCTTGCGGTAACAATAATGAAGTGGACAGTGGCAGAGGGCGCTATCTACGCTGATTACGACAGTAAGGTACACGTAGTTGATGAATTGCCAGACATGAAACGTTATTTCGGCGGCATTGACTGGGGATATACTCACTACGGATCTATCGTGGTAGTTGGTGAAGGCGTGGATAACAACTACTACCTTGTTGATGGGGTGGCTTCACAATTCAAAGAAATTGATTGGTGGGTAGAGCAAGCTAGGAAACTAACTGATATCTACGGTAATATTCCGTTCTATGCTGATAGCGCCCGTCCAGAACACGTAGCACGATTTGATAATGAAGGTTTTGATATCAGCAACGCTAATAAGTCAGTGATTGCTGGCATCGAACTTATCGCTAAGCTGTTCAAAGAACAAAGATTATACGTTAAACGGGACTTCGTGCCCCGTTTTTTTGACGAAATATTCCAGTACAGATGGAAAGAGAACAGCACGAAAGATGAGCCGTTAAAAGAGTTTGATGACGTGTTGGATAGTGTGAGATATGCACTCTATTCAGATTATGTTGTCAACAGCACAGAACGAGCAAGTTATGACGATTTGATAGATATGTTTAGCTGAAGGAGGAAAAATGGAACAGACAGTATTTGTCGATAGCACCGGGCAATCGCATGTTTTAAATCTGCGATTTCATCAAGAATCGCGCACAAAATACCGTGCTAAAAGTGTTGATGATTTAAAAAAAGATAACTGGGCATTGCTCAAGAACTTCATTAACCATCACAAGTTGCGTCAACGTCCAAGGGTTCAGGAATTGTTTGATTATGCCAGAGGGGACAATCACAGCGTTCTCGAAGCTGGAAGGCGTAAGGATAAAGAGATGTCTGACAAGCGTGCCGTCCACAATTACGGTCGCATGATTAGTAAATTTAAGACGGGATATCTAGCCGGTAATCCTATTCGTGTTGAGTATGATGATAGTGTCAGTGGTTCGCAAAACGACGAAGCAATCAAGGAAATTGGTCGAAACAACGACATTGATGCACTGAACCGCAATCTTATTCGGGATTTGTCGCAAGTTGGGCGTGCTTACGAGCTGATTTATCGAAGTGAGGACGACCGGACACGTATCAAGCAGTTAAACCCTCTTAATACGTTTATCATTTACGACAATTCGCTCGAAGACAATTCATTAGTAGCAGTTAGATACTACAGTGCTGATTTATTCTCTGACGCACATCAAACCGTTGAAGTATACACTTCAACAAATATTCACGTTTTGGATTACTCGGAAGATCTAAAAGAGGTTTCTGTCACTGCTCATGCTTTTGGCACAGTTCCAATCACGGAGTATTTGAACAATACTGATGGCATTGGCGATTATGAAACTGAGCTCTATCTGATTGACTTATACGATAGTGCAGAATCGGACACAGCGAATCACATGAGCGACATGGCTGACGCTATCCTTGCTATTTATGGTGACATGCGATTGCCTGCAAACATGAAGCCTGAAGACATGAAAGCTAAACGCTTAATGCAATTGGTTCCACCGAAGGCCACAGACGGTAAAGAAGGGACAGTTAAGGCTGAATATCTAACCAAGTCTTACGATGTGTCTGGTGTCGAAGCGTACAAGACCAGACTAGATAAAGATATTCATACTTTTACCAATACGCCAGACATGGCCGATGAGAACTTTTCAGGCAACACGTCCGGCGAGGCAATGAAGTACAAACTGTTCGGGCTTGACCAAGACCGAGTTGAGACTCAATCGCAATTTACAAAGGGTTTGAAGCGTCGATATCGTTTGGCTAGCCGTGTGGGTGAGTTGGTCAAAGAATTCAAAGCGTTTGACGAAAATTTCTTGAGAATAACATTCACACCAAACTTGCCGAAATCATTATCCGAGCAAGTATCTATTTTGACTGGCCTTGGTGGTCAAGTGTCACAAGAAACTGCTCTTAGCCTATCTGGGTTGGTCGAGAGTCCAGCCGAGGAACTCGACAAAGTGGATAAAGAGGTGTCTAAAATCGATTTTAAGGGGTATTCTAGCGAGTTCAACGGGCAAGTGGGTAAATATGCCGACGACGAAGAAGGAGGAACGCATACGAGTGATTCTGTGAGGTCTGATGAATGACATACTGGTCAGAACGTGCTCAGAAAGAACGAGAAGCGAGCAATAAAAAGGGTGAAGCTGAGTTTAAGAAAGAACTTGAAGCGCTATATAATTTGCAACTTTCGCAATTACGCAAAGAACTAGATGCTTATATCCAAAATTTCGCTGACAAAAACGGATTGACTGTCAGCGATGCCAAGCGAAGAGCAGACAGTTTTGATATCAAGGTTTTTGAAGCTAAAGCCAAACAGTATGTAGCTGACAAAGATTTTAGCCCAAAGGCAAACAAGGAGCTTCGAGACTACAATTTTTCTATGTCTGTTGGCCGTCAAGAGCTTCTTATCCAAGAGTTAGAACTTGAACTGTTGGTTTTGTCTGAAGGCGAACGTCAATTAACTAACGATTATCTGACGAATGGCTATAAGAGCGAAATTGTAAGAGGAAGCCTACTTGATCAGACGGTGCCTAGCAAAAAAATACTTGAAAAGTATATGGCGACGGCTGTTAACGCTAATTTCGAAGGTGCCAAGTGGTCAGAACGTATCTGGAAGAGACAGGAACAGTTGCGCAAACTGGTTAAAACGGAAGTGACCAGAGCCCTTATCCGAGGGGAGAACGGCATAACCATTGCTCGTAGGATTCGTAAATACATGGATGTATCTCGTACTGACGCTGAACGATTGGCAATCACAGAACACGCCAGAGTTCAAACTTTGGCACAGCAAGATATCATGAAAGAGAATGGCTTCGAGTATTTTAAACTCATGCCAGAATCGAGAGCTTGCGATTATTGCAAACAAGTTGGTCGTGATACTGAGAGAGAACCCGTCCCGGTTGATAAGATGGAGAGCGGGCTAAACGCTCCACCGATGCACCCATACTGCCGTTGTGCGGTGGCCGAGGTGTATGTAGAAGATAGCTCTTACTGATCCAGATAAAATAATCGGATTAATGAAATAAATAATTGAAGTCGTAGCAATACGGCTTTTTCTTATGCGCTGATAGCCGTGCTAGCCAAGGGGCTTTGGGGTTCGATACCTCGTCAGTGCATAGGGCTAATTTAAGCCCTAAATAAACAATACTAGCGTGGCTCGTGGGTAAACACCCTAGACAAGACTAGAGAGGGCGTAGCTAGCCCTTATCGTGGCTTAGAAAGGGGCGCTACTCATGAGACTAGGTAGGAGGAAACTATGGAACAAGATAACACTATCGAGACTAACGGACAACAAGAGAGTCGCCAAGACCAAGGGCAAGGGAACACCCCAACCCCTGCGAGCGACTTCAAAGCGCCTGGTTCTCAATCTGAATTAGATAGCATGATTAACAAAGCGGTACAGACTGCTTTGAGTAACAGGGACAAGGGTGAACAAGAGCGTACAGCTCAAGCAGTAGCCGATGCCTTACAAAAAGAGAAAGATTATGCCAATCTATCAGCTCAAGATCGAGCTAAAAAAGAGTTCGAGGATCAGCAAAAAAGTTTTGAGAAAGAACGTGCTGCGTTCGAGCATGAAAAGCTTGTTGTTGCTGTTGAAAAAGATTTGGTAGCTAAAGGCTTGCCTAGTGCATTGGCTGAGACATTCGCAATGGCTGGCAACGCCGAAGATGCACTTAAAGCAGTGACTGAGTTCGAAACAGTATTCAATAATGCAGTTGCGGAAGAAGTTAAGAAAACTGTCCGACAAAATGCACCTCAAGCATCAGCGGATGGCATTTCTAACACAGACAATTACGGTTCTCGCTTGGCTCAAAAAGCTGTCCGTTCGTCAGGTAAGATTATCTAGCCAACAATTAGAAAGGATATTTCATGTCAGTAAAAAAAGTATTTGACACAAGTAACATTCTGCGTTCTTTGCCTTACAAAGCTGTCACTGCCACAGTTGATAAAAGCTTTGCTGGGGTTGACGTAGACGGTAAGAAGTACATCAAAGCTGGTACTTTGGTGGCTGGTAAAGGTGGGTCAATTTTCGACGACCGCTCTAAGCCAGTAGAGGAAAACAAAACAGCACCAGAAGGAATCGTTCTATACGATGCAGACTTGTCTGTTGATAAAACGGTATCTATCTTGTACGCTGGAGAGGTTTGGAAAGAAGCGGTTAACGGTGGTACAGTTGACGACGCTATTAAAACAGCGTTGCCACTCGTTAAATTTATTGCAGGAAAAGGAGGCAATGCTTAATGGGTCTTATTTACGACACGGTAACAGCATCTAATATCGCTGGATATTTCAACACATCACAATTAGATGTGGATTCAACGCTTGGGGAACGCATTTTCCCTGCACGCAAACAACTTGGAACTAAATTATCTTACATCAAGGGTTCTTCAGGGCGTGCGGTTGTCTTGAAGCCAGCAGCATTCGACACTAATGTCACTATTCGCGAACGTGTGGGTGCTGAAATCCATGATGAACAAATGCCGTTCTTCAAAGAAGCCATGCTCGTTAAGGAAGCTGACCGCCAACAACTTAACTTGATTGCTGGTTCTAACAACACTGGATTGATTGAAACTATTACGCAAGGCATTTTCAACGACGAAATGACACTTATTCAAGGTGCTCGTGCTCGTTTGGAATCAATGCGCATGCAAGCCCTTGCAACAGGTAAGATTGCGTTTGTAAACGAAGGAAAAAATGTTGATATTGACTATGGCGTTAAAGATGACCGCAAGAAGACAGTTGCAAAAGACTGGACGCAAGCAACAGCAACACCTCTTGCAGACCTCGAAGAAGCAATCGAAACAGCTCAAAGTCTCGGCTTGATGCCAGAGATTGCTATCATGAATGCCAAAACATTTAGCTTGATTCGCAAATCAGAATCTACGGTCAAAATCATCAAGCCTCTTGCAGCTTCAGGGACGACAGTAACTAAAGCTGAGGTTGAAGCGTATATTTTGGACAACTACGGTGTGACAGTTCTCTTAGAGAATGGCACATACCGAAATGACAAAGGAGAGATTAGCAAATTCTATCCAGATGGTCATTTGACTTTGGTTCCAAACGGTTCATTGGGGTCTACTGTTTTCGGTACAACGCCAGAAGAATCTGATTTGCAGTCTGGAGACACTCCAGGAGCACAAGTTGAAGTGGTTGACCAAGGGATTGCAATTACAACCACTAAAACAACTGACCCAGTTAACGTCCAAACCAAAGTATCGATGATTGCGTTGCCTTCATTTGAACGCTTGGATGACTGTTACATGCTTACTGTTATTCCAGTAGCTTGATTTTGGTAGGAGGTAGCTATGACTAAAGTTTTAAAAGCGTTTCAGGATAAAACTGACGGCATTATTTACTATGCTGGTGACGATTATGCTGGTGAACGTGTTGAAGAACTTGCTGAAGCAGGTTTCCTTGAGGCTGAAGCTGAAGAGAAACCAAAAAAAGCAAGTCGCAAAAAAACAACAGATAACACTGAAGAGTGAGGAGGTCTAGCATGACTGAACTAGATCGAGAAAAGGTCCTAGAAAACGTCATGCTGGACCTTGAGATTTCAAAAAATGACGACGATAGCGTTGACCTCTTAAGAGTATTGCTAAACAGAGTAATTAGTCATTTCAAAGCAGAATATGCCGTTGTCAACATTGACGATGGTTTTTCTTTTATCTTCGAGGATTGCGTTATCAAACGCTTCAATCGTCGAGGAGCCGAAGGGGCTAAGACTGAGACAGTAGATGGTCATTCAATGTCTTATTACGACAACGAGAACGAATTCAAGCCATATGACGATATGCTTCAAAGAACATTTGGAACCTCTGGGCAATCGAAGGAAGGGAGTGTGTTGTTTCTATGAGATACACAGATACAGTGATACTCAAATATCAAAACGATAAGACACCGAAACGATACGACCCTACCCTTGGTCGCATGGTCGGAGGGGAAGAATGGCGCAAAGAGGTTAAGTGCAATGTGACTGGTGCAAGTTTAGACCTTCAAGCTAAGCTGGGAGGGGTGCTAAATGCTACGAGTTTGGTTGTTCGTTTCAGAAGCCCTGTGACAGTATCCGTAACTTCCGTTGAATATCAAGGCAGTAAATACATCCCTGTGACAACTAGAGGATATCTAGCTGGAAGGAGCGTTTTATACGTCAACAAGGCGGTGAAGTAATATGGCTACACTTACGTTTTATGGGCTAGATGAAATGAGCCAATCTTTGCTGAAAAATGCCAATCCAGAACGTCGACAACGTGTTTTAAAAAAATACGGCAGTAAATTAAAAGAGAACGCAATTAGCAAGGCACAATTCAGCGGTAAATATACCACTGGCGCAACACGTCGCTCGATTACTCTTGAAGTTGGGGGCGATAGAGCTGTTGTGACGGCTCATACAAAATATTCTGGGTACCTCGAAGTCGGTACTCGGAAGATGGCAGCGCAGCCTTTCATGGCTCCTGCGCTAGAAGCGACTGTCCCTGGAATGGTCGAGGAATTAGCTAAATGGGAGTAGATATGAAACAACCAGACCAATTACTACATGACGAACTCTTCCGAATTAGTGAGGGACTCGGTTTCACTACTTACCCTTACCTTCCGCCCGACAGTGCATCTTATCCATTTGTGGTTATGGGCGAAATTCAAACACTTCCCAGAGCCACAAAGTCACGATTGATAGGGCGCTTGTCGTCCACCGTCCACGTTTGGGGGCGAGTAGATGATCGTAAACAGTTATCAGATATGGCTGGACAGTTGTTGTCCAGCTATTTTGCTATCCAAAATATCGATGGGATGCACTTCTCAGCAGAAGTCAATGAGTCGTCAATTGATTCTAACCGTGATAATAGCACTGACGAAGAGCTTTATCACTTCATTATTTATTTATTTTACAAATTTTACTAAGGAGGGAAAGCATGGCTGATACAAATGTTAAAGAAGCACAGCTAGGTAAAAACAAAATCTTGATGTTCCGAAAATTCGGGGACACGAAAGCAGCGGCAAAATTGGCACTGCAAACAGAACACAAGTGGGAATACTCCCGCGATGCAGACACAACTAAAACCAAAGACGGTGCGGTTGTTGCCGACGGAGGTCTAGAAACAACCTTGTCAATCAACGCAATCGGGACAAAAGATGAAGTCAACGAAATGTTGAAACAGTCGGTAGTTGATGGATACAAGGTCGAAGTTTGGGAAATCGATTTGACCGATAAAAAAACAAACGGAAAATATGGTGCGCTCTATGCAATCGGTCGCTTGTCTTCATGGGAAGTTCCAGCGAATGTTGAAGAGCTCGTAGAAATTGAATCTGAAATGTCCGTGGAAGGTAAACCACAAGCTGGTGAAGCAACGTTGTCTGATGAGCAAATCAGAGAGATCCAATATACATTCCAAGATACTACTGCTATTACTGGACGTTGATAATTAAAACAGTTAGCGAGGGTTTCCCTCGCTTTTTATTTTTTGAAAGGAAAATTAAAACATGAACACTATCACAATTAATGATAAAGACTATACTTTGAATTTTGGATTCGACTTCTTGCGAGTGCTTGATGAGCGCTATTCAATCAGTCAAAACGGTGTAGCATTCGGTTTTGGCGTACAGCATGCAGTGGTTGATTTGCAACAAAAGAATCCACTTGTTCTGTTAGATCTCATTCAAGCAGGAACTGCTACAGAGCGTCAAAAACCATCTGTAGAAGGGATTGAGCGTTTCGTTGAACGTGAGGCTGAGAATGGACGATTGGATAACCTGTTCGAGGATTTTTTATCAGCATTGCAGAAGCAACCATTGACACGAGAGACAGCCAAACGAATGTTGGACGCCCAAGAAGAAGCCTAGAAAACGTCAAGAACTCAAGAGAGACCTACGAAGATTTAATCACGAATTGCATGGCTAGGTATGAGACGACACTTCTAGAAGCTAGACGGATGACGCTGAATGAGTTGAGGTTATATCAAAAAGCTTATGCAAAAAGATTTATTCAAGAAGAGAAGAAACTTTATTTGCAAGCCTTCTTGAATCGCAGCGTCAAAGCTACGAGCAAGGGCGGTAAAAAGTATGTCTTCAAGGAATTTAAAGACTTTTATGACGAAGAACGTCGTGAAAAAGAACTTCTCGGGGATCATGAAAAAGACAATAGGCATCTTATCCAGATAGCTAGACGAAATTTAGCGTTCAAAAGAGAGGAGGGGTTGTTAGATGGCTGATAAAACATTCAATGTGAGGGCGATACTGTCAGCGCAAGATAACGGCTTATCTAGCGCCCTGAAAAACGCTCAAAAGCAAGCTGAATCACTTGGTAAGAGTAGCAAGGGCCTAGGCTCGATGTTTAAAAGTGTGCTCGGTGCTAACCTTGTTAGTGCTGGGATTACCAAAGGTATCGGTGCTATAACAAGTGGTATCGGTGGTATGATGACCGAGCTTAACAACTCAACGAAGGCTTGGAAAACATTCGATGGGAGCTTAAGCCAGCTAGGTTGGGGTCAAACAGAAATTGCATCAGCCAAAAAGGCTATGCAAGACTATGCAACACAGACAATTTATTCTGCCTCTGACATGGGTACTACATTCTCGCAAATGGCTGCAATTGGTCGTAGCGATGCTGGGGATTTGGTAAAAGCAATGGGTGGTCTTGCCGCTTCTGCTGAAAATCCTAAACAGGCAATGAAGACGCTGAGTCAACAAATGGTTCAAGCAATGACTAAGCCTAAGATTCAATGGCAAGATTTCAAGCTGATGATGGAACAATCACCAGCGGGTATGGCTGCTGTCGCTAGAGAGATGGGAATGTCTCTTGATGACCTTGTAAGCAAAATCCAAAACGGCGAAATCAAGACTGAAGACTTTGCAGAAGCTTTTAAGCGTGCTGGCGATTCCATGCAAAGCTTGGCTACTAGATATAAGTCAGTGGATGAGGCTGTCGGGGGACTGTATGAAACGGTCTCTACGAAATTGCAGCCAGTTTTTGAAAAACTAAGCGACAAAGCCATCAGAGGAATCGAGGGTATCATTGACGCTCTTGGCAAGATTGATGAACAATCTGTTAAGAAGTTCGCAAACGGACTCGATAAAGCAATTGACCAAGTTGTAAGAGGGGGTACTCAAACCGTCCAATCATTTTGGAAAGGCTTTAGCAATACGGGAGCCATCAAGGGTTTAGCAAATGCGTTTAAGTATGTTTCTACTCAAGCTAAAGCAGCGCTAAAAGCCATAGATTTCAAGGGTATATTCCAAGGGTTAGGCACTGGCATTGGCGACATTGTTAGTGGGCTATCAAGAGGTTTAACTGTTGCTACTAGGTCAGTTAAGAGCTTCATTAGCTCGTTTTCGGACACCGGTGCATTCAAAGCTTTTAAATCAGCAATAGAAGACACTTGGGGAGCTGTTAAAACCATTGGGTCCTCAATTGGTGATGTGTTTAGTAGCTCTGAGATGCAGACGATTATCTCAGCGCTAGGGACAGCGTTTGGAACGTTAACAAAATGGATATCTCAAGCTATTTCAGCGGTATCTAAGTTTGTAAGTTCTATTCCTAAAGGTGTGCTCAATGGTATCACCAGTGGGATATTGGCAATGGTAGCAGGTTTCATGACTGCAAAGGCTGGACTTTCAGTGTTTGATACTGCCATGCGAGGTCTGAACTGGATTAAGTCATTCAATCCATTTAATGCTTTTAAAAACAAAGCTACCGAAGGCCTCGACGGGGCTACGAACAGTGTTAAACGCTCTAAGTCAACGATTACACAGCTATTCAGCGGGATATCCAACGTTATCAAATCGTCTGGGAACGCAATCAAAGGAATCTTGACAGCTATATTCAAAGGTATAGCTGAAACTTACAAAGGCTTCGGACAAGGTCTAAAACTCGCCTTGCAAGGTCTCAAGGGGTTAAGTTCGGCTCAAATACTATCGTTTGCGACTGGTGTCGCTATCGCAACGGTCGGAATTGGTGCAGGTATTGCTATTATCGTTGCTTCATTTACACTATTGGCTACTCAATCCCAAGGTGTTTCGCAAATCCTAAACGCCCTAGGTTCAGCATTTAGCACTGTTGTGCAGGGCATTGGTAAGGCGGCTGGAACGGTAATTGAAGCATTCGGTACCGCATTTGGTATCGTCATCAAAGCCGTCGGTGAAGCGGCACCGGGACTCGCCAAACTTTCACCGCTGGTTGAAGCTATTGGAACAGCTATTGGCAACGCAGCACCAGCTATTACAGCATTCGGTAACGCTTGGACTTCCGTTCTCGGGACATTGCCAGCCATCATCGATGCTTTCAGTGGTTTGGCTACTGCTCTAGGCTCTGCAATCAGTGAAGTAGCCACAGCAATTACTCCGATTGTACAGATTATCGGAAATACAATGACAGCGATTGCTCAGATAATTTCAGACACAATTATAGCCATCGCACCAGTCATAACAGACTGTATCGTTCAAGTTGCTCAAGTAATCGGTCAATTTGGGCCACAAATTGCAATGGTAATCAATGAGATTGCCGGAGCTATTTCGGCAGTAGCGCCAATTTTCCAAACACTCTACGAGTCAATTGTTGCAGTGGTTCAAGCATTGGCACCAGTTTTAAGCGAATTGATCCAAGGCATTGTGACAGTGGTTCAAACATTGGCACCTATCTTACAATCTATCATTGATGGCATTGTTGCTATCATCGGACAGATTGTGCCTATCATTACAGCAATTGGCAGTGTAATTAGCGCTGCATTCTCCGGAATTGCATCAGTGGTTTCAGCAGCAGGAATGGCAATAGCTACGGCTGCAATGGGTATTGGTACGGCTATTAGTACGGCGCTTAGTGGTGTCGCTAATGTTATTAGCTCGGTTGGATCTGCGATTGGTACAGCATTACAAGGCATTGCTACCGTGGTCCAATCAGTCGGAACATCAATCAGTACAGCGGCGCAAGGTATCGGTGACGGTATCAAGTCAGCATTTGAAGGCATTTCAAGCGTGATCACATCAGCAGGAAGTGCAATCAGTAGTGTATTGAATAGCTTGGCTAACGTGTTCAATTCGATTGGTACGGCAGCACAGAAAGCAGGGTCTGGTTTCAACCAACTTGCAAATGGTGTGGTTAAGATTACCAATACCAATCTCGGTGACATGGCTGCATCTCTTGCGGCAGTTGCTAAAGGTGTTGGCTCAATCGGTAACAATTCGGCTGGGTTGGCGCAAGCTGGCACTGGCATGACTCAGCTTGGTAATGGTATGAGCAAGGTGTCTAGCTCGGCTTCTAGCGCTGTTGCAGGTTTAAGTCGTTTCTCAAGCACGATTACAAGTATTCAATCGTCGTTCACTAACCTGCAATCACTATTGACTACAGCAGGAACAGCATTTAGCACGTTCTCTAGCCAAGCTAGTCAATCGCTCAGTGGTCTAACTGCAATTGTGGGGCCTATCACAGCCTTCAGAACACAGATCATGACACTTGCGCCAGCATTGATGCAAGCTGCTACTGGATTAACTCAATTTAGTGCAGTTTCAACGTCGTTAACTTCTAGCATGACTTCAGTTAATGCAAGTATGACTACATTGACTGCTAGTCTAACCAATCTCGCCAGTCAATTAACTATGATTACTGCTGGCATGTCTACAATGGCATCAAGCACGACTGTGTTAGGCACTAGCTTAACTCTCGTAGGTACTCAATTCACTATGATTGGTACCTCTTTGACCATGCTTAATAGCCAATTTACGACCTTCACAACTGCATTGTCTACAATCAACGGTCAACTTTTGGTAGCTACATCGGGTGTGACAATGTTTGGGGCACAATTCACAGCGCTTGGGACAATTTTGTCTATGCTCAATAGCCAATTAACAATGGTTGGGGCATCTATTCAAGCGGTGACTACACAATTCACTGCAATGAACGCCAGTCTCACTGCTGTTGGTGCTACAGTTGCACTGATTAGTAGTCAATTTACCATGGTAATTGCGAGTGTTATGCAATTGACGGCTTCAATCGCTTTGATCCCAACGCAATTTAGCTTGGTTGCATCAAGTGCCACAATGGCTTCGACTGCTATTATGCAAATTGGCACATTGGCACCGTTGATTGGTGTAGCAATGAACAACGCAGCGGCACAAGTGCAATCAGCAATGCAAAGAATGGCGCAAGCTGTTCAATCGAATGGTCAAAGAATGATCCAGATGGGGCAACAAGCAGGTCAACAAACTGGACAAGCTATTGCTCAAGGAATCCAATCGGCAATTGGTGCTGTGTCTTCTGCAATGGGTGCGCTAGTTAATGCGGCACAAGCCCGTGCTATGGCTGGCGTAGGAGCTATGCGAGCAGCAGGGGCAATGATTGGTCAAGGCTTGGCTGCAGGTATGATGTCTGCTCTTGGTGCGGTAACGGCCGCTGCCAATGCTCTCGTGGCTCAAGCGGAGCGTGCGGCTCAAGCAAAAGCTAGAATCCATTCACCATCACGCCTATTCCGTGATGAAGTCGGTATCTATATCGGCCAAGGTATGGCTGTTGGTATTGATAGAAGTGTTAAATTTGTCAAAGATTCTATCCAAGATATGATTGACGTAGCTAGCGAGTACGCTATAGATTCTAGAGACCTTTTCGAAGATAACGACTTGTTTGACGGTTTTGGTGGCGGCTTAATCCGTGGTAGCGTTGATTTATCAGTTCGAGATGATAGTAGAATGGACCGTCTTGAACAAGCAATGGATATTATCACTGAACTAATCGGCCGTCCTATCTCATTAAGTGTGGATGGTAGAGAATTTGCTTACGCTACAGGAGATGATTTGACTTCGTATCAAAAAGATAAAGATTTCACTTACAAACGCATGAGAGGTATTAAATAATGGCTGTGTTTCAATTTAACGGATACGATTTGAATGATTACTTTAAATTGATTAAAGTGTCGCACGAAATCGGGAACGAACGCAATATAACAACAGATTCAGCCCCTAAAATCGGGGTCAACATTCAACAGGTTTCGTTTGGTGCAAAAAAAATCAAGCTCACTGTTAGTTTGGCGACAAGACATCTTGAAGATATTGTTTTTGTGGATCCGAACGAGCCAGCTAAAGTTGATAACGGCATGTTTTATCGTGTCAGAGAACAAGCAGCTAGAGTGCTACATTCTGACAAACCTGTTAAGTTGAGATTGCCAGACGAACCAGACAGATACTATTTAGCTATAGTAAAAGGGGATGTCAGTTTAAAAGGCATTTCCGACTGGTATGACCAAGCTGAAATTGAATTCATGGTCCCTGACGGAGTCGCACACTCAACTACATATCGAAGTTTCGAAACCCCTAAAACAGAAAATGGCAAACTGGTATTTGACCTTGTCAACGACGGATCAGTTGATGCGCATCCGATAATTACAGTGAAGCACAATAGTGAGAATGGCTATATCGGATTGGTTAACAGCAGTGGCATTTTGGAGCTTGGTGACAGGCAAAAAGGGGATACAGAAACTTACAAACAGTCAGAGGTGCTGTTTGATTACGCTTCATCCAACGGACAGCACAGAATCCCTAACGGATTGTCGCAAGGGTTGAAAAACGTTGGTATCACAAACGATAGCAACGATACCAGACCGAACGGCACGCTTTACATCGACAATGCTTGGGGTCGCCCTCACATTGCGTTGCAGAGTGGCCAGACAGCATCAGTTACATTTGATATCCCAAGGGATTCCAGCGGTGTAAAAGGTGCTCTGTACGAGTATTTTTGGTGGAGACAAATTTTTTGGCTTGGTTCTGCAGATCAGATGGGTTACTTAAAAATCAGTGTCACAGATGCAAGTGGCACTTTTTTATATGGAGTCGAAACCTACAAACGTGGTAGTGGTCTGGGCTGTGAATACAACTTTTTAGCCAGCGATGGCAGGGGTGGTTACCGTTTTGTCGACAGAAAGCAGTTTCTAGGTACACACATAGAAGAGCACAACCCATTTAACGAGCCTAGGGGGTGGTCAGACATCCAACGGTTTGACGATGTCGTCCAATTTTATTGGTGGGGTTCTTACCCTAGATATACTATCCCTGAAATCAAAGGCAAGAAATCAGATAAAATCCACATTATCTTCAACAAGATTGGGAACGCACCGCAAGTTAGCCACATGTACTTAGATGATTTCATTTATCGCAAAGACTATGTTGTAGGGGTTCGCAAAGTTCCCAATCGATATAGGGCTGGTGGAGAAGTTGTGATAAACAGCGAGAATGACACTGTACTAGTAGATAATATTTCGAAAATCGTTGACGTTGTGCAAGGCTCTGACTTCATCACAATTCCTCCTGGCAAGTCTCAACTCGAAGTTTATTGCTCAAGGTGGGTCACGAACAAGCCCTCTGTGTCTGTAAAATTTGAAGAAAGGTATTTGTAATGCTATTAACTATTCATGATGCTAATTTACAAAAGATTGGTTTTATCGATAACGAAAAGCAAGAAACATTAAACTTTTACGACGACACTTGGACTCGCAACCTTGAGACAGCATCTAGCACGTTTGAGTTTACGGTTTCGAAAAAGGAGTTGCTAGGTGATACAGCAAACCAACCGCTTTACAACCAACTAAACGAGCGTTCATTCATTTCGTTCAAACATAACAGGCAGATGTACTTGTTTAATATTATGAAAGTCGAAGAGAACGAGCGATGGGTGCGATGTTATTGCGAGAACTTGAACCTTGAATTGATAAACGAGTACACGAATGCTTACAAGGCTGAAAAAGCTATGTCGTTTGCAGAATATCTCGATGCGTTTGATATTCCTCAGTTTGCAATGGTAACGCTCGGCGTCAACGAGGTCTCCGACCAGAAAAAAACGCTTGAGTGGGAAGGACAAGACACGAAACTGGCAAGATTGTTGAGTTTAGCTAATAAATTTAAGGCTGAAGTTGAATTTGTGACTAGACTTAATGATGACAGTTCTATCAAACAACTTGTCCTGAACGTTTACCATCAAGCGGACGACTCACACACTGGCATAGGTCGAATTCGTAGCGATATTCGTCTGACGTTTGAAAAAAATATCAAATCGATGACGAGGAAGGTTGATAAAACCGAAATCTATACGATGATTGTCCCGTACGGCAAGGCAAAAGAGCAACCTGAGAACGGCCCTGAAGTGCGAGTCTATATTGGTGGTCTCCCAGCTTGGGAAGAAAAGAATGACAAAGGGATTGTTATCTTCAAGCAAGAGGGCAATTGTCTCTATGCACCTCATGCAGCCAACTTGTACCCTTCGACTTTTGGAGCTTCGACGCAAGACAATAAGTGGATTCGAAAGGATTTAGAAGTTGACAGTGATGATCCAAAAGTTATCCGTGCTGCAGGGATTGCAAATTTGCGAAAAAACGCTTATCCAGCCATTACTTACGAAGTCGACGGATTCGTTGATGTCGAAATCGGGGATACTATCACAATTCACGACAAGGGATTTGTCCCGTCGCTCGATGTAAGGGCTCGTGCTATAGAGCAAAAAATTAGTTTCAGCAATCCAGCAAATAACACAACAATTTTCGGCAACTTCAAAGAGCTTGAGAATAGGGCATCGGGAGACCTTAGAACCGTCTTCGAACGAATGGTTGAAAACAGTAGACCTTACAACATCCTTTTTTCAACAGATAACGGCGTTATCTTTAAAAACAATACAGGGCAGTCAACATTACGTCCAACGTTAAAACGAGGGAATCGGACAGTTAATGCAACCTATCGATTTGTAATTGACGGATCCATTGTTGGGGCTGGACTAACATATACTGTTAACGCAAGCAAGATTACTAAGCCTACCGTAATTACGGTATCTGCTTGGGTTGGAGAGAAAGAAGTTGCTAGTGATGAAATCACATTTGTTGGTGTGTCTGACGGCTTAAATGGCCGAGATGGTCGAGATGGCATCGCTGGTAAAAACGGTGTTGGAATTAAGGGGACGACCGTCCTTTATGGAATTTCAGCATCAGATAGCATTACACCGGGAACGTGGGCTCAAACACCTCCAAAATTAGTTCAAGGCCAATGGCTTTGGACTAAGACCATCTGGGCTTACACCGATAATACAAATGAGACCGGTTATCAGAAAATCTATATTGCCAGAGATGGCAACAGTGGTGTTGATGGCATCCCGGGTAAAGACGGTGTCGGTATTCATAGCACCGCAATCGCCTATGCTAAAGGGGTATCTGGGACAGTCCCGCCAACAACTGGTTGGGTTAGCCAAGTACCTAGCGTACCAGCTGGGCAATACCTCTGGACTAAGACAGTCTGGAACTACACAGATAACACTAGCGAAACTGGATACTCGGTTTCAAAAATTGGAGAACAAGGGGCTAAAGGCGATAAAGGCGACACTGGTCCTCAAGGCTTACAAGGTCCGAAGGGTGATCAAGGGATTCCCGGCGTTAAGGGTGCTGATGGTAAAACCCAGTACACCCACATCGCATACGCTGACACGGTGTCTGGTAGTGGTTTCAGCCAAACCGATACAGACAAGGCTTTCATCGGTATGTACCAAGATTTCAGCACTACGGATAGCCGGAATCCACAAGACTATCGCTGGTCTAAATGGAAGGGTAGTGACGGGCGTGACGGTATTCCGGGCAAAGCTGGAGCGGACGGACGAACACCTTATGTCCACTTTGCCTATGCCGATAGTGCCGATGGTCGAACTGGTTTCAGCCTGACACAGGACGGCACTAAGCGCTATTTTGGCCACTATTCAGACTACGAGAAATCAGACAGTCCCGACCCGACTAAGTATAAGTGGATGGATACATTCAGCGACTTTGATTTTGGCACTCGTAACTTATTGGCTAACACTCAAACACTGGCCAACAATACGACCAACAGCAACACGTCAGAGCATTGGCAGAACTTTATTATCGCTCGTAGTAAAGAAGCGGGCGCAGTAGTGACACAGACCTCTATTGTGCCGTTAACTGGCAAAGAGTACATCTTGTCATTCTACGCTAAGGCATCCAAGGATAACTATCCTATCCGCTGTCATTTCTTCAATCCATCAACAACCATCACTGTTTTAACCAGCAACGGATGGACGAGTCCGTCCGTTGCTGACGGCCAAGCACGACTTAATATCAGCACTGAGTGGAAAAGGTATTGGGTCAAGTACACACAAGGCCCGACCGACAGCATTAAAACCGTCCTGATTGGTCGTCACGGTTCACGGTACGATGGTGGTGACAACAACACAGTTGTCGAAATCTGTGCACCAGCTCTCTATGAAGGTCACGTCGTCAAGGATTGGTCACCAGCCTTTGAAGATGTTCAAGATCAAATCAATTCCAAGGCTGATAGTGCTTTGACACAAGCTCAGCTCAACAAGCTCAACGAAGTTAATTCTGCGATGAAAGCTGAGCTTGAGGCTAAAGTTTCCCTCGATACGCTCAATCAGTGGGTGAAGGCTTATCAAGATTTCGTGAATACAAATAACGCCAACCGAGCACAAGCTGAGAAGGATTTGGCTGATGCCAGCGCTCGTGTCGCAAAGCTAGAGAACAATCTGAGCGATATGTCAGAGCGTTGGAACTTTATCGACAGCTACATGACTTCATCAAACGAGGGAGTTGCCATTGGTAAAACGGACAACTCTAGTTCTATGCTATTCAGCCCAAATGGCCGTATTTCAATGTTTTCAGCTGGTAACGAGGTGATGTATGTCTCGCAAGGCGTTATCCACATCGAGAACGGTATTTTCTCAAAAACCATCCAGATTGGACGGTATCGAGAGGAACAGGATTTCATCAATCCTGACAGGAATGTCATTAGATACGTGGGAGGTAGTTAATTATGGTAGAATTTTGGTCAAATAATGACCGTGGGTATCGCATTAGACTGTGGATTGACCAAGTCGGACAGAATATCCAGAATAATACAAGCGATGTCTGTATTCGATTGGCATTGCTTAACCAAGGTTGGACGTTTGCAAGCTATCAATGTTCTGGGTATGTTGATGGTTTCGGGCAACGAATTGATTATTCAGGTAGTCCAGCGATGCTTAACCGAAACTCAGAAATACAGTTGATTGACCGCACGATTACTGTAAGGCATGCTGATGATGGGTCTGGGGTCTTCAGTGTGCGTGCACATTTCAATGGCTCAGGTGGATACAGCCCTGGAAACCTAGACATCGGCAATCAAGGCATAACACTGACGACGATTCCAAGAGGAAGTTCAGTTAGCGTTTCGGAAGGGTTCATTGGCAATCAAGTAGATATCACTATCGATAGGAAATTAGCTGGCGCCACGCACACACTTCGCTACGCTTGGGGCAATAAGCAAGGTAAAATTGCTGACAATGTTGGGACATCGTTCAAGTGGACAATCCCAGCGGATTTTGCTAACGGCATACCGGATGCAACAACTGGTCGAGGTACTATATATGTCGATACTTATGTAGACGGCAAATTGATCCAGACGCAGTCAGCCACACTAACGGCAAGCGTTGTCACAAACAACATGAAGCCTTCGTTCACTGGATTTACTTTGACAGATACGAATCCAACGACTCAAAGGATAATTCCAGAGCCAACGCATTTCGTGTCCATAATGTCACTTGTGAAAGTCGTTTTCAACGGAGCGCAAGCAAAGAATGGAGCTACAATAGCTGGGTACTATGCTGAAATTGTTGGTAATAGCAATTCTGTTTCAACGAACGGTGGGGTATTCCGTGAGGTCGTTGTAAACAAAGATACTCAAATGACCTTGAGGGGGAGAGTTCAAGACTCTCGTGGGATTTGGTCCGATTGGAAAGAGGTTAAAATAACATTTCTATTCTATTTCAGCCCAACACTGAAATTTGAGGTTGTCAGAAGTGGTTCAAAGTCAGACACGCTAACCATCAAGAGGTTCGCTAAAATAGCACCTCTTAGCGTTAATGGTGTTCAAAAAAATACCATGAAGCTGACTTTTACAACAACAAAAGTTGGAACGAGCAATGCTGTAGCAGATAATGGGCAAGCTGGTGGTGAATGGTCAAGTATTTCTGAATTCAAAGCCTCTAACGCAAATCTGGGCAAAGAATATCCCGCAGATACCTCATTCATAGTCATAGGCAAACTAGAGGATAGATTTTCGCCCTCGGAATTTCAAGCTACAGTGCCGACCGATAAAACTATCATGACCTATGATCAACAAGGCGTGGGTATTGGTAAATACCGTGAAAATGGGGCGCTTGATGTCAATGGATTGATTTATTCAGGCTCAAAACCAATCCAACACCACAAGCTTACAGAAGTTCGTGGCGCTGCAATCATCGAATACAACAACACGAATCTTGATGATTACAGAACGACAGGCTTCTTCTCGGTGATGAGCACGATGAAGAACTACCCTATCAGCAAACCTAAACCTACAGAACAAGTAGGGTTCTTAGAAGTAATAGAAGGGCTGGGTGGTATTCATCAATCGCTAACAACAAGTTCTGGCAGGTTCTTCAAACGCACTCTAACGCAGAATACAGTTGGAAATTGGGTTGAGTTCGTGCAAACCAACCAACCCGTTGTCAAAAAAGAAATCCCGATAGGGTATGGTGTCAAAGCTAACATGGTTCGAAAAGGGGATGTAGTGACCTTCAGCTTAATAAGAGATATCCACTCTGTTTTAGAGGGAGAACATAGAGAGCTGGATGAAAAAATTCCAAATGGATTCAAGCCTTGTGTGCAAACTCACTTGGTTGTAAATAAAAATGCAGCCAACGAGCACAAAGGATGTGCAGTGTGGCACCTTGAACCTGATGGAAACATGTATTTTTCAAACCAAAGTTCTGAAAATGCAGTCTACACAGGGACAGTCACTTACATAACCGAAGACGAATATCCAACGGTTGAAGAATAAAAAGAAAGGAAAATAATATCATGTCACTAAAAATTACAAAACAGCGTACAATCAATGCAGAATTTAATGTGGAAGAAGAAGGAGCTACAATCCTTGTCAAACAAACGTTTATCAGCGTAGATTCCAATGCAGTCTCTACAGTGCAAGAAAATCTTCTTAACGCTGAACTCTACGCTAAACACCGCAAGCAAATGCGCAAAGATGAACAAGAACTACACAACCTTCGTTACAAAATTGAAGATGAAATTCTAGCAGAGTCTAGCAACACAGAGGTAAGCAATGAGCAATAAACCAGATGGGATTTTTGGGCTCTTTGATGTTGTCCGAGACTTCTATGCACACGGCATTGATGAGCACCCATGGGTAGCTATTCTCGTGATAATTATTTTTTCAGACATAGCTGTGGGTGTATCAAGAGCTTGGGCTGCTCACGAACTCTCAAGCACAAAGTTCCGTAAAGGAGTAGTCAGCCACACAGCAATGACCGTGTTTGTGGCAATGTTCTATCCATTTGCTAATTTCATGAATCTGACGAGTATCGTTGACACATTCATCTTTGCCATGATTGCAGCTTACACCTCTAGCATTTTAGCTAGCTTATCAGCTCTAGGGGTGGAAATCCCTTTTATTGACAAATACGTTAAGATGAACATTGATAAGGATAAATTTAATTTGACGCCATCAGAAAAGAAAGAGGACCGACGAGAACGATGAACGATATCATGACGAGCATCAAGCAAGTTGACGGCGGGTGTGTCATCAAATCAGGAGACACTGCATCAGTATTTGAATTTGAGATTTTGGGCGATGACGGCTTGAAGAAAGACTTATCTGGCACAGGTAAGCTTGCCATCTTCAATGCGAAAAAAGTAATTCTGTATGAAGATGTATCTGTAGAATCAGGTCGTTTCAACTTCAAATTCAAAGATACAGTAGATCCTGGTCGTTACAAGTTGGAATTAAAACTAGATGGGTTTATTTTCCCGACGGATGAATTTAAAATACGTGTTCGCCCGTCCTTTAATCCATCTGCTAGCATTCCAAGCAATACCGAAGACCCAAAATAAAAGCGCTGGCTGAGGAAGTACGGAAGCACTTAGACAGCGATACTGTAGATGAGCTTCCAGATTTAGTAGCTATATATAATTTAGCTAAAATTTGAAGGGAGAATGCATGGCTAAAAATAAATTAGAAGCTGTAGTGGTTGCAATCGGAACAGACATCAAAAATTTGCGCAAGGCAATCAATGACAAAGAGGCAGGAAGTGGAATCACTGAACAGCAACTAAACGAGGCAATCAAGCAGCTAAAAACAGAGATTCTCGGCGACGGAGTTCCAGAGAATCTTGACACGCTCAAAGAGATTGCAGATAAGATTGGCACTCTCAACGGTGACACAAGCGGAGCTATCGTAGCGAAGTTGACAGAGCTTAGCCAAAAGATTGATGCTGTGACTGATGTAGATTATCTATCTGCATATAATCAAGCAAAGGGAGAGTAGCGAATGAATCTAATCGAAGCATTTAAGCAGATCGGACGAGATATCAAGGCTCTTGTGACCAAAACTGATAAGAATGAAAAAGCGCTAGAAGAGCTACAACCAACCGTTGAGGCTCTAGCAACTAACTTTGATCAAATTTTGGGCGAAGTCGTAACTCGTTTCGAATTCGATAAACTCAAAAAAGAAATCGAAGAATTGAAAGGAAAAATCAACTGATGAATAAAATTAACTGGTCTGTACGTTTTAACTCAAAAAATAAAGCGTTTTTGTATCGTGTAGCGCTTGCGATTGCACTGCCTATCTTGACTTACTTTGGGATTAATTTCCAAGATTTGACAAGTTGGGATGCGGTGTTCAACTTGTTTGGTAAATTTGTATCAAATCCTTATTTGGTAGGTTTGACAATTGTAAACATCTTAAATATCATTCCAGACCCAACGACCAAAGGTCTTGGAGATAGTGAGCAAGCATTGGGCTACCACGAACCAAAGCAAGATTAATTGAACGAAGGAGATATTAACAATGAGTAAAATTGAATCAAGTATTGCACGCATGCACCATCTACAATCAATTCCGGTTCATTATGACATGGGTGACCGTTACGGAAACGACGCTGACGGCGACGGACGCATCGAATTTGACTGCTCATCAGCGGTAAGCTATGCACTCGAAATTAGCTTGAATAACAACACAGAATCACTTCAACAAGCGTTGCCAGCAATTGGCTATGCGAAGGTGTTTGACGCTGTAGATGGCACGTTTGATGGTCAACGTGGAGACGTGGTTATTTGGGCACCTCGTGATGGCTCAAGCTCCCTTGGTGCATTTGGCCACGTATTGATTATGACTAGCGATAGCACAGCTATTCACTGTAACTACGGTATGGACGGTGTGACTGAAAACGACTATAATTATATCTGGGATCTAAATGGTCGTCCTCGTGAAATTGTCTTCCGTGAGAGTGGAACACCTTTACCTACGCCAGCCCAAAGCGAATTCGAGCGTGAATTAGATGTTAATACACGCTTAGAGAAGTCAGATAAGCCTTATTACGAAGGCACTCTTACCACTGACTACTACGTTGAAGCTGGTCCTCGCATCGATAGCCAAGACAAGGAATTTCTTCCAGCGGGCACAAGAGTCCGTGTTTATGAGAAACTAAACGGCTGGTCTCGAATCAACCACCCAGAGAGTGCTCAATGGGTTGAAGATCAGTATTTGGACGACTGCACAGATATGTAATAATAGACCACGCAAACTAAAAAACGAAAAGGAGTATATCACCTCCCTCACACTGCAGTAGGGATACCATGGCAGTAGTGGTCGAAGCCCTGGCACTTGCTGGGGCTTTTTTTATTTGCTATAATATATCTATCCATCATAGGCAAAGAGCTACGAGGTTATCTCATAGCTCTTTTTTTATATTTGCTAATCTCTACGATAAGTGATACTATAGTCATTGGAATACTTGGCGTCTTTCGATGAAAATTCTCGAACTGCCCCCGGCTCTTTAGTCGGGGTTTTTTATTTTGTGAATAGTATTAGACATTTAATCTAAATAGATGTACACTATAGATGTACTTTTGAACAATTACGTGCAGAATGTTTTTGTTTTTTTCATGCCGCTTGGTAGCTAACGCTGCCAAGTCTTTTTTTATAAAAAGGGGCAAATAAGGGGCAATAAGTGTAAACTTTAGTAACTTTATGTGAGTTTTGCTGTCTACATCTTACACGCATATATCCTTATTTAATAGGTTTTCTTCCTATTATATACGCATTTAAAATGACACTAACAGAATACCGTGGTTTGAAATCATTCTACAACTTGAAAAAATAATTCTATAGTCATATAGAATAAAAAGAGGTTCCTTAGGGAATCTCTTTTTTTGCTTGTTCTAAAGAACTTTTGACTAAGCTAGGCACCGTCTCTAAATAGGACTTCTAGACATAAAAAGCCCCCGCAATCCTATTGATTGCGGGGATTTCGTCTTAGAATAGGCCTTTAATCTTGTCTAAAGCTCCACTGACCATTTCGTTACCTGAAACAAGAGATTTAGCTTGGTCGAAGTACTCGCCCAAATCATCTTTGTTTTCATCGACAAACTTTTTAGCAGCTTCGAAATCTTTCTTTTCGATCATTTCTTTTACTTGGTTAAATAATTCCATTGGATTCATATCGGTTCTCCTTTATAAGTTTTCTTACAAATCCTATTTAATCACGCTTATAGCAAACTAGCAAGAAATATGTTTGAGAGTAACTAGTGAGATGAGAGTTACAATTTTTCAGCCAAGTGGTATTGAAACTTGTTTAATCTAAAAAAGCAGTCCATATTGGACTGCCCAGAATGAAGACAAACATCGTTTTTGATGTTTGTCTTTTTTATATTCTTACCTAATTCTCCTATAATCCAATAATATTGAGATATTTGGGTAAAATTATAGGTCTTTCCTGTCATCATTTTTACCAATTTTTTGATATTTAGACACGCTAAAGTAAGCCCAACCTTAGCTTCCATTTTGGACTTTCCTTTTTCTCTGGTATAACGTAAGTTATGATATTCTTTAGCTGTTCCGAATAACCGTTCTATCGTTTCTTTCCGGTGTTGATACCGTTCTTTCATACCACTTTGATGGCGAATATCTTCACAGACTTCTAGGGCATCTTTCCAAATATGACGCACAACAACTTTTTGGTGCTGGCGACTTTCAGTACAAATCGCTAACAAGGGACAGGTCTTACAAATTTTAGGATTACTTTTATACTCTCGATAACCTTCACGTGTGGTTGTACGATAAGTTAATACATGGTTCTCTGGACAAAGATAACAATCAAAATGCTCGTCATAGACAAAGTCTTTTGGACGTAAAAAATCTTTCTTACCTCTTGGTCTAGTGTAAGGGAAAACTGGTGTAATCCCTTTTTCTAGAAGAAACTTGGCAATACTAGGTGTTTTATAGCCTGAATCCGCAATAATGAATTCAGGTGAGAATGGTTCTAGTTTGACAAAAAGAGCAGAGAAAGCCTGACTATCATGGATGTTTCCTGCTTCAACCGTATAAGCTAAGGCCCAACCGTGTTTATCACAAGCTACTTGAGCATTGTAAGCGAAGACCTCCTTATGTTCTCCCTTATGAAACCAACCACTGTCTGGGTCCGTCGTTGATTGTTTCTTAGGTTTAGCCTCGCTTTTTTCGGCGGGCTTTAAGAGCTTTTTTGCGTGTTTTTTCCTATCTAAATTAATCTCAATCTCCAGTTGTTCACTCATGAATTTAGCTTTTTGATCAATAACAACAGTTTTGTACTTATGATTATTAGCAGCTGCCTTGATATGGGTCCCATCAATGAAGATTTCTGAGGGATCAATGAGCCCTGCTTCCAAAACATGATGAAGCACATGACTAAAAATGTGTGCTAACACTTCCTTGTTTTGAAAGCGTCGGCTATAGTTCTTACCGTAAGTTGTAAAATGAGGCACCTTATCGTCCAGAGATAAGCCAAGAAACCAACGGTAAGCCGTATTCACCTCAATATCTTTAATGGTTTGGCGCATAGAACGAATGCCATAAAAACATTGAATCAACGGAATTTTAACTAATAAAACGGGGTCTAGACTAGGGCGACCATTATCCGAGGAATAACTATCTTCGACAAGATCATAAATAAAAGAGAAATCAATCGTTTCCTCGACTTTTCTTAGAAAATGGTCTTTAGGCACAAGTTCATCAAGCGTATAGAATCCTACTTGACGTCGATTGTATTCGGGATTTTCTTTGTGAAACATAGGAACACCTCATCAAATACCTTTTTCTTTTATTATACTCCTTCAAAGCAAGAAAAGTCCCCAGAAGTATAACTTCTGAGGACTTTGTCTTCAATCTGAAGCCTTGTTTTACAAGGCTTTTTTGCTTGTTTAAATGTGGTTTGTCCCACCATTTGTCCCACATCTTTTAAGATCTTTCTTTCCAGATATATTTTATGTTATTAAATTCCTCATAAATCTTTTCTTCTAGGGTATGCCCATATACTTCTACTAACATTGAAATATCTTTATGACCTAGTATCTTCGCAATTACACCTAAATCAAATCCTTTATGCCAAAGATAGCTACCATATGTATGGCGTGCACCTTTAGTCGTGATAATTGGATAAATGTCCAACTCATTTAAGAGAACACTCAAAGCTTTATTGACGCTTGCAATATCTGGAACTGAATGAATATATCCAAAATGTTGAAAGATCATTCGATATCGATTTTTGATTCCTAACTCCATGTTTGCTGTTTCTTGCTCCGTTTGTAAAAGGCGCAAAATTTTGATACACTCCTCGTCTATTGGAACCATCCGAATAGACGTTTTATTTTTTGGTGGAACAAACTTATGAGAGAGAGTATTATACCTCCTGTATGTTTTTAACAATCCTCTGTCAAAATCAACCTCATTCCAAGTTAACGCTACTAACTCTCCAAACCTCATGCCTGTTTTTAATAGAAAATAGACGATATAAGGAACA
>ERZ840057.526-NODE-526-length-39396-cov-13.481915_pt1 | contig 39396 bp, 62 predicted proteins | sample MGYA00519907_ERZ840057 | MGnify/ENA primary metagenome ERZ840057 (study PRJEB31850, sample SAMEA3708862) | human gut metagenome | biome: human gut; feature: human-associated habitat; material: faeces | place: China | collected 2014 ...
ATGAATCTGTTAATGATATTAATTGTACGGATTGAATTTTGTGAGAAAAATGTCTTATATACAGGGCATAGGATGAGAATATATTATTCAATATTCTGTTTACTAGTATATTACAGTTTCTTTGTATTTCTTTCTTAGGAAACTACAGTTTCCCGCTAGGATAGAAACTGCAGTTTCTTCTAGGGGAAACCGGAGTGTCTTTTAGGCTCGGTTTGTGTAAACGATAAGGAAAATCTACTACTTATCATTTACGGCCTTCCCATATTCCTCATCACTTACCGGCTCAAGCCAAGTGTTTTTATTGGTTTGGGGATTACATTCTACGGCGATATGCGAAAACCAACTGTCCGGTGAGGCGCCGTGCCAATGCTCTATGTTTGGTGCGATTTCGACAACATCCCCGGGTAGTAAACGACGGGCGCTTTTACCTCGTTCTTGATAATAACCCACACCACCTACGGCGATGAGTATTTGTCCTCCTGTATGCGTGTGCCAGTTGTTTCGGCAGTTAGGTTCAAACGTTACGTTAAACATTGGTACGTTTAAATCCTTGTTGCTTGTTAATGGCGCCAGCCAAGACTTCCCCGAGAAATATTGTTCAAACCCGGTGTTTTCATTTCCTGTAGGGAATTCACTAATTTTTGGAATTTCAGTTTTCATTTCTTGTGCGTTTATATTGCCAATGGAGATTAATGTGATCAACATGGCAATGGTTATTTTCTTTATATTCATATTTGTTTTCTTGATTTTATCCATATCACAAAATTATTTAAGATATTCCATTACATCATTAAATGCTTTATTATATTCTTCTTCTGATGATTCTTTTATTTTTTCATATTTACGTGAACTTAATACGTCTTTAATATCAACAGATTCTCGTTTAATATTAAAATATATTATCTATTGAATCTGTTTTAATAATATTATTCATTTTTATTACTAATTAAAATAATTATAGAAAAATTGAGAAAAATGATATAAAAATACTCAAAATTTCTCAATTTTTCTTATGTTTTTGATAGTATTTTTCAAACCAGTAGAAGTATACTGTAATACTTTAAAATATTCGTTTTAAGTATCTAAAACATTACTTTGTAGAACTGTTAAATTCTGCTCTAACTTTCTCAATTGCATCACACATATTCACTTTCTTACCAGTAGAACGATCTATTTTTGTACAATCGTCATTATTACTGCCATAAATATATACATATGCATCATATGCCTCGGGAAATTCATCCTTCAACTTATTCAACGTTGTAATGTTATTCAATACACAAAGAACTTCTTTGGACCATTTATTGATTTTATATGCATCCACTATAATTTCACGGCATTCCGCATACAACTTAGGATAATGAATCTCTAAATATGTTGCAAGTGGATGATTATCTGTTGAATAACCATTATGAACATTGAAATTATTATAAAAGTTATTCAGAAGTTTTGACAATTTAAATGCAGGTGCAGAATAATATCTGAAATTACTATCCAATTCGTTACTTCTAAAAAAGTTATAACCATACATGTTATATTCTCTTACATTCACATATTGAGGATACTTATCATAAAGTTCTTTTACTTCTGTTGGAACTTCATTCCAAAGTGTATCTTCAATCTCCTTTGAAATCTTTTCAACACGATCATCAATTTCCTTACGACGTCTTAATGTTTCCATTCTACGTGAAATAGTCTGACGCTCATCTTTTGTTAATTTCTTATATGCTACCATTTTATCTAATTTTTAAAAATATTTGTTAAACCTTTGTTCTTTTCTTATTATATGGATCATTCCAAATTCCTTTAATAATAAGTTTATCTATATCAATATTAAACTTATTTGCAATATCTTCAAGCGAAATCATGTTAGCTGAATCCGATTCTTTATCTGCTTTAATCTTCTTTCTAAGAATCTTTTCAGTTTCTTTACGATAATACTCTGCATCACCAGGACTATCAAATAACTTAATATCAAAATTAGTTAAATCTGTAACTTCATTTATATTCAAAAATTGAAGTTCACTATATATTGATAAACCAGATGTATATCTTATATGAGACCATGCAATATCAAACATTTCTTTTGCAGTTTCAACATAATGATACTTATCATCAAAAGATGTATTAATACTAAACAATACATAATAACCTTCATTTGAATTATTATAAATCATCAATGGAAATACATAATTCATTTGAACTTTCTTATCATGCTCGCATATACCACATCCCCATATAATTTTTGAATAAGGAAAAATATCATTATTATTTGGTGAACCAATTGCATAATGACGATATGTAAAATCATCATTAATAAGATACTTATCTAAGTCTTTAATATCTTTAATATTATTAAACATATAATTCTTCTTTTAAATAATTCACTTATAACATATATAACTTTTATGTTATATACAACATATATATGATTTGTCTGAAGTGAATCTAGAAAACTATAGATTGAATAAATCTATAGAAAGTCGATATTTAAGTTTCGACTTTTTGAAGAAGTAATATAATTCAATCAAATCTTTATATGTAGGTTGTAAATTAAATTCTTCCAACGACTTAAGATACAACTTTTGAAACATACTCAAATTCGGTCTTATTATATTCTTTTTTATCGTTTTTGTTTTACTTATATACTAATTATAAAATTCATATCCTCTACGTCCAATCTCTATTGAAGCTAATATCATATCTGGCAAATTTAATGAACGATATAAGAAATTACCAATAAAACTAGAATATTCTGGTTTAACCTTCAATAACTTGATGTTATGAATATTACATCTTTTAGTTAAATTATTCACAAATGCATTTCTGCACCATGAATTATTAATTAACTTATTGAGTCGCTTACCTTTATTCAAATCTAATGTTTTAATATTTAAATCTTCAATAGAAATAAGCTAACACTTATAATATATAGATTTATTAACTATATTCTTTACAATTTGTAACGTTTCAAAATTCCGTTTATCTGAAATATATTTTCTTTCATTAGATTCAGATGAATATCCTTTATTCTTTAAATTAAAATCTTTATCATTTAATTTTTTAATTGAATAAACACCTGATTTAATAACATTAAATTCTGATTCAGATTTCCAGTCAACTATTGACCATCCTATATAATTTGGATTCAAATCTAGTGCAAAAACTCTATTCTTTATAAATTTAGTTTCGTAATTATAAATATCAGTTTCTTCAAATATTATATAGATATATTCTAAATCTAATTTATATGCTATCTTTATTTCTTTTCTTTCTTGTTTCTAATATAATTTAGATAATATTTGTTTACGCTTATTTAAACCTATAAGTTTTAAATTTATTTTAGTTGATTTATTTGGTTTAAAGATAATATTTTCTAAATCTTGTTCTATATGGAATTTTCTATTTCCTTTAACTGATTTGTTAATAACTTCACCTATTGAATATATAGGTGATAAACGTTTTGATTTAAATTCTTCTTTAGATATATTATTTTTTAATCTCTAAAAATAATTCTTCTTACCTCCAAATATTACTTTATCTACTTTAGGTATATCATAAAAACTACATTGAATAAACCAACTATCCAATAAATTTATATTATTTAATGTTTTTATTTGCTATTTTATATCTTTCTATGATTTACCATCATTTATTCTATTGTATACAAAATGCTGTACAGAACTATATTGTCTAATATAATCCTGTATAATATCTAATGACTAATCATCTGTCTGATATTTAATCTTCAATACTTGCATTATTAACTGTATATAATATTATATTCTTTTATTATTTATCTAAATATTTTTGAAAAAATAATAAATTTTTATAAAAAATATATAAATTGTAAAACATTATAATTTATGTATTATATTTTTAATTGTTTATTATTTTATAATACAAAGATACATATTTTATTCCAAATAAAAAAATGTCTACAAGAATATATTTCAATTCTCATAGACATATAATTATATTAATATATTACTAATCTTATGGTGTTCATTACTTTTCCACCTGGTGTTTTGAATGTAATAATAGCATAATTATATTCATAACCATCCCATTCACATTCACGATCCTCACCATATCCATTATAACGGTCACCATCTTCCAACTTATATTTAAATTCAATAGTTGCTTTCCAATTTGGCTTCTTTATAGATTGTAATGTTGTTTTATAATCCTTACATTTTTTTGCATCATGTGCAAGTAATCGTAATCCATATCTTTCAAAAATTTGACTACGTTTTCCTGCAACACTTTCACATGATACTGTTGTTATTTCTAATGGCTTACATTTTAATACATTAACAATATACTTATTCAATGATTCAAATTCTTTACATGGTTTAGAAATATAATGAATAATATCGACATATGTACTACGTTCACTTCTTAACCAACCACTAGGTCTGTGAACTTCTGTATTTTGTGTATAACCAGGAACATCCACCTTATAAAGATCATATCTATAAATATCTTCCTCTAATTGATCTACATCACCGTTAGGATAAAATTTAGATAATACTTTTTCATTTTTGAAATAAAAATCAACAATATTAATTTCAATTACCGGAGATTTTTTTGATTTCTGTTCAGTAATATCTTTCTTTATAAGTTTTTTTAATATACCAACTTTATCATTTGATGATATACGAGGTTTTGGTATAGTTCTTGTATTACTATTTGATGAACTATATGTATTCATAATTTTATCAGTAATACCAAAATCTTTTAATGTAATAGTACCTCCAATTTTAGTATTAACCCAATTAATAACGTTATTTGCATCTGCTGTATTACGTCTAAATAAATTAGTAAATGCTTCAATAGTTGCATTATCACGCTTAGGCATTTTTGCTTCAGCTTCACCAACAAAAGTCCAGATTAATTTAGGATTACCAAATGACGCAAGTTTACATTTTCTACCTTGTTTAATAATACGTAGAACATATGATTGTTTAGAATTATTATCAACCAAATACAAATAATATACAGGATAACCTGTAGTACCATTTGCAATAAGTTTTATAATACTACCTCTGTAAGGTATATCATCAAAGCTTGCAATATTTTCAAAATTAAACTTAACAACTTTTTGTTCGGTTGTTGAAAGTGCTTCGAATAATCTATTAAATTTCATTACTAAAAAAATATTTAATGTTTAATATATTTATTTTCTACGGATTGCTCTAATTGGTAATGATGATAACATATCATATGCAGTTATACCTATACCAACCATATTTGCATTTAATATTTTATATCCATAATTAAAATCATATCCATCATATTCAGTAGAACTCCAGAAACATGCATCTGTTTTATCCTGTACTTTCTTTCCTTTAATATAACCAGTTGACGGAATAATTATGAATTTATTAGGATTTTTTAATGATGAAACTTTAAATGCAATACCATTTTTTTCTACTTGTATTTGTGATACATTTGTATTATTAATTAATTCTTCAATATCTTTTTTAGAAGGTACATCCCATTCTGCTCCTAATATAAATTCAGGAACTGACTTATATTTTATTGTTTTATTTTTCAATCGACTATATAATAACTCTACATAAGAATCCCAATTAATACCAGCAGCGCTATCTAGCGAAATTTTATCTAATGTAAATCCTTTTCGTCTAAAATAACCACCTGTTTTTGTTGGTATAGTTGCTCCAATATTTCTATCACACCATAAGTTTCCTGATGGTAAATCTAAATCAACAGCTTCATATATAATATGATCTTTCCCTATAGTTATACCTGTTATTTTTTCTGCTAATGTATTATTTATAGAATCTTTATCGGATGCTAACATATTATCAGTTTCTTCATCAAATAAAGATTCAATAAGTTGTTTTATATTCTTATTCATTAATATTTAAAATATTCATTTAATAATAACGTCCATATTTGCCACTAGGCTTATCTAATGTAAAATCATTTGTTATAACCCAATATGAAATGCCGACATTATAACATAGTATAATAATAAGAATTGCGATATACCAACTAATACTTAATTCTATACTTAGATAATTAAAATCATTAAATTCTTTTCTATGCCAATTTTTATCAATTTGTGTATCTAACCATTCAGCATAATCTTTGAAATTAATATCAGGATGTTTTATAAAATAATCTCTTGTTTTAACTTCAAGCATAGGTTCATCACTCCACGAGAATGGATTACACCAAATAACCGTATTATTTTTCACACCGAGACATACGACAAATTCATTTTTATTTCCACCTTGCCAATATGCTTTTTGCATTTCCGCAACTTCTAATGAAGGATTATTAAAGCATAGAATAAAAACATGTATTTGATTTTTTGGACCTCTATAACCATTTAAATATCGTACTGCATCAATATCCGTATCAGTTGCATTGAAACCAAGAATTGGATTTTGATCATTATTTTTAATTTCAGGATAATCAAATAACTTATTTTCCTTAATTTCTTCTTCACTCATATTTCCGTATTTGAATATAGAATATGATGAAGCTTTAACTTTATTTTGGTATAAATGTGTCCACGTTACAGGATAAGAGTTTTCTCTTGTTCTATTCCATGATGTAACATATGCATCACCATCTTTTGATCTATATGATCTATGCATATCTTTAAAAACAGCTGGCATATTTAATTTATAACAAATTAATTTATATTCATCTTCAGATACATCATTTGTTTCACCTGTTACTGTTTCATATACATATCGTTTAGGATGATAACGCCGTTCCGGAACAGTATATGTTTCTGTACGAGTTTTTCCTTTACCACATGAAACCGTTCTTGTATGTGTTACCATAACAGTTTCATCCCAATCTTCATAATACGTTATTTTACTTACTAAATCACTTAAATATTCTTTATCTAATGATGATATATAAACAAATGAATATTTAAGAGCAAAAAATAACAATACTGAAGGAACAAGTACAACTACATATTCCCAAAATGCAGTTTTTTCTCTGAATTTAAATGCAAGTATTCCCGCTGTAACAATAGGAATTAAAAAGATTAATATTTCCATATTTAATTAATACTATTTACTGATATTCATATTTATAATACAAAGATACATTTTTATTATTAAATAAAGAAATCTTGAAGATTTTGTATTATCTTCAAGATTTCTCATATTTCTTTTTTAATTGTTCATATAATTTACGTTCATTATCTTCATTTTCTTTTTTATTCTTTTCTTCGATATATGTTTTGAAACTATTATAACGTTTATCACGCTCTTTATAATAGTCATCTCCATTTTTCAGAAAGTCTTCAAGTTGTTTTGATGTTAAACCTCGCGTTGAATAATAATCATGCTCACCTCTTCCGTAATAATCATCCCACTCAATATAATATAACCCATTAAATTTAGATATTTTAATATATGTTATATTACAAGATTCTACATCTACATCATCATTACAGAATGAATGAAGAAACTGCTTATATGATTTTTTACTTGTAAATTCTTTTATAAACTTCTGTTTATATTCTTTGTATTTCTGTAATGAATTATTGTATTCTTTTTCTATTTCATTAAATTTTTCAAATGAAAAATTAGTATTATCCATAATTAATAAATTTTTGTAAAATTATTATAAAAATCTTCCGCATGTCTTACAAAATATGGTCCATCTGGACAATCATCATATAATGCTTTATAAAGAATAAGATTATTATTTTTTCTCCAATAATAATTATTTCTTTCTATATATTCACCATCAATACAATCAGGTTCAATATCAAGATCTTTAAATAAAATATTTTCTTGAATAACTTCATATTCTCGATGATCAAAATCTTTTGCATTATTGTATATATAATGTCCTATACCTGTTTTTGATTCACATATATGTTCAGTAGTATACCAAAAATCATTAAAATCATAATGTTCATCTGGAACTTTATCTTTATTCATATATTGTTTTTCAACATGCAATTTTGTTACTGTACATTTTGCATAACTTCCAAACCAACATATTTCAAATATTGTTTCATTATAGAATTCATATATGTTTAATATTCTTTTTGGTTCAACTATTAAAGGAAATTCTTTACATTTATGAAATATATAATCTCCTATTTTTAATTCATTGAATGTTTTCATATTATTAACTTATAATAGATAAAATATTTTCTATTTGATTAAATAAACTTTCTTGGTGTTCATCAATTAATTTTAATGAATATGATAATTTCATATCTTTCCATGAATCCATAAGAAATTTAATTTGGTTTCCTAAAAATAATTTCCAATCATTAATACGTAATTCATCTTTTAGACCTATTGCGCATTGTGTAAAATAATCGGATGAAAATGAAACGAGTATATCACATTCTCTTAATATACGCTGATATAAATTAAGGTTACTATCTTCAATAATATATGGATAACATGTTGCTATGATATTATCATGAACAATTTCTTTAATTCGTTCAACAGTATCTATATCATTAGGAAATTCTCTTGTAAAATAATCTTCCATAATTTTACATGCATTACTTACATTTATATTATCTGTAAATCTTCCTGCACTATGATTAAAATCATGAAATATTGCAGATACAAGCAAAATATATAAACCTTCTGAATCTAATTTAAATTCATAATCATCTTTTTGGCTTTCTTCATATATACAACATATATGATACATCATTGATAATGTATGATTAGCATTATGATATGGATTAGAAAGCGTTATACAGTTATTAACATAAAAAGAAAATATTTTCTTTAAATTATCATTTCCATTAATAAAATTAAATACTTTATTATAATCTATATTAATCATTTTTATAAAATTCTATTAAATTACTCATTTTATATATGTGTAAATATAAAAAGTCCTGATTAACATTTGAATTAATCAGGACTTTTATATATATTTAACATAATTTTATTTAATATCGATTAAATATTATCATATGTTTGTTCAAGAATTTTTGCATAATCCATATGGTAACCAAGTGGATGTTCTGATTCCTGTACAGGTTTCATAATAGGTTTTTGTGCAACTTTATAACGACGAACGAATTCTTCATTCATTACTCGCTGTGCTTCTCTTGTACGAAGACCTGTTTTCTCCCAGAATTCATCTACATCTTGTTTATTTTCAAGAACCCAGTAACGAGCCATATTTTCAATTGCATCCTGTTCTTGAAGTGAAGCTTTTGTATAAAGTTCAATATCCTTAGGATCTGCCATTCTTAACCAGTTTTTAAGAACACGTTTTTCTGCAATGAGAGGAACATTCCACTGATTGTTAATATCTTCTACCTTATAGATATTATGTTCAACTACATATTTCATACACTTCTTTTTCTGTGTAGGCTTAAGAGCTGCAAATTTAGCAAAGTTTTCAGGAGATAATGAAATAGAGAATGGATAACGTGAAACAATTTGTTCTTTAATGCTTTTTTTCTTTTCAAGATTGTCAAGAAGATCCTGAAATTCTTCCATATCTTTTTCAGTTTCTGCTGCAATTCTTTCTGCTTTTTCTGTAGATGTTTTTGAGTCTTCATCTGCTGGAGCTGCATCATCTGCATCATCATTTGCAGTATCTGTATCAGAAACATCTTCTGAATCATCTGAATCATCCGACTTATCTGCATCGCCATCATCAGCTTTATCTTCATCTGACTGTCCTTCAATGTCGATAATATCCGCACGTTTTTCATCTTTATCATCACTGTCTTCATCAGATGATTCACCATCAGCATCTTCTGATGTAATATCAAGAATTAAGGCACGCTTTTTCTGTTTCTCTTCATCTGTTGGTTCAGACTTATTATCATCTGTAGATGCATTATTTGTATCATTATCCTTATTATCATCTGATTTATCATCTGCATTATCAGATGATGAATTATCTGCACCATCAGGTGTTACATCAGCTTCAGGTAATTTGAATTCTTCTTCATCTTCCTCAAGTAATGGTTTAGATAAATCTTTTAAGTTAACTGGCTTGTTTTTCATTTCCATACATTTTTCATTAATTGGTGCTTCTTGCTCTAATTCATTAACAGTAACACCTTCCATAAGAACTTTATATTTCTTATTAGTTGTTTCTTTCTGTGATTTTTGAGCAGAAACAGATTCATTAAGATATGACATAGTATTTACACCGAGAGATTCATTGATTCTATCAAGACGTGCTTCTGCAAAACCAGGTGTACATACAATATCATAAGTGAATATTTGAGCGATTTCAACTTCATGTGTTTTTTCATCTACATCACCTGCCGCACGAGAAGATACGAATAAAGGATAACCAGCTTCAACTAATTCCTGAGCGATTTTACCGTTTGGCGTATCAAGAATTTCAAGTTTTCCCATTACATTATGGTTTTCCTGATCATACCAAAGATCTGTAATTTTATGAGAAGCTTCTTTTAATTGAATATCAAAACGTCCTGCAGGATGATCTAATTCACCAAGAATTGAACCACTTTGTTTAATCATTTCACGTAAATATCCAAGATGACGTAAAACTTCCTTTTCAGGATAACTTCTATTGTTTCTGTTAATTACAACATGTCCAGGTACAGAACATGCAGTAAAAACACCAGAGAATATATATTTCTTATTATTTGGTGTACTGTCAAAGGCTTCATTAAGAGTAAGAGGCTGCAATGACTTACTTTTTATCATTAATTTACTATTCTTTGTCATATAAACAAAATAATTCTTATTTTTATTATTTATTCATTCTATATATTTATTAAAAATACGATTTAAAATAAATATTTAAATATGATATAACTATAATGAATAAAAACATAAAAGATTTATTGGAATATATTGTTAATGAAGAAAATATACAATTAACTAATAAATTGAATAATAATGGTGATTTTCTAAATAATATTATAAATTATTTTAAAACTAATTTTAAACCTAAAATTTCTGTGAATATTGAAATAGGTGAAGGAACTATTGGAAATAGTGGTTTTTATAAAGCTGTAATAAATATCGCTGGTTAGTTAATAGAATATTATGTCGCGAATTTTATGCTTAATATGTTTAAAAATAAATTTAATTTTGATGGTAAATTAATCTTAGATGAAGATAAAAATGATGAAAATAATAAAATTACAGTTAAACGTGGTAGAGTTCATGATTTCATAATATAGTTTAAAAACGATGATAATGATGAAACTTATGATTAGTCATTTGAAATTAAATCATATAATAAAGCATTCGGCAATATTACATTAACTAAAAATCAAAGGAATATAAGTAATATAGGAACTCCAATTTACATTTTATGCAATTATATTTTAAATAATAATGAAATAACAATTACAGATGTTGATTTATTGTTAGGAAGTGATTTAAGTAAGGATTCAATATTTAATAATGATATTGCAAAATCAAAACATATTAGTACAAAGACAAGAAGAATTAAAATCTATCCTATAGAAGATAAATATTAAAATTATAATTTTTAAATATATTATGAAATTCTTCTAATAATGCATTTGATATTGCATCTATTAATGATTCCTATAATCTTAATCTTAAATCTCTTGGCATTGTATTATAACAACTCATTATTATAATTATTATTTTTGTTATTTATGAAATATATACTCATATATAAGTTTAATATTATTACTTGTTAATTTATGATAAGATTCTTTAATCGATATAGGTTCAACTCTACTAGAAAAATCTTCTATACATTGTTTTGTATCAAATTCTATATTTCTACCAAGTCCCCTTAATTTATTAATGTCTTTTTCCTTATCTAATATACCATCTTTAACTAATTGATCAAATGCATACTTATCATCTGATATAAAAGTTTTACCTCCTTTTTTCCATTCATCTGTATATGTTTCAGATTTATGATCATAATTAGGATCACAATTACCAAATAAACGTTTTACATCTTTCCTGTATGCATTTCCTTTTTCTGGTATATAACATCTGAATTGTTTACCATCATAATATACCATAATACATATAGGACATTCCCAGTCACCACACGCATACATAATAATATATGGACAGCCTTTTACTGTTCTAAGACTACCTCTGATTTCAAAATTTTCCCAATCTGGTTTAATATCTTTAAAGTCTTTATGAATAGTAGATTTATCATCATAATATGATTGTCTGACTGCACGTGGTAAAGTTGCAATAATTTTATTTGATGCATTCGTATTGTTTATTTTATCAACCGTATATGTATCATCTTTACAAACATTTAATATAAATGCTTTAGCTTTTTCAACAAACTACGTTTCACTTAATTTTGCAATTTTTCTACCACCTTTTCTTAATTTTATATTGTTATATAATGAATAATATTTACCCATAATTAATTTTGTTTAATTTTATTAATCTCATTATTAATGTTTAACAAGAATTCCTTAAATTCATTGATATTCCATCCTGTATATGAATTAAACTCTTCATATTTAATATCTAACGATAATAATTCTCGTTTAATATAATATTCTATATTAGTATTATCTACAATTTCTTTTATATCATATAAGTCATTAACAACTTTATTTTTTATAAGAATTTTCATAGGTGGAAATCCATCTCCTTTGTTAACATTATCATCTGAAACTTCTGAACATATATCATATAATAATTCAAATTCACTGTATGTTAATACATCTATTGTTAATAAATCTTCATTTTGATATGTATCTGGATCCTATCCTTCTAATGTGATAATATCTTCCAAATCCATAAAATAATCATCATCTGTTAAATGATTAATTGCATCAATATCGATGTTTACTCTATATATTTTAGGATAATAATGGTTATCTCCACCATCACCATATTCAAATTCGCCTACGTCAAATTGTTCGGTACTTCTATCAAATCCAAGTTTTAAGAAATCCCATTCATCCAATACTCTTGCTGATTTATGTTCTTTCTATGTTTTTGTACCTGTATCATACAAATCAAAATATCCGTTCATAAACGAGCGTAAATCAATTAGAGATAAATCCTAATCAAATGATGTACAACCATATAGTAAATAACTTATATCCATATTTTTTGTTATATTCCATTTCTATATAGGCTAATTGAATTTTCTACAATTATAAAACATATATGATAAATTTTCAGCACTAGATATATCCCAATTACTTATATCCTAATTAAATGATGAACAACCATAAAACATAGAATCAAATCTTGTAACTTTACTTACATTCCAATTACTAATATTACCGTTAAACGTTGAACATTCATAAAACATATTTACCATTGATGTTACTTTAGATGTATCCCATTTACTTAAATCACAAATATCTTTACATCCGTTAAATGTACCGGTCATTGATGTTACATGAGATGTATCCCAATCTGAAACATCCCAAAATATATACTGCCTATTAAATGTACCAACATTAAATAATTGGTCTAACATAGTAACATTAGAAATATCAAGCCAATTTAAATTAAAAGTATCTACCTTATCTTTATATAATTGTTTTTTTATATCTGCGATTATATGAACCAATTCATTAAAATCTTTTACTTTATATTTAAATGCATCCTAACATACTAATTCTAAATCATCATCAGATACAACTATACCTTTTAATAATTGTTCATGTATTTTTTTAACATCATCTTCTAATAAATCATTAGTCATACCTATGTTATCATCATTAAATAATTCATCATCGTTATCATCAAATAACGATTCTAATAATTTCTTTATTTCTTTAATCATAAAAATAATATGTGTATTTTTTAATAATTACCAATGATAACCTAATTCTGCTCCCATTGCAGCTAATACAAGTCTCGATGTTAGTAAATTTCCTAATGTACCTTTTTCATCTATACCTAAACATTTACATATAGCTTTCATAATACTCTATCCAATTGTTGATGAAACTGCACTTCCCAATAATGCAGTAAATAAACCTTCATCTACTATATCATCTAAAGGAACACCTTCTTTTTTTGCAATTTCATTTGCTTCAACAATATAATCATATACTTTTTTACTGTCCATTATTTGTTTAGGTGTATAATTACTTAAATCAATACATTCAAATAAATTATTATATTTTTCACTCATAATAGTTATTATTTTAGTTAGCTTATTTTAATATATTTATTTTTAATAATAAATAAGTTAAATAAATAATAAAAAGATAATTCAACTATATGAATTGTTTTTATAAAAGTAAAAAATAATTTTCGAAAATTATAATATGAAAAAAACAACAAAAACTGTAAATAGCATGAGAAGTCAGAAAGCACTTTATAATGCTATTATGGAATCAGTGACTCCTCAGATTGCTAGATTAGTAAAAGAAGCAGAAGAAGCAGAAGATGAAGGCAAAGCATCTGATGATGTAAAGGATGCAGAGAAAAATGAATCAAATGATGTTGATGAAGCAGCCCTTAATGAACTTTTTGGTTTTGGTTCATCTGTACAGAAGCCAGAGAAAGCATTATCTCTTGAAAATTCTGATGATGAAAATGCAGATTTATTTATTGCTTGGTGTGCATACTATATGTCTAAATGTAGTAATGACGCAAAGAAAGGTATGGATGCATTTTTTAAAGCTTCTGGTGATGTTATTAAGAAAGCACCTATGATGATTGTAAAAGGTATTCTTAAGTTAATGTCAGGTGCAATTAAAGGTTCTGTATTTGGTGTAGGTACGGTTGCTGCTGTTGTTCTTGGTAGTATCTCTATGTTGGTACGTTTAACAGTTTCAGGTGTAGAGAAAGCAAAGGAAGCACTTGCACAATTATATAAAACAATTAGTCAAGGTATTACTACATTTTATAAGAATTTTACTGGTGGTGCAGAGAAGATGGCTTAGGATTCATCAGATAAATTAACTGTATGGCTTGGTGTTATTTCAGGTGCACTTATGGCATGTGCAAATAAAATTTAGGGTGCTGCTGAATCTTTAGGAAATTTCTTTAAGCAAGTTCTTGCTGATGCAAAGGAAAAGAAAGATGGAGCAGTTCTTCTTGTAAAGACATGGTTACAGGCAAAGTCTGAAGCTGTTAAATCATGGATTACAGAAACAGGTGGTGAAATTCGCAAGACTGTTATTGAAGCATGGAATGCAATGGATAAGAAAGTTCGTAATGCATATGATAAAGTTGCAAAGAAACTTGAAGACTGGATGAATGATATTAAGGAATTAGTTCAGGAAATAGGTACAAAAATTTCTGATGCTGCTGATAAAGCAAAGGATGTTGTTATTGATAAGAAAGATAAGGCACTTGTATGGGGTATTCAGAAAGGTGTTAAGGGACTTTCAAAGAATTATACAGAAGATCAGGTTGTAGCACTTGTTCGTAAATGTTATAATGAGTCTGTTGTACCTAATACAAGAACTGGTAATATTGTTATCAATGAAGCATATTTACATGCAAAAGGTTCTAGAGCACGTGTACTTTATGAAAGAAAAATGGCACGTCGTGGAAAACTTTTAAAATAATTTTTTAATATATAATATAAAAGAGATAAATCTAACTTTAAGATTTATCTCTTTATTTTTTATAATGTAAATGTAGAATATTGTTGTATTGCGTCTACAGTTTGTTGTGCAACCGGAATTTTATATTTAATTAATAATTCAATTAATTGCCGTTGTGACAATTCAATTTTATCAGATTTAACATAAACATATTCTGTACGAACACCAGTTTTACTTAAATCAATAGGTTTACACTTTTTATCTTCTGTATCAATACTTTTAATATTACTGAAATCAATCGAAATCATATATAAACTAATTATTTTTAATTATTTATTTATGCAGATTCTCTCATTTGCCTTTCTTTATTCCAACGCTCAAATTCCCTATTTAATTTTTTAACAGACGCTGGTGATTTACCAAATTTCAAATCTCTAATATATAATGGTAATTTCTTTTCAGTATCTTCTTTTATCTGTTTTTTATGAAGTCTATTTTTTTCTTAGAATTCCTGCATGAATTAAACCATTATAATGCTTTTTACTTCGTACAATAGATTCATCAATAATTTTCTTTTTATTAGAAATTACTTTTCGATTAAAAACTTTTCTCATATTTTAATAAGGATCAATTTTTATATATTCAGATAACATTTTATTTAAATCTAAAAATGGTTCTATATTGATATAATTACTTTTATTTTTAAAATTATTTTGTAATTTTTGTTTTAGTTTTTCTTTCTCTTTTTCTGATATATAATTGTTATATGAGTCATTAAGTATTTTATAAATAAGGTCTATTAACTTATTAACGTTATTATTCTTTTTTCTGAATTTAATCATAATTATTTAAAAACTTTAAATAAACCCATAAATTTTTTCTGTTTCATCTTTTCAATTTCTTGTTTAAGATCTGTATTTTCATTTTCAAGTTCTTTATTTTTCTTCTTAATATCGATATAAAGATTTTCAATTTGTTCAAGATCTTGCTTATAATAATTGAATGCATTTTGATGTTCTTCTTTATTACAATGATTTATACATTTAACAAACATTTCAATAAGTAGAACAGATGACTCTTTTTGTAAATCTACTAACATCGCATTTTTTCTATCAATGTCATTATCGAAATCGAGACCTTCATATTCTTGTGTTTTCTTTGCAAGAATTGCTGTTGATCTTATTTGATATTCATTAAATAAATCTTGAATAAATTTTCTGATACTATTAATTATATCTACTTCTTCCTTTGTTTTACCTTCAAGATCTTTTGCATCCCAATTAATTTGAGAACATACATTTTCAGGATTTGTGCCAGCTTCTTTAATTGCATCAAGTTCTTCCTGTATATTACTTAACTCATTTTGAAATAATGATTTAATAATTTTATCTCGCTTTGTACTTAAATTTTCCATCTTATAATTATTTACTATTATATATTATATAGTCATTTTTCTAATATGTTTATTTTTTAAATATTTTTTATTACTTCATTAATAAATATAATAAATAATAGTTTTTATATTTATGACAACTGTATACATAGATTCTATCTTATATTCACCAAAAGATTATAGTTCAATGTATAATTATAATCAATATAATCCTTTTGAAAATAAACAAAATAATATTTTAAATATTATTAATACAACACAAAAAGATGATATTATTACTGGCGATGAATGCTTTATATATAAAAATCCGGATGGAACATTAAAGAAGATGGATATAAATGGAATTAGTGAAATGATATATAAAAAAATAGAAAAACATCTTATATCAGATCATGATAAAACATAGGATACAAACATTAAAAACATTAAACATACAGTAAATGATATTAATAATATCAATATATGGTCAGAATTTGAAGGTAAAAAATAATTATTATAATTTTTATGAATAATTTAAATAACTTATTTATGTTTGTAAAAGAAGGAAATACAGAGACATTTAAATTAGATTATAAAATGTCACCTGAAAAATATTATGATAAAATAGTATTTGTTCTTGAAACTAAAGAAATTATAACACACGGTACTACATTTTGTGGAACCACTATTTAAAATAAATTAAAATATATTATATGTTAACTACTATTAATGAGTTATTTGTTTTTGTACCTGCTGGTATGGGACAAATCTTTATTAAGCGTTATGCTACAGATGAAGCATACAAGAAAAAAATTGCATTTGTTGAAGAAACCGGAGAGATTTATACAAATGGTAAATGTTTTGGAACTAATTATAAATCTGCTATTGATGAATTATCTGGAAATGTTTAGGAAGTTAAAGAAAAAAATGATGAGCTTACTAATATCTTAAAAGACTTTAATGCTGATACAATTAAAGAAATTAATGATTGGATTAAACAACATGGTACTGATTTTTCAACTTTATCAGCAAGTGTAGAACAAAATAAAGGTAGTATTGCTACATTAACAAATGATATTAGTAAACTTCAAAAAGATTTAGAGGATTTAAATAAAATATCAGTTTGGTAGGAATTTATTGCTGATACAGATATGCCACCTTTTACAGAAACAACAAAAGTAATCGAGACTAAAGAATCACTTGATACATTAGAAAATACAGAAAATGAAGATATTGCTGTAATATCTAATGATGCTATGGAATATTTCCATAATGCAGCAGCAAAAACATTTAAAAATATAACACTTTAATAAATTATGGGAAAGATTATAAATGGAACAGATGTATGGTATTTAAATGCTGTTAAGAAAATTTATATATCAGATTTAACTGTTGATGGTACACATAAAAGACCAACAACAAATGGTAAAATTGTTTTTGATTGTGAATCAGCAGTATTTAAAAATATAAATCTTACTAATGAATGTACAGTTTATAATGTTTTTGAATAGGTTCAAACAAAAACAGCAATTAAAAATGTAAAAATGGAAAATGTAAATGCATTTCCATCATTATCACACAATATTTTAAATTTATATAATATTGCAGATAATGCAACAATTGAAATTTCAGATTGTGATTTAGATTTGAATGTTGCTAACACAAATCCAGTACGTTTATCTAATTTAAGTAACGCATCAAATGTAACAATAACATTTAAAAATGTAAATTGGACATATGACAATATGCCGATTGCAGAAGATGATAAAAAATGGGCAGGACTTGTTTTAATACAACCATTTCGTACAGATAAAGCAGATTATAGAAAAAAAGGTCAAGATCATACATTAGAATTTTATAAGAGTTGGAATTTCATCTTTGATAATTGTACATACAATGGTGAAAAAGTAACAGCAAATAATTTTGGTACAAAACAACAAGTTATTTGTCCGTGTGATATTAATGCAGATGCACAAATTGAAGATGTAGAAGCATTAGGATTTAAAATGACATTTAAATAATATATAATATAAAAAGGATACATATCAGAATATGTATCCTTTTATATTTAAACTAATTCATAATATGTTAATACTTTACAATATCCACAATCCCATGAATCATAATAAAAACCATTTATACATGCTACTACATGTCCCCGTAAATTTAATAAAAAATGACCATTATTATGTTGTTTAACAAATTCACTTACTGTTAAACGATGCTGTCCTTTATGCAGTTTTCCAAATGAACGTTTAATATAACCATGATTCTTTAACCAAAGTTCTATAATTTTCCATTCATTTGGCATTCGTTTCTTTTTTCTGCCTAAGTCGCAAAGTTCATCATAACATGTTATCCAATCTCTATCAGTCAATTTCATCATTGCACGTATTGCACAATCATCTGCATTTTTCTTTTGTGATTCAAATTTTATATAACGGTCATTCATAATAAACAATATAAATTTATATAATAATATATTAAACTTTTTCTTAAAATGATAAAATCTGGAAACACACCATTCCCAGATTTTACTATTACATATCATATTCATGTTTCTTATCTAATTCAGAATCGATTACTTTATAAAAGTCATATATATATTGATTAAAATAATCATTAAAGAAATTATATATTTTCTTTGCAGTTATCTTATCATTTCTTGTTAATTTATAATCGAACCTTTTTATCTTTTCAATATAATCTTTATCAATTCCAAAATCTCTTACATTCAATTTTGTTAAGAAATAACCTAAATAAAATACAGGTCTTATCTCGTTAGGATCTTCATCCATAAAATGGAATAAAAAGAAATAAAATAAATTATAATAATTAGAATCAATAAAATTATTAATTAATGTACATACACGTTTAAATCCATGATTACCGTAACATATTAAATCAATCTGCTGTTGTGTTAACGCATTTACTTTATTTTGTATACATTCAATTCTATTCAATTTTTCTGATGGAGATAGTAATGATAACATTCTTGTAGCAAATAAAAAATCTACAGATGATATATCAATATCATTTTTCAAATAATGTACAAGTGTTATATTATCTTTTATATATACTCTATGTGTTAAACAGAATTCTAAATAAAATAATTGAGTTCTTAGATAATGTTTATATTTGTTAATATCTGTAGATACATAATGTACATTTATAAAAATATACATACCATCATCATTTAATTTAATATCTACATATTGATAATCATCTTCATCATAATAATGAACATATATAGGAACAGTATCACCATTTTGTGTCATACAACCATATATGGCATACATACTTTCTGAATTCAATTCATATTTAATTGATAACTCAAATTCATGTTCAAAATTTTCTTCTATTGCAATATCAATAGCTTCATCTGCAATTTTTGTATGAATTAAAGAGCATTTTGAATAAAATTCTTTTAATGAATTATATCTATATGTAGGAATTATTTCTCGTATTTTATTTACAATACATTTATTAAACATTGTATTAACTAATGTTATTTAATATATTTATTAGATAATTACTTTACTTATATCTATATGAAATACGTCCCTTTGTTAAATCATATGGAGACATCTCTACCTTTACCTTATCTCCAGTAATAAGTTTAATATAATTCATTCTAAGTTTACCAGCAAGTACACAATCAATTATAAAACCATTTTCCAATTCAACTTTAAATCTTGTACTTGGAAGACATTCTGTAATAATGCCATTCATTTCTAATGCTTTTTCTTTTGCCATGTTAAATTATTAATTTTATTATTAATATGAGAAATAAACATCATGAGTTTTATACTCATCATTCTCATCAAATACAGATATATTTATCTTATTTCCTTTAATACGTTTAATAAGCAACTTTATAATATCTTTAAACGTTAATTCTATACCTTCAATATAAGGACCTTTTTCTGAAATCCTTTTTTCTACAATAAGTTTGTTTTGTAAATCCATAATAATTATAAATAGTTTTTATGAAGAATTTTTACGTAATTTATTAATTTGACAATTAGTATTTTTTTGAATATCAGTTAACCGTTCTTGCCCATATATATTTAAACCATGTTTATGAATATTAAAACATATATATAAATTTAAAATATTATTATTAAGTGTTTCTATATTTCGTTCTAATATATCTAATCTTTCTTGAACATGTTTTACCTTCGTTTTTTTCTTAAATTTAATCATAATTAAAGTATTGGACTACCAGTTGAATATTTTGTATACATTCTATGTCTATGTGAATTAAATTTATTACGTAAATATTCATAATTTTTAATTATATCTTCTTGTGTATCAGTTAGATTTTTTAATGTATCTAATATATTATCAATAGAATTTTCTATAACAGATATACGATCTTTTTTCTTTTCTTTAAATTTAATCATATGGTATTAATTTATGAAAACTAATGTGTTGTTGCATTGCTTTTTCTGATATATAACTTTTTGTATAATGATTATGATTCAAACAAAATTGTCTTAATGAATCCGTATTATGATCTAATGCTTTAATATTAGAATCATATGAATTAATTAAACTAATGAATTTGTTATATTCATCTATTGTTAATTCTTTTTTCTTTTCCTTAAATCTAATCATAAAAATTAAGTCATATTACATTTTATATTCAACCTTTTCATCTGTTCTATGTGAACATGTTTCAATCATACCACACTCAACAATATGTGAATGCCTGTTATATGCTGTTTTAAACCTTGTAAGATCTAAATACATCTTTTTAATTTTATCTTTTATTTGTTTTTGATCATTCATTATATTATCTAAAAACTCATTAATATCAGATAATTCATCTCTAATATGTTTATCTTTCTTTTTAAATTTAATCATTATTAAATTATAATTAAAATTATCTCGTAATAGAAATATTCAAATCATCAAATACATTCTGATCTGCAAGAAGAATCCATCTATATTTTCCGTCAGCTAAACCACATTTTCCAACAATACAATTATCAGATGCATAGATATAGTAATATTGCTCTCCTATACCTCTTGTCCCATATGATTTAATCCAGTTTGACTCATCTATAAATTTATCAATGTCAAAGATTTTTGTAACATTCTTATTATAATTACCAAATATACAATACCAATTATAATCGTCATATTTCTCGTCTATGGACTTTAAATTCATTTCCTTTATAACATTTAATATTTCACTAAAAAGTCTCTTAGAAACAAAATCTGATGCCTTATATCGAGGATATTTATTAACAAGACTATTATCATTCATTGACATAACAAATACTTTCCAGTTAACTGGGTTAAAACAACTCTTTGCTTGTTCCTCTCTTTTATTTGTTGTCTCAAATAATATATTCATCGTATCTCTTATCTCTTTATTCATTATACTATTATAGTAATATTTAAATTAATTATTATAATAATTAAAAATAAAAAAGTCTATATAATAAAAAATGAGATTAACCACTGAATAGTTAATCTTATTAAATATTTTATTATATCTATATGAATAATTAATACTACTATATATTAATAAACATAACTATAATTTTACTTATCATATAATTTTGATAGTAAAGTTAATACTGTAATGCTTTTAGGACCATATGATTCATTTAAAATTTCACATGCGCGTTTAATTGTTTGACCTCTGCTTATTGTATCATCAATTAATAATATATTTTGTCCATTTATAACTTTAGAATCCATTGCATATCTATCTGGTGTAATTTTCAATGTATCTAATATTGCATCTCTCATCTTATTATCTGCTATAAGATGTCTTGAAAACATACCATCACGTTGTTCATCCATTTCTTCAAAAAATATACAAAGTTTTTTATATGCATCATTAAAATTATTTTTATATACTTTTCTAAAATATGAGTCTTTCCTCATAACTATTTCATCTACTTCTTCTACAGTCAATTTACACAATGCACCTTCTAATAACTTTGCATTTTTACTTTTTGACATCACAATCTCCGCTATATGTTTATTCAAAGAATTACCACTTGGTATAATAACCGTAACACCGATAGGATATAACGTTGCAAACTTTTCTGCTATTAAATTAAATTGTTTTTCAATTGCATTTTTATCTTCTATACTTTTAAATTGCCATTCGCGTTCTCCTTTAAGAGCATATATTAAAGGATTACCATCACTTCGCATTCCTTTCTTTCTTTTAAATATTGACCATACATTTACATTTGGAAATATATTTTTATCTATAGTTGGATTATATTCAAGCGATGTATCCACATTATTTTCATGGGACGAATTATAAGAAATAGTTTTTGAATCTGGATCAATATCTATTCCTTCCGCTAATGAATTATTATTAAGTTCTTCAAACAATAAATTCATTACATCCTTTATATCCTTATTCATTACGAATTCATTATTAATTTTTGAAATATTCATAATTATTTATTTTTTACTATTTAAATTAATATTGAATATATTAATGTTTTTCAATTTTAATTCAATATAAGATTTATCTTTTACATTACAAAGATACATATTTTTATGGGAATAAAAAAGTCTATAACCATATAAAGTTATAGACTTAAATTTATTATGCTTGCTTTTTATTTAATGCATAAAAATAATTCTTTAATTCAGAAAATGAAAAGAATTCTAAATAATTTAAACCATGTTTTTCTGCTATTTCTCTTTTCATAATATCTCTATTTGTCCATACATCAATAGCAGAAATATAATAATCTTTTTCTTTCGATCTCTTTTTCCATAAATTTAATTTCTTAATATCGTCAGGATTATTCTTATCAAAACTATGTTTACCATGTGTCCAATGAAAATTACATTCAATATATAAATCATTATCTGCAATATAAAAATCACATGCAAATGGATATTCTTCAGATTTATATTGTCTTCTAATATCAGTATATATTGTTTTTAAAAGTTCATATACTTTATCTTCCTCTTTTGAACATGTATGTGTTTTATGCTTTGTTTTAGATTCATATATTTTGTCTATTGTTGATTGTAATTGTGTAGGATATTCAACGCCATATTTTTCTAAATTATGTTCAATAGTATGTTTTTTAATTAACTCTGATTTCTTAACATTATCAACGCCATATTTCTTAATACATGTCTATCTAACTTTTTCTTTAATACTATCATTAGACATTACATACTCGGTTCCATATTTTTCTAAATTCGTTGCTTTAATTTTATCCCATACTTTCTATGATTTTGCTGGATTATCTACACCATAACGTTCAATATTTGTTTTCTTTATTTTTTCTTTGACACTTTCTAATTGAAATGGATTTGCAACTCCATATTTTTTAATCATAGATTGTTTTTTCAGACCATATATACATTTAGAATTACCGCAACTTTTGTGATATTTATAACCATCACGTTTACATGGTTTTCCACAAATAGGACATCTTGGTACATCATTAGTATCATTTAATATACATAACAGTTTATCGATAATATTCATATCAGATTTATCGATAAACTGTGTATTTAAATATTCAATAATATTAACAGGTATCTTATTTTTATTTAAAGAATGCTCTTTATAATACTATTTTATATATTCATTATTCATAATGTTATTTATGCACTTTGTTTTCGTTTTTCAAGTATATGTTTTAATTCTTCATATTCTGTATTAGCTATTTTCTTATCCATTTTTGCTGCTTTTCGTAATGCAAAATAATGTGTAAGAATAGCTGGAACTACTGCATTTGGATCTTTCTTATAAACAGCACCTGAACATGTTTTAATCTCATCAGATTTTGGTATATAATTCTCATCTTTAAACAAAAATGATTCTGGAGAAATCTGGAACTGCCTCATTATAGATGGATATAGTGCAAATTTGTTATTATTGAGTTGTTTATCTCAAATCTTATTTTTCAATAAGTATCGGACTATATCATTAACCTATATAATAGGTTATTCGGCACTCGTGGATATATTATATTCTAATAAAATATTAGTTTCAATATCTAGTCTCTGAACTTTTTACAATTATTTAAATTGTAACTTAGTTGCTGATTGGCATATTACTTATTCATCACGAATTTTCATTTAGCTTTCCAGCAGTTCACCGAATTTTCATCTGTTACTTACGCAACAGCGGCGCCACTTCTTGTTAACGCGAAATCTAATCCACCTATGTATTTGAAGATACCGGGTCTAGTAGGCCACACATATGCGCCAACATAATCTCCATCTGAATTGTCTGTTTTTTTATAAGATTTCTCTGGTATTACTTTATAATTTGGATACACAAAGTTACACATTACGACATGTGTAGGTTGAATTGTTGAGAATGCAACATTTAATTCAAGTCTGAGTTCACATGCAAGCATATACCAGATTTCTGCAGTTTTTAAGAATTTATCTATATGTTCTACTAATATTGTATCGATGCAATTATAAAATACATATTCTTTGAAATGTTCTTCATAGAATTCTTTGAATCCCCAAGGGTGATTAACTTTTTTGATACCTAACGCTTTTTCTGCAACGAAGTCAAGTGTATTATTTTCTTTAGGTTGAATTGTCTTATCCCATGTTTTATATACGAGTAAGTAGTCATATATAATTTTGTGCATTGGGACTTTAACATTAATTGTTTTACCTCCTGCGCGTGGTGTAATTTTAAAGTTTGTAAATGTTCTGGTAGGAGATATTCTTTCAATATCAATATTATTGATTTTGCATCTATTATAGATATATAACCAGTCGAATCCAAGGAAATTCCAACCAGACATTGCAGTAATTGGTGTGATGAAGTCTATGAAGTCTTCAAGCATTTCTCTTTCAGTAGGGAAATATCTGAATTCGAATTTATATCCTTTAGTTATATGGGTACCATTATTTTTTTCTGAATATTGTTCTATTTGTTCTTGAACCCAAATTTTTTCTTCTTCTGTTAGATTTTTCCTGGACCAAATAATTGTTTGTGGAAATTTGGTCATCGATATTGTATTGATTCTTGTAGATGCTTCTTCTGGATCGGGGAAACCATCTTCAGAAACTTCTGTTTCAATATCACACCACCATGTTGGCGGAATATTCATTTCAAATAATGGGTCAACTGCTTTTCCGAATGAATTTAGTATTTCATTTATACGAAGTTCTGGAAGTTTATCTACAGGATTTCTTCTAACCCATTTATTATCATATGATTTCCATTGATGCATAACAGGAGTTCCATCTGGATTGAACTTATATTGTTTTGTTGCAAAATCATATTCTTGAAATGGTTTATCTGCATTTGCTTTATTTGTATATTTCCATTCGAACATTGATTCTTTAGGAATAGGATACTGTAAAAATTTAACATCTCCTTTTTTATCTACATATGAAACAAGTAATTTCTTAGTAGGTGTTCCATCTGGTAATATAAAATCTATCTATTCTTTATTAATAATCATACTTATATTAATGATATATTTTGCTAATAATTATAGTAAGTTAATCAGTATAAGTTTAGATTACTTTACTGATTAACTTAAGTTTTAATGCTTCATCTGCTGTTATTACCCAGTCTTTTTTCTTATCATAAATATCATCAAGATCTGCTTTTGTAATTGCTGTTTCTTTCATGAATAAATCAAATATCATATCATTTAAGCGTTTTGCTTCTTTAACAGAATCTTCAAGTTCAGCGACTTGACCAACAGCAAGAGATGAAACTGTATGAATCATAAATGTTGTATTTTTATATGCAAATCGTTGTTCATATGGAACCGAGAGAAGAATAAATGTGCCAGATGATAAGCATGCACCAACTGCATATATATTAACTTTACAATGGTTATTAAGATTTCTTAACATATCATGTATAGCCCAACCATCATAACATGCACCGCCAAAAGTATTAAGATATACATTTACGTCAGGAGGTGTAATTTTTTCCTTTAACTTTTGATGAAATGTATCTTCTAATATTTTGGTATTTTCTTTTATTATTTTATTATCTTTTATTATTAAATTATTACAAAATTTAACAGTATCAAATGATGTATTATTATTTATACCATCATTAATATAAAATACTCTGTCAGATAAATTGAATGTTTGTAATTCGTTTGTCATCTAATTTATTATTATAATTTAACTTTATATGTTATATAAAGAAAATTAACTTTTGTTTAAAATAAAAAAGGATATTACATTGTTGTGTAATATCCTTTAATATATTAATTTTTTATCTTCTACCGCCAAAATGTCCAGTTCCTCTATTATTTGATGGGAAATGTCCTTGTGTTACTCTTGTTGAACTTCTTCTGGAACCAAAACCATTAGGTCTCCTATCAGTTGAAGGTCTACTATTAAAATTTGGTCTTCGATCCATTGGTGGACGTTGCTGATTTCCAAATGATGGTTTATGATTCGGTCTACCATAATTAAATGGAGGTCGATTATCATGTGGTCTTCCATAATTTGGATTTCTATGTGGTCTCATTGGTGGACGTCTAAATTCATAATTACGGGGTGCTGGTCTCATATAATGCCTATACCCTGGATGGTAATGATATACATATCCATGAGGTCTGCAATAATGCGATGGATAGAAATACCAATAGTTATTATATCTATATGGATAATAATATATACCTCTATATAAATAGTAACTTAAAACATTATCAATATAATATGGTGTTCCATATCTAACAACTGTTGAAAATGTAACAGATGTTGTTGTATATGTATCATCATATTCATATGGTGATTGTGCAGATGCATATGTAGTAGAACAAGATGCAAATGTAATTACAGTAATTAACAAAATCAAAAAATATTTAATCTTATTCATATCTTTAAAAATTTTTAATATTTATATATTAGTATATGTAAAAATACTATAGGTAAATTCATATTTGTTAATATGAAATACCATATATTTTTATATTACAAAGATACATATTTTATTCTAAATAAAAAAGAGAGATACTTTATATTTTAGTATCTCTCTTAAAATTATTATTAATTATTACATTATATATTGTAAAAGCATTCTTGTTTCTTCATCATTCTTAAGTTTCTTAATAGCTGACTATAAAATCTGATTTACACGTGTTTCTGTCATACCCATTTCTTCTGCAACTTGCCACTTATTCTTTTCAGGCCTTCCATTAATAGCATAACAAGCACAAACAATTTCACCATCTCTTGGACCTAATATTCTCTTTACATTATCTTCTAATTCACGTTCAAGGTCTGCATTATTAAGAGAACTGTCAGGATCTTTAAATGTATTATTTGATGTCATATCTCCTAATGTTACTTTAGAATCTCCGTCATCTCCAACAGATTGATCTAAACTATTTGCACGAGCATTTGCTTTCATAGTCTATACAAATGAATCATAAGTTAAATTAGGATGTTTCTTAGCTAATACATTATAAACATCATCAAGATCTGGTTCATAACCATTCTTATTATATAAACGTTCTTTTACGCGAGCTGCTTCACGTGCAATACTACCCATGTTACGTGGTACTGCCATATGTCCACCTACTTCATCAACTGCCATCATAATTTCACGACGAATATACCAAATAGCATATGATACAAATTTAACATTTTTTTCTGGTGTACTTGGATCATATGTTTCAGCAGCTTTCATAAGTCCAATATTACCATATTGAATTAAATCTTCTTTAGGAATATTAAGATTTTTATACTTATTAACAACAGAAACTACAAATGGTAGATTTGCAGATACTAATTTATTTTTTGCTGCTTCTACCTATCTCTTGTTTGGTGAATGCTGAATAATATCTGCAAGTTTACATTCATCTTCCTAAGATAATCTTTGTTTCTTATTAATTACCTTTAAATATGCTACAAATGATTTTGCTGTATTTTCATCCTATGTAATAGTAAAATCATCATGTAAATTCATATGCATTCCATTATTATCTTCATTAAGAGTATTTCGTAATGAACGAGAAATACCTTCCATAAGGCTATTATACAATGCTTTCTTTTTATTAATTGATCTCATATTTTGTTTAATAAATTAATTTCAATAATTTATTATATTTATCATATATAAAAATAGAGAATAGTTATCACAACTACTCTCTATTATAATTTAGTTATCCTGTACAATATTTAATATATGTTTAATCTTTTCTATATCATTATCTGTTATCCCCGTATAATTATCAATGTGCACAAAATTATTCATTTGTTTGTCTAACATATCTTTATCATCATCTACAATACAATACTCTATATTTAAATCATCACTATTAAAAAAATTTATATCATATAATACAATATTATATGTTTGTGCACTTTTATCTAATACAATCGTTAAAAAATCATCTATTTCTTTTCCACGTGGTATATTATCTAAATTTATATAATTTGGTGTTATTCCGACTATATATTTGTTTAAGGGTTTTAAATCTTTATATCGTTCAAATTCATGTTTTGTTGCTTCTAATGTAAATATTCTCCAAGATGATGATATAACTAATCTTACATTATACTTTTCACAAAGTTCTTTTATTTTAAAAACTGCTTTTTTATCAATAAAAATATCACCACCATTTTTTATATATTCTTTTCCTTCATCATTCTCTGTACACCATATTGCATATTCTTCGGAATTTAAAACACCATCTATATCTAAAAATAAAAGTTTCATAATTTACAATATATCTTATTTCATTTAATCATCATCAAAATTATCATATATAGAAATCTTATTCTTTTTTCGTTCTTTCTGCTTTTCAATACACGGGAAACAGTATTCACCAATACCTTTTATATATTTTTCATTTGTATATGTTGGTTCACCTTTAAAATTAAAATTTCGTTGTTCACCGTATGCAATATGTTTCTTCTTTTTCCATTTAACAACTTTATCATGTTGTACTTCAATATCTCGAAGCTCTTTATATTTATTTTTTATTTTATATTTTTTGTCGCCTTCTATAACAAAACTAGATGAACCTTTTTTATTAATCTTGTGTGACTGATGATAACTTCTAGACATCTTTTATTCTTTTATATTATATATTTTATTTTTAAAATGTTTTAAAAAATCTTGATATTGCTCATAATTTAATTCAATAAAATCATATTTTAATTTAAAATCAGTATTATTATTTGATAAACCATAATAAGAATCTGGTTGTTTATATAAAATCTGTTTATTGTAATAAATCTTATATCTATCGTACATATGATGTGAATAACCAGTAGGTTTATATATTTCTATTGAAATAATACTACTTATCGGTATAATTTGACCATCTTGTGTTTTAATATAATCATATTTTTTCTTTAATTTTATTGACATAATTTTTGTAATTAATAACCCATATAATCATCTATTTCATCACATAAATCTAAAAATTCTTCCTGTATTGCATTATCCAAAATTTGAAATTCTCTGCGTTCGTTATATTCGTCTTCTGATTTAATCGCATCTGCCCAATCCGCATCAATATCATATACTTTTCTTGTATCTGTTGACATAACACGAATCATATTATGAATTTCTTTTTGCTTTCTGAAACCATAATCATCACTATATCGTTCTACAACAATTTCTTTTTTAAATGTAGGAATAATACAAATAAGTTTCGTATTCATTTCATCTTTCTCGCATGAATAAATACCAGGAATCAACAATGCAGACTTACCGGTTTCTACATTTATATTATATGATGTATTACTGCGAAGAAATACAAGATCACCAATTTTAAATTCTGCCATAATTTTAATATCTTATTAATATTGTTTATTATTTACAATACAAAGATACATATATTATTTGAATTAAAAAAATAAAAAAAGAAAAATCTTAATATATTATTTCTATAATAAGAATGTATATATTAAGATTTAACGTTTTAAGCCTATGAAATAGTAGATGTAGAGAGACTTGAACTCCCAAATTTCACACCTAGAATACCATGAAATAAACTCAAAATATTATTGAGTTGCGTTTACCAATTTCGCCATACATCTATAAAAAGGTAGTTTCTTATCCGAATGCAGTCTAACTACCAAACCTTGAGTATCACATTTCGTACGTTTCCCAGATATTGTGACATCTGCTTACTATATTACTATAATAAGTTAATCCTTTAATCACTTAAACCTAATTTAATAGGGATACATGTTAATTCATGATTAAAAAGTCTCTAGCTTAACAATATTAGAAATATCGCAAGGATTGCGGCCCTAATAAGATTCGAACTTATAACATCACAATTAAATATTGTGTGCTCTACCATTGAGCTATAAGGCCAAGGTCTTATTTTAAATTTCCACGCAATAAGACCTCAGTTTTTTCTCATATCCGTTCATATTATTTAAATTAATGCTTTGTTAAAATAAATGTGTTAACCACTTCACCAATCACGCATATTATATAATATTATTTTAGAGAGCGTGATATAGGATTCGAACCTATGTATATTCATTTTAATTCGATATAACGAATCAAATATAATATGGGAATGAGTATAACTGTAATACTAAAGCTCTTGACTCAATGCTAATGCTAAAATCTAGGATTTTGTTTATGCTAAATGTAATCAAGCTAATGCTTTAGTCAATTTACATTATTTATATATCAAACAATATACAAAGTCTATTTTATTCTGAAAATAATTTCACTTAAATAAATATCATAAATGAAATAGTTGTCGTAACTAAATGAAACAGAATAATTATTTATATGAAGAAATAATGCAGGATATTGCTGTTATCGTTAAACATCGAATAAATGAAGCATATGATAATCAACTTCTTGAAGAATATGGTGCAAAAGATATATTTAATGATGTAATGAAAGAAGCTACAAAAGATGGAAAAATCTTTTATACACATCTTAAAAAATTTATTATTTATGTTATCAAAAAACTTCAAGAAACAAATCAATATAAGCAAGCCGAAAAAATGATGAATGCATATGTTCAGAAAATATAGAAATATATAAATGAACATAAAAAGATTACACCTCGTCGTATGTTAAAAATTACAGTTACTGTATTAGCGATATATGGTGGTGTATCAATGGTATAGGATTGTAAATCATTAATAAAGTCATTACAAAATAATGTAGAAGCATATGAACAAACAACAGAAGATATACCAGATACACAATAGGAAAATATTACTGTTAATGAACCAGAAGATTTTGTAGTCAATGTAAAGGATGAAGCAAAATAGACATTAAGTGTTAAACATGTTTCATAGGAAGATATTAATAATTCTCCTGCAAATAAATTCGAACATGATAAGAATTTCAATTTTAAATCAAGTAACAGTGCACGTGAATTTATTAAAAAACATGAAATGCTTTTACTTTATCCTTATTATGCAAATGAAGCTGAAGAAAAACAAGGTAAAGTAACTATAGGTTATGGACATGTTGTATTGGAAACTGATGGTGCATTATATCAGCAAATACAGCAATTAAAAAAGAAAGGACTTATAAAACAGTCATTTGCTCGTGATAAAAAAACAGGAAAACTTATATTAAACCCTAAACATTGTAAACCAATTATTACAAAAGCGCAAGCAAATAAATTATTCTTAAAAGATATTAAGATAGCAGAAGATAGAGCATATAAAGCATTGCAAGATATGCCAACAGATGATGATAATGTTAAGTGCTATATGTTATATAATCAAAAAATTAGAGATGGATTAACATCATTATGTTATAATGCTGGTAATCTTAAACATGATAAGTACTCATTTATAACAAAAGGACTTGCAAAATGTAGATATGATTATAAAAACCAGAAAATTAATCCAGGTGATTATAATGTATCATTCAGTTATTTTAAAAATATTAAAGATAATCCTAATAGAAGAAATGAAGAATATAGATTATTCTTTATGAATGCAAATAAATCAATGTCATAAAAATAAAATTTTAATATAATGAAGAAATTATTCGAAGCAAAACAAAAACCATTAGTTGTTTATAATCCAGCTGACATATTTATGAAATATAATATGAAACCAGGAGATTATGTTTCTATTGCATATATATCAGACGTTTTACAGGGTGAATCAAACCATCCTATTGCAAGAAGGGGTTCTCAAAAACAATGTTATAATATTAACGAAGAAACAGATGCATAGTTAATTGAATATATTGACAATCTTCCTAATAATAGAATTAAACAATTATTAACAGAATTTAGAGAATCTAAAAAATATTAGGATTTTTTAAATGGTACCAGTAAATTAAAGACATGTAAATTAAATTTAACAACAGAACATATTATTAAAGTAAGTCATCTTACATGTAACTGGAAAGATTCAAAAGCATTGGCAAAATTCTATGATAAGTAGAGAGATGCTATTTGGAAACTTCGTCAAGATTATGGATTTGAAGATGGATTTGATGATAATTATGATAGAGATGAAGATGATGTAAACTGGAGAGATTCACATGATGGTAGAAATATAATGCCTCGTACAAAAAAGAATTATAACGGTAATGTATATAAAGATGCTACTATCCTTCCTGGTATTTATGCAAGTCTTTCAGATCCTGATAAAGTTGCATTTAGATTTGCATATAATTAGAGTTCTAGTCATAAAGATTCTGATTATTATTATGTAAATGGTGATGGAACATTATTTCCTTTAAATAAAGCATTCGTTACATTCTTAACATATGCATATAAAAAAAATAAAGAAGAAGAAATTTATCCTACATAGGAAGAAAGAGAATTTGTTGCTAAACTTAAACAAATTACTGATGAAGCAGCAAGTACAGCAGAAATGACTCTTAGTTGCAATTAGATTTTATTTATGAAGTCTACTGCACGTACATCAAAGAACGCAAGAATTTCTCAAAATATTCCATTTGTATGGATTAATACAAAAGCAGTTGTCAATAAATATGATTTTATTAATCCGACTGAGTTAAATAATATTATTAAAAATCTTGTTTATTCACTTGATGATACTGATGTTAATGGTACAATAGAAAATATTAATGTTAAAGGTAAATCAATAAGTGACCTTCTTAATATAGATATGTCTGGTAAAGCAACTGCTGATCCTGCAACTATTAGACAACGTTTAGGTATTACAGAAGCATTACATATGTTAGCATATAAATTTACGCAAACAAAAAAGAAACGTGCATTATATGAATCAATTATGAAAAATGTTTCAAAAACAATAAAAAGAAAATTACAATTAATCTAAAATAATAAAGAGATTGAATAACCAAATATTCAATCTCTTTTTTTATATTAAAAAATTAAAATCTAATAAATGAAACTACTTTTGCAGAAACATTAGGATCTGCAATCTTAAATACCTTATCAGGATTAACCTATAACATAATATTTGCTTCACCTTTATCTGCAACAGAAGATGTCCAATATCTACCAGTACCGATAATATCTCTTACTTTATTAAGTTCTGGTAATGTAGGAAGATATGCACGTTCAAAAATTTGTGATTTTACTTCATTTATCTAATTACTATTCAATCCAGATAACTGTAATTTCTTTATAGCCATTTGTTTTGCAAGTTTTGCGGCATTATTACCATTATCTTCAAGAATACTTGTATAAAAATTTCCTTTAATTTCCTCTTGATAATAATAATTAGATCCTGGTGTAATTTCTAATTTCTATTTAGCACCAACTAACTTTTTCTTAAAATAATATGAATCATATACATTATTATTTCCAGGATTACCTAATGTTGATTCCTATGAATCCAATATCATAAATACAGGTTTTTTATCTAATGACTAATAGCTAGAAATAACACATTTAGCAAAAGAACCCTATGCATCATTACTTAAAGCTAAACCATTTGCTTCATCCCATTTAAGGAACATACCTTCATTTGCTTTTTTCAAAGAATTACCTACTGTTTTAAAATATGGTTTTAAATCTGCATATTTTTCACCAAATGGTTCATCTTCTGCAATTTCATCATCTATATCTTCATCATCTGAATCTGATGTATCTACATCATCATAATCAGGATAATCTGTCTATGTAGTTTCTTCAGGTTCATCAACCTTTTTACTTACACTATCATCAAACCCATGTGAAACTATAGGTTTATCCTAAATATCTGGTTCATCTTCTATTGTATTATCATCTGTTTGCACATCATCATAATCAGGATAATCAGGAGTCTATACTGGTTCCTCATAAGAAATACTACCATCGAATTCACCACCATTTTCAACATATAATTTCTGAATATCTGCTATACTACCACCAGCATCTATATATGCATTACCAATATTCTTATATGCTTTTAATTTATTAATATCTTTATTATTATGTGGGCATCCAACCTTCATAGTAAGCAAACCTGCAACATATTTCTATAAAAGAACCTCTTTTGTATCTTTCTTCATTACCTTTGCATCTTCACCTAATGTTGAACGCAAACGACTTGACATTGAACTCATTGAAGCCCAAATTTTTGGATCAATAGTTCTCTATACACGGGCTTCATTTAATATATCATTTATAAATGTTCTCATTTAAAATAAATCAATAATTATTTTATATATTTATTTTGTTATAATTGTTTAATATAATCACCCATTATTTTTATACCTTTTATTTTAAACATATATTTATTAGTTAATATATTAAAATCAATATTTGGATATATTACTAAATAATTTAATTTATTCTATATTGCTAAATTTAATTTTGTAACATCATAATATGTCCATGTTTTAATTGCCATTGTATAAGCATTTTGTTTCTTATTATTTTGTTGTTCTTTTTCTTTTAACTTTTCTAAAAGTTTCTAATCAACAATATTATTTTCATTAAATGGATGATAATTATGATACCAAGAACCATGGTATTCTATATATAAATTATATGGTTTTAAATAAAAATCACATTTAAATGGATATACATCTGATTTATATTGTCTTATTAAATCATGTTCTGAAAATAAATTTGTTAATATATCATATAATTCATTTTCTGGTTTTGAATAATTAAATACACCACGTTCTTTACATATATCTATATAATATTGTGATTGAACAACATTCTCTGTACCATATAATTTTAAATTTGTTTCTTTTATATTATTTTTTATTATTTCCGATTTCCAGATATGGTCAACACCATATTTTTCCAAACATGTCTACTTAATTTTTTCTCTTATTATAGGAGACTATAATACATATTCAACTCCATATTTTTCTATATTATGCTATTTAATTTTATTTTTTATTTCTGTGGACTAAAATGGATTTATGACACCATATTTTTTCAAACATGTTTGCTACGCTTTTTTTCGGACATTTTTATTTTGAAATGCATTTTTAACTCCATATTTCTTAATACATGTTTGCTGTATTTTCTTCTAAATTTCTTTACATTGAGAACTATTAGGAACTCCATATTTCTGTAAACATGTTTGCTGTATTTTTTTTAATCTGTTTATATCTTTACATGAACATTCAAATGAACAATACTATCTATACCCATTTACTGTTTTCCCCATTTTATCTAAATATTGTTTTCCCATATATTTAACTGGTCTATCACAATATTTACATACAGGTCTAATTTGAATATTATTAATAATTCTATAAATAGATTCTTTATTTGTATAATAATTTTCTGGTATATCATTCCATCTATTTTTTACATATACCTAAATTTCATTATCTAAATAATTAAATTTTTTTAACATTCCCGTATCGGGATTTCCATTATTATTAAATAACTAAATTATATCATTATCATTTACCATAAAATTAAAGAGTATAACTTTTTAAATTATACTCTTTATTCTTTATTTTGTTTAAATTATAAAATTGTTGTCCATGCTTCAAATACAGCATTATCATATTCTTCATATGGAATAGTAATATAACCATGATCTGCCCATGATGCTCCCCATGAATTTCTGATAATAAAACCTTGCTTATTATATCCAATTACGGCGATACAATGTCCTCCCGCGTAATTAGAACCTTTTCTCCAAAAATATGGTTCATTGTCTGTGTAAACTGGAAATCCTGCCACACACGGGCCAAACATAATTAATGCACGTTTTAAAATTTCTCCTGATGGAACTAAAGCATATGAATTAATTTTTTCTCCATTTAAACCATTAGTTTTAAGATATTTTAATGCTTCTTTTATAGACATGCCTTCCTATGGTTTATTTGAACGAGAATTATATAATGTATTAATAGAGAAATTATTACATTTACCATCAGTTCCTACTTTACTGTTATGAAGATAGTCAAGTACACCTGTTAATGATTGACATACACAAGTCTATGTATTTCCCTAATCACGAACAGGAGGCATAACATCTCTTAAAGAAAATTCATCAGGTAATGGTATTTTTGAATCAACATTTACTACTTGTTCTGTACCATCTAATTTAGACGGTATACATCCATAAAAATGTTTCTACTTATTATCCATATATCATTAAATATAATTTATATATTTATTTTCTATATAATAAAAGAAAGAGTTAGATATTTGAATATCTAACTCTTTTATATTTTTATTAAGAGAAATCATCACCGGCATCGCCTCCACCAGTATCTGCAATTTCAGATCCACCAGAACCCATACCAGTATCACCTCCAGAGAATGCTTCATCTCCACCAGAGAAATCACCTTCACCACCGAAGTCACCTCCACCAGTATCGCCTCCAGCACCGAATGAATCATCAAATCCTGAACCTCCAGAATCACCACCGAAATCCATTTCACCTGGTGCACCGTTACCTTGCTGTTCACCAACTTGTTTTCCCATTTCTTGGTGTTGTTTAATTGTTTTTGCTTGTTCTAATCGTTCAATAATTTCGCCTTGTTTATATTTTTCATTAAGTGCAAAATCTTCATCAGACATACCTAGAAATTTCTCAATAAGGAATTTCATACTAAAGAATGGTTTATTTTCACCTAATTGAATTTGTGCTAAAGTACCTATAATTTCAGCACCCTATTTTAATGCTGTTCTTTCTTTTGCTTTAACAAATAAGTTTTCTTCATTGAATACAATTCCTATACATTGTTTAAGCAATTCAGAATTAGCTAATTCAGGCATCATTAAACATATTTGCACCCATAAAGGTTTTAACAAAATTTCACGATACATAACGCGAATACGACTAATAAATCTACTAAATGCATATTCCTCTCGTGTTATACTTGCATCATCACCACCTAATGGATGTGCACCATCAGCAGCAGGATCAATCATAAATCTATTTGCTGGAACTTTTGTTTCTAATATAAAGCGTCTCCAGAAATATTTCAATGGTGTAATATCACTTAAGTCATAACCTTCTGTAGGTATTTCTTCTATTGTCATTGAATTACCATCACGAACTGGAAAGAAATGAGTTTTAGAAAATGAAAAACGTGGTTGACCATTTACAACCATTTCACCAGATATTTCATCTACTGTTGTTTCTTCATTCCAATCTGCTTTTACTTCATTAACCTTTGCACGAGCTTTATCCTATGAAATATTACCTACTGGAATACCAACTTTAACACGCTTCTGTGAATTCATAATATTCCAAACCATTCTTGATGTTTCAAGTTGTGTTAACATTGTATATGATCTGATTAATCCTTCTAGATAAGAAACTCGTGAATTTTCGCCATACATACCAGTTGACCATGATATATATACAATATTCGAATCTGGTATTTTTCTTTCTAACTAAGCATCACCTCTATATTGATACCATACTTTTACTTCCTTTCCTGTTTCTGGATCTATTTCAATATCAGGTTCAAGAGTTGCTGCATCCAATTCTCTCATACCTATAATACGTGTAGGTTTCATAAGATTATCAACAACAATTTCAAACGCCAAATATCCTTCAACTAAGAATTTTTTAAAATAATTCCATGCATCATTTGATTTATCCCAACCATATGTAGAATATATAATCTTAAATGCTTTTTGACAATTTTTAATTAAATCATCTGCAGTTTCACCATTTGCACCTTTATAATTAGTGTTAAGCTTTAATTTCAGAATATTTAAATCTAACTATGCAAAATAATTGTTTTCATCTAATATTATAGTTTCATCTGAAATAGTATCAAGAACAAAAGAAATTGTTTGTTGTGAAGCGAACTATCTTAACTATTCACGTCTCTATTGATATGATAAATCATAATATGCATAAGATTGTTTTGTATTTTTAGTAATATCAACATACTATGAAAAAGAATTTTGATCCTAATTTAAACCATCGTTAAATGGATATAATGAATCACCTGTATAATTATTTGTTTGAGCGGAACCTAAAGCTAATGATGTTTTAAGAATACTCTATGATGAATTTAAACTAAGAGAAGACAGATTAATAAGTGTATTGATTTTATTATGATCTGCTTTTCCTGGATTAAACTTTCTTGCTATATATTTTGTAGGCATTATTATGCTTTTATTTAGTTTTTATATTTATTATATATAACATCAATAATTCAATTAGAACGAAAATTTTCTTTCTTATGAATACAAAGAATATTTATAAAGCACATATAAAAATATCGATATAGATATGAAA
>ERZ840057.528-NODE-528-length-39312-cov-3.891077_pt1 | contig 39312 bp, 15 predicted proteins | sample MGYA00519907_ERZ840057 | MGnify/ENA primary metagenome ERZ840057 (study PRJEB31850, sample SAMEA3708862) | human gut metagenome | biome: human gut; feature: human-associated habitat; material: faeces | place: China | collected 2014 ...
GAGGAAGTCCGGGCAGAAAACTGTTCGGACTTTTCTCATATATTCCAAAGTTGCGATAGAATTGTTCACGAGTTTTATGGTATAATTTGAATGCGAAAAATCGTAGAATTGGAAGTTGGTAGGAGGTTGCTTTATGAGCCTTGATAGGAAAATAAATCGCATTCAATTTCTCTCAGGAAATTCGCTAAAGGTTATTGCTGTACTGACAATGCTTATTGACCATCTATGTAAAATTGTGCTGCAATGGCTGCTATCAAACTACTGGGGGGCTATGGCAGATAACGGGCAAATGTCGTGGGAGAGATTCCGAGAGATAGATTATTTCATACGGTTTGATTTGCAAAGCATTGGGACGATTGCTTTTCCGCTATTCTGTTTTTTGCTGGCAGAAGGATTCCAACACACAAGAAGTAAAAAACGCTATATTGGGTTGATGCTTGCATTTGCCCTTATTTCGGAAGTTCCATTTGACATAGGTTTCTTTAGTGCGTATTCACGAATGGAAGATACATTTCCGTTTTACTTGAAGTATCAAAATGTATTTTTCACCTTGTTTTTAGGCTTATTGACATTGGTATGCCTTGAAAGATTTTCGTGTAAATCAGACCTACCGGTGGATAGAATAAAATCAGCAGTCCTGCAAGTTCTCAGTGTAGTGCTTTTTTCCGGCATTGCGGAAGGAATCCATTGTGACTACGGTATGCAGGGGATCTTATTCATATCAGCATTTTATATTTGCCGTAATCACCGAATCTATCAAGTGTTGCTGTTCCTTTTGGCTTACATGGGGACAACGGGGAATCAACCGCCTTTATGTACGCTTCTTGCCTGCTTGCTTATTCTGCTATACAACGGAAAGCGTGGTAAACTGAAGCTAAAATACTTCTTCTATGTTTTTTATCCAGCACATATCCCAGACACAGCGCCAGCGCCGCAAAGCATACCAGCAGCGAAGAGATCGCCGCACCCAGGAAATAGCTGCCGGACAAGACCGCACTGCTTACCGGCGAAATGGTCAGATCCTTCCGGGCGCCGGTGATCTTGTCCTGTACCATCAGCATATTGGAACAGAACGGCACAGTAACGCAGCTGACCGCAAAAATGGAAGAAATGAGCTGCGCCCCGACAGCGCCGTCGATCAGCTTTTGAGAAAGCGAAAAGCCGTCCGGAAGATTTGCGGTAAACGAATCCCGGTAAACACTCCCCAGAAAAGTCGCATACAGCACCAGCAGAATTGCCGGCGTGATAAGCGAAGTGAAAAACATTCCCTTGTCCTTGAAATACAGCTTGATGTTACGCAATACCATGGCTTTCAGCATAATCAGCACCTCCTGTCGTCTTTCCTGTCACAGCCAGGAATACATCATCCATTCTGCCTTTCATGATCTCATAATCCTGGAACAATTCCGGATGCTGTACGATGAGTTTTGTTGCCGTCCGGGTGTCCGGCACAGATATGCGGAACGCCTCGCCGTATGTCTCATAGGGCATCTGCAAAGACGCCACTGCGGATTCCTTTGCATGGTACAGCGTGATATAATCCCCGGTATAGCGGTTTTTCAGCTCCAGCGGCGTTCCCTCCGCTGCGATCTTTCCCTCATCCAGAATCACAATGCGGTCTGCACCGGCAGCCTCTTCCATATAGTGGGTCGTCAGAAAAACGGTCATGTGCTTTTTCTTTTGCAGGACGGAAATGACATTCCAGACCGTCTGCCGTGTCTGCGGGTCCAGTCCCGTGGTTGGTTCGTCCAGAATCAGCAGCTGAGGACGGTGAAAGATGGCACGGGCGATGTCAATGCGCCGCCGCTGTCCGCCGGAAAGCTTTCCCACACTCTGCTTCAAAAGCGGCCGCAGCTCCAGTAGGTCATCCAGTTCAAACAGACGCTTTTGAAATGCCTTCCCGGTGATGCCGTACAGCGCCGCACGGTTTTTCAAGTTGTCCTGCACAGAAAGCTGTCTGTCCAGGACGGAGTTCTGAAACACCACGCCGATATCCTGTTTGATGGCGTTCATGTTTTTCAGCGTATTCCTGCCGTTCACATAGATCTGACCGGCGTCCTGCCGGAGCTGACCGCATATCATGGAGATTGTAGTGCTTTTTCCGGCGCCGTTGACACCTAAGAATGCAAAAAGCTGTCCTGTCTCCACTTGCAGCGATAAGTTGTTTACGGCATGGATTGCGCCGAAACTCTTTTGCAGATTTTGAATCTCAATACATTTTTCCATATCCATCACTGTCCTTTCTGTTCTTCGGAATCTGTTATCTTGATTATACCTTTTTTCTGAACGAATAACAAGCCCTAAAATGCAAGTGGTCGATTTCCAGCGGTAAGATGCAAAAAGAGCCGCACCGCTCCGGTTTCCCGAAGTCGATGCAGCTCCTTTGCCGTGCGTTCCGGATCAATCCGAAAGCGCAGTTACTTTTTACGCCGCTTTGTCATGATCGCCAGCAGCAGCGAGAATCCGCAGGCTGCAATCAAAATGGTGATATGCAGTGTGCTTTCTCCTGTCTTTGGCGTTCCCGGAATGTTCTGCCGCTGCGGCAGCGGAATTCGTTTCTTGACAGATGTCTGTGCAGAAACATCGTTGGCAGCCGTTGTCGTCGTCTGCGTGCTGTTGTCTGCTGCATGATCTCTGTCTGTGGTAATGGTCGTGGTCGTTGTGGTATCCACGATCACATGATTCTTCCGGGATGTGGTCTGTCGGATGCTAGTAGAAGTATCCGATGTCTCACAAGTGGTATTTTCTGTTGTCGTGGTGTTTGTCGTTGTCTGTGTGCTGTGCTGTGTGGTGTGTGTTGCGCTTGAAACACTGCTGCCTGCCGGCTTTGAACTGGTCGTTTCCGTCGCAGTGACTGTTGTAGAAGTCGTGCGGCTGGTTTCTGTCAAAGTCGCAGAAGATGTGGTGCCGTTCTGACGGGATGTCGTTGTCTGCACCGTGTGTTTGGAGGTCGTTTGTGTGGTCTGGCTTGTGGTATGTGTGGTAGTCGTTGTGTTGGTCGGGCCTGCGCTGGAAAGCGTAACCGTTGCCGTTGTCTGCGATGCTGCGGAAGAAGTGGTGCGGTGTGTTGCTGTGGTGGTAGTCGTTGTCGTAGTGATAACAGCAGTCGGTGTGGTCAATGTGGTGCGTGTCGTTCCCTTTGTCTGAGAAGTCTCCGTACCGGTTGCCCTGGTCGTGCTGGTCGTCGTTCTGCGACTTGTGGTATGTGTCGTTGCGGTAGTCGTCTGTGTTCCGGTGTGTGTTGCCGGCGATGCCGTAGCTTTCGCCGTTGTTGTGGTTATCTGTGCTGTGATATGTGTGGTCTGTTTTGATGTTGTGGTATTGCCTGCTGTGTGTGTCGTGGTTACCGTCGTATGTGCTGCCGATGTGGTATGTGTGGTGGTGGTTTCAGCCGTCTGCGTTTCCGTTGTGCCGGCTGTCACACGCACCGTTGTTGTACTGGTTTGTGCTGTACCGCCTGTTGCAGAAGTGGTTTCCGCAGATGCCGCTGTACTGGTCTGTGTCGTAGACTCTGCCGAGCCTGCGGCTGTCTCCGTTGTCGTTGTAACCGTACCGGTGACTGTTGTTGTTGTCGTAGTCTCTTCCGGATCACGATTCAGATATACGTTCAGAGATACCACATCTTCGCCCTTGGCGGTGTTAAACCCATCCAGACAAGTTCCGGACGTGATATCCTTTTCTTCCGGTATTCCCAGAACAATGCAGCCATTCAGTGTGCGGTTATCTGTCTTGATTTCCAAACGACCGGACGATAATTTTTCATTATTCGCCTTGATATATTCCTCAGCGTTATACCCTGCTGGGATGCTGTCGATCCACAGGCGATAGCCTGCCAGATATGTGACGCCGTCTACCGTCACAGACAAAGGCAGATCGTCAAAACGATACGCTCCGTCTGCGTTGGTATAGGCAGTCTGTTTCGCATCGGGCAGCAGTTCCCACTTTCCATTGCGGTAATAATACTGCTGAAGGATGATCTTTACATTGGCGATACCGGACTCGCCGTCGCCGATCTCATGATCCCGGTCTGCATCATCCCAGACAATGCCGGAGATGGACGCACCGGAATCCTTCTGTACAATACCGCCGTCATAGCCGGTGATATTTGCCGCCTTGACAATGTCATAATCCACGCCACGTACCTGATAGCAATACGGTGTGTTTCCGCTGAATGCGCTCGCCAGGATCAAGAAGTTGTCCGGCTCCTGGAGATCCAGCGTGCCTGCGATCAGATCGCTGTCCTTATTGCTGTCTGCCGCCGCATGGTACTTCGTTGCTGCGTAGCCCTCCGGCATTTCGCAAAGCTGCATCTGATAGCCAACCAGATATCTCTGACCGTCCTTTTCTATAAAGGTCGGCAGATTTTCAAAGCGATAGTGACCATTGGATGCGCTTGCAGTCGGCGTTCCGGCTGCAACAGGCGTTGCCGTTGCTACCGGTGTACCCGTTGCCACAAGCACAAAATCCTCATCCAGTTTCCAGGTGGTGTCGTGCGTGTCATAGTAGCTCCGGGTCAGCTTGACCGATGCCGTTGCCACACCCACTTCGTCCGCATCCTGGATGCCGTTGTAGTTGGCATCATTCCAGATGTAGCTGTCAATGGATGCAGTTTCGATGGGCGTTAAGCCGCCGTCATAGTCCGTGTTGTCCTTTGCCTTTACAATGTCGTATGTCTTGTCGCCCACGGTTCTGTCATAATACGTGTTGCCGCTGGACGTCTGTGCCAGTATGATTACCTCGTCTGCATTCTCATACAGATTCAGCGTATCAGCGAACAGGTCACTGTCCGTTGTGACATCATTTCCGACACGGCACTTCGTTGCAGCATAGCCCTCCGGCATTTCATTCAGACTCAGCTGATAGCCTGCCAGATAACGCTTGCCGCCGATCTCCACAAATGTGGGCAGATTGTCGAAACGATAGTGTCCGTCACCGGATACTGTTGCAGTCGGTGTTCCGGTTGCCACTGGTGTACCTGTTGCTACCGGCGTTGCCGTTGCGACTGGTGTACCCGTTGCCACCGGTGTACCGTCTGCCACAAGTGCAAAACTATCGTCCGGTTTCCACTGCTTGTCAGCGTCGTCGTAATACTTCCGGGTCAGCTTGACGGTTGCCGTTGCGATACCCACTTCGTCCGCATCCTGGATGCCGTTGTAATTGGCATCGTTCCAGATGTAGCCGTCAATGGATGCGTTTTCGATCTTCGTCAAACCGCCGTTATGCGATGCGATGGATTTCGACAGATCCGCCGGCGCATATGTTACATCGCCGATGGTGACAGTATGTTCCGTCACGCCTTCTGTTGCCTTAGCTGCCAGAATAATATGTGATTCGTCCTCTGCCATCAGACTGCCGTCCTCAGGATCCAGGAAACTGTTCAGCTGATCCCGATCCGGTTTTGCGTACTGCTTGGTCACCGCATAGGTATCCGGCACAGTTGCCAGATCCAGTTCGATATAGTAACCATAGATGCGGTCCTTGTTGTCCGCAGCGCTGCCGTCAGACAGATCTCCCGGCACATGAACATCCAGACCGTCAAACTGATACGAACCGTTGTCCACGATCTTGGAAACTTCGCCGAATGTATCATCCGGCACCCATTTTCCATTCTCATAGATGTCACGTTTCAGTATCACACGAACCGATGTTGCCACCGGCACTTCGTCCAGATTGTACAAGCCGTCATAGTTCTTGTCGTCCCAGATCGTGCCACGGATAACACCCTTGTCCTGCTGCTTGAGTCCGGCATCATAATGTCCGGTATTCTTGCTGCGGGCCAGGTCTACCTGGTACATCGTACCGTTTGCATCCGGCACTTCCCGTAGAGATGCACGGTTCTGGTTTCCGTCGGCATCGCTGTACGCATCTGCCGCCGGTACAATAAATTCGTTTGTGCTTGTCAGATATGCGCTGTCCAGTCTGAGGTCGCTGTCCTTGGTGCGGTCAGTTCCCACACGATACTGTGTCGCCAGATAGTTGCCGCGGAGATTTTCCAGACAGAGCTGATAGCCTGCGGCAAAATCCATATTGTTGATTCTCACCCAGGTGGGCAGATTCGCCAGTGTGTATTTGCCGTCTGCATCTGTGCTTGTGCTGGCTGTATACGCCGTGCCGTTCGGCTGCCACTGGCTGCCGTCATAATAATACTGTATTGCCTTGACGGTAACATTTTCAATTGCCGCCTTGTCCTCTGCGGTATTGGCATCATCATCCGACTTATCCTGGATGCCGTTGTAATCATGGTCGATCCAGATCCGTCCGGAGATATCCCCGGCTGCTAGGCTTGTAAAGCCGGCATCATAACCGAAAACATCTTCCTTTCGGAGAATGTCTCTGCCGTCTACGGCATAATCCGTATTGTCCGTATCCGCAGCCGCACAAGCAAAATAAGTGCCTGCCGTCAGATAACGGCTCTCTGCATCCAGGTCGCTGTCCCTTGCGGGATCATCGCCCTGCTGATACCAGGTAATGGTGTAATTGTCCGGCACTTCGCTTGTCATCTTCAGCTGATAATAGCAGAGGTAGGTTTCGCCGTTTGCATTACAGAACGTATCCACATTGTCAAACCGATACTCGCCGTTGGCATCAGACTCCTTCTGGGAGGGGTTGCCGGTAGGCTGATAGTTGCCGTTGGCATCACGGTAATACTGCTCCAGCGTAATTTCTACGCCGGAAATGTTTCCCTCGCCGTTATCCTGCAAGCCGTTGTAATTCGCATCGTCCCAGACACGTCCAACGATCTGCGCCTTTTCGACCTGTTTCAAACCGCCGTTCCAGTTTGCCTGGTCTGCAGCATCCGCAATGTCATAGTCGCTGCCGTTGTAGGTCTTTCGGTATTCTGCATCTGTTTTTGGCTGTGCAGCTGCTGCCAGAATCAAGTATTCATCCGGTGCTGTCAGATAGAGGTTCTCGCTCTGATACGGGTTTTCAAGTCTTTGGAACTTGCTGTCACCGCCTGCCTTGGTAATGCCATAGGTGATCTTGCCGTCAGCGTCCTTCGGCAGTGCGTCCAGTTTCAGCCGATAGCCAGCCAGATAGCGTTTGCCGTCGACCTCCACAAATGTGGGAACATCATCAAACTGGTATTCCCCGTTGCTGTCGGTTTTTACGGTTGCGGTGTAATTCGGCCGTGCGGTCGGTGTCCATGATGTGCCGTCCCAGTAATACTGTTCCAGCGTCATCGACAAGCCTTCCATGCCGGTTTCACCAGATGTCATATCGCCGTCATAATCCGCATCGTTCCAGATTCGTCCGCTGACGGATGCGTTCTGGAATGCCCGGATACCGCCATGGTACTCGTTCTTGCTGTCACGGTTTTCCGTGATGTCATAGATCGTATCTGTACCTGGAACTGCACGGTAAGTGCGGTCATAGTACTCGTTGTACTGCGGCGTACTTCCGGTATACTCTCCGGTAAACGACTTTGCCTCTGCTGCAACGATCAGATACTCCTGCTCGCCCATCAAAGTAAGTTCGCCGTTGTCCCAGTGCAGCTTGTTGTCGTTGGCGAATACGGTAACCGCATTGCCGTCCGGCAGTGCATCCAGATGCAGCTGATACCCAGCCAAATACCGCTTGCCGCCGACTTCCGCATAAGTTGGGATGCCGTCAAAGTGATACTGACCGTTGCTGTTTGTCGTCGCCTGTTTCTTAAATTGTGTCTTTTTCCATGTCGTTCCGTCCCAATAATATTGGTACAGTGTCAAGTTGAGATTGCTGCAGCCGCTTTCGGTCAAATCCATCGTGCCGTCATAATTGAGGTCATTCCAGATTCGTCCGTCCATTGCCGCAGTCTGAATCGCTTTCAGTCCGCCGTTGTATACGCCGTCGGAATCCACCGCAGTGACAATATCATAATCGACATTGTTGTACTTCCGTACATAGTAACTGTGGAGTCCCGATTCAATGCTGCCAACGCCATGCGCCGCCTGCTTTGCCAGCAGGATATACTCGTCCGGCTTGTTGAAGTCTACCGTCTTACCTGCATTCGTTTCCTGAGATGCTGCCAGCAGGTCACTGTTGATGCAGTTTCCTGTGGAATCCAGCACCTGGTACTTGGTCACCGCATAGCCATCCGGCACGGCATTCAACCGCAGACGGTAGCCTGCCAGATACATCTTTCCGTCAACCGTCACAAAGGTCGGCTGGTCAGAGAACTGATATTTACCTGTGGCTGCATCTGTCTGAACGGAACCTGTCTTGACAAACTCCCACTGTCTGGCATCGTCCAGATAATACTGGTCGAGATATACGGTCTGCTGTGTCGGCATTGCCGATTCACCGGTTTCCTGCAAGCCGCTGTAGTCCTTGTCGAACCAGACAGTGCCTTGAATCTTTCCGGTCTCGAACGCTTTCAGACCACCGTTGTAAACGTCGATCACGTCCGCATTCAAAATGGAATCGTATTCCTTGTTTGTGACAGCATCAGTCAGATCATAGGGAGCATTGCCCTGTGACGGCTGTGCCGTCAGGAAGTAGTCCCCGTTGCCCGGTGCAGTCAGATAGTTGGTCACTGCGATCCAGTCGCTGTCTGTTTCTGCGTCACTGGTTGCCTGGCGATACCGTGTCACCGCATAGCCCTCCGGCACATCCGCACGAATGCGGTAATATGCCAGCTGGTCTACGCCGCCGATCACAAAGTGCGTCGGCACCTTGGTAAATTGATATACGCCATCCTTGTCAGTTGTGACTGTTTCGTCTGCACCCATCTTGACAAACTGCTTTGCATCGACATCATAGCGATACTGTTCCAGAGTGACAGAAACGCCGCTCTTGCCCTTTTCGCCATTGTCCAGGATACCGTTGTAGTCCGTATCTTCCCAGATCGTACCCTTTACCGTTGCAACGCCACGCTCTTTCAGACCGGCATTCAGATCAGCATAATCTCTTGCCTTCACCAGATCGTAGTACTTCTGCTGTGCGGTGTTCGGGGTGTCGATGTTTTTGATGTTCGTGCCGCAGACATATGCCCAGTTGTAATCGATATACGGTTCTGTACTGTTGGACTGTGTGCCTGCCTTTGCCTCCTGTGCCAGAATTAGCATTTCGTGATTGCCCTTCAGCACAGTGATCGGCAGGTCACCTGTCCGCTGACTGTCCTCGGTGCCATCGTCGGCATCGGTCACATACAGCTTGCTGTAAACCTTTGACGGGTCTGCATTGCTCCAGTACTTCGTTGCCGCATAATCATCCGGCAATTTTTTCAAAATCACCTGATAACCTGCCAGATACCTTACGCCGTCCTTTTCCACATAGGTGGGGAGATTACTGAACGTGTACTTGCCGTCTGTCTTGGTTTCGTGTATCCGAAATGCTGCACTTTCCGGCACCCATTCGTCATTGCGATAGAAATACTGCTGCAAGTGTACGACTGCCGGATTTTCGCTGTCATAGTATGCTGCTTCATCGTCGTCCTGGACACCATTATAGTTGGTATCCTCCCAGACCACGCCGCTGACAGAGGCAGTTTCAAATGCTTTCAGACCGCCGTCATAGCCGTCATAATCCTTTGCCTTGATGTAATCGTAGGCATAATCATGATTTCCGTTGTTCGCTGCCGCATCATCATAGAGAATGTACGGTTCAAAATAGGTTTTTCCGTCAATGCCCGGCGCTGTCTCCGGCTGAGACTTCTTTGCGGTGATGAAATAGTCACCGTCCGCCGGAGAGGTCAGATAAGACGCAATGTCATAATCGGTGTAGCCTGCGCCGTGCTGCTCGTTCTGCGAGATCAAGTGGCTGTCCACCACCTGGGTTTCCGCATCGCCGTTCTGCCGATAGCGGGTAACGGCATAGTTTTCCATACCGCTGGGCAGCGACAGCAGTTTCAGACGATAGTGTGCCAGCACCTTTTCCCCATTGATTTCCGCATATGTGGAAACATCAGAGAATGTGTACTTGCCGTCTGCATCGGTTTTTACCTGGTAGGTGTGAACCAGCTGATAGCTGCCGTTTTGCAGCACATACTGTTCCAGCTGAACAGTCGCTCCGGCAATTCCCTTTTCGTAGAATTGGGTCGTGCCATCCTCTGCGGTCACCGTGTTGCGGATACCGTCATAGTCAAATGCCTCCTTGTATTCCCCGGCTGCATTTTTACCGTTGTCCTCCCACAGATAACCGGTTACTTCAGAAGTCTGAATTTCCGTAAAGCCGCCGCTGTAATCCAGCAGACGCTGTGCTTCGCCGGTATCGTAATGGGTTTCCTTATAGTCAATGACATTGGTGTTCTGGTTTGTCGTCTCGCCGGCAATGATAATGATATTATCTTCTGTGTCATAGTTGTGGTGCGTTGCTGTGACAGTGCCGTTTGCGTCATACTCGAACCAGTCATCGCCAATGAGATAGTACTGCATATCGCCGGTATATTGCAGGTCACTGTTTTCCGCAGAGCGGCTGCTCGGATACTGCTTATACTTGGTGATCGCATACTTTTTGTACAGATCAGCGTTCTTCTCCGGATCGACATACAGCCGATAGCCAGCCAGGTACGTCTTTCCGTCCTTCTTGTAATAAGTCGAAACATTCTGGAATACATAGGAACCGGATTCCGAGGTTTTGATATCCCGGTCTTCACCGGTAATCGCTACCCATTTTCCAGTAGCGCTGTCGTAATAGAACGGTTTCAAGGTCACGGTCACACCCTCGATACCCTTTTCAAAAGTATCCCGGATGCCGTTGTAGTTTTCATCGTCCCAGATCCACTGTCCGATAAATCCACGGGAGCCGTCCACGAATCCCAGAGAAATGCTCTTGTTGATCTGGAAGGTCTGTCCGTCATTTTCAAACAGCGGCTGCTGGTTTGCGTCATAAGGCACACCGGTCTGGAACGGCCGTGTGCGGAAGTTGTTCACTGCCTTGGTCAGATCGTTGTCATCCGCAGCCTCCAGCGGATCGTTGTGCAGCACAAACGGAGAAGGCTTATACGGGGTAGATTCACTGCCCTCATACTTTGCAATTGCCACATAGTTCTTGTTCGGATAGAGACGGAACTGATAATAGCCGTCATCCCCAGTGTGGAAAATTGCCGGATTGCCATCACCGTCTACCGCAGCTTTCGATGCGATATTGCCGTCTGCATCGACCTCGTGCATTTCCACCGTCACATCTTCCAGTTTCTTTTCGGTTTCCTGCATGATGCCGTCGCTTTCGATGGTGCCGTTGTTGTCTGTTTCATCGACCCATGCCCAGCCGCCGTAGGTATAACCTCTGGAGACACCCAGCATATAGGATGTCATGGCAGTGTCATAAGCCTGGTGCTTTGCCGGATCTTCTTCCACCGCATCAACGTGAATCAGTGCAGTCTGTACGACAAGCTGATTCACAGACGATTCGATATTTTCAACGCTGTTGGTATTGGAAATTACTGCATCATCTTCAGCATGACTCATACCATTATAGATGACCTTTCCGTCACGGTAAACCTTGAGCCTTGTCTTTGACTCGCCAAGTTCCCGTGTGGTAACCGAATACTGGTCGTATCCCTTCGGCAGCGTGTACCGCAGCCGGTAATCACCCGGTGTCAGATTCGACAGGATGAAGTAGCCCTGGTTGCCGTAATAGTCGCTTTCGGTGGTATAAACAACCGGACCTTCAAACGTATACTGATAGGAATTGGTGTTGTTTTCTACAATGGTCTTTGGCTGACCGGTCTCCTCGTCAATGACAATATAACGAACCTTTTCCGGATTCGGGTTGCTGTCGGGGTCCAGATCGGCAATCACTGCCTCACCGTTGACGTTGACAGAGTAGCCCTTCTTGGTCAGCAGCTCTACCTTTACGCCGTTGATACCCGGATCGTCCGGCTTTCCGTCGAAGTCAATATCCGTTGTCCACTTTCCGGTAGGCAGCAGCCGTCCGTTGGCAGACATCTCATATTCCGCCTCGTTGCACTGACCATCATAATTGAAGTCGCTCCAGACATAGCTGCCGATATAGCCCTTTCCGCTGGGTGCGGAAATATAAGCGCCAGCCTGTTTGTTTTCAAATACATGGTAACTCTTGTCGGCAGATGTCGGAGAGCTGTAACCGGAAGCAAAGGTGTTCCACTGAGTTACACCCTCCACTTTCTTTTTGATCGTTTCGGTGGACAACGCATTTTCGTTTTCATCATCTACTGTCGGCGTACCCACATATTTGGGCAGATTCAGCGGTGCGTGCATCTCATAGTAGAGTTCCATACGACTCTGCTTGCTCAGCATGGTATCCGCATTATTCATCTGCGCCCAGATTGCACGAATGCCACGCACCAGCTTGTCATACTCTGCATCAGAGATCTTGCCGTTTTCATGGTCGCTCATCAGATCCGACAGCTTGACAAAATACGACTCCTTTTTGTTTATGTTTTGATACAGGTTACGATAAAATTCATTTCTCTGCGTACTATCCAAACCGTCTGCTGGTTTCGGGAGTGCATCAACATCCTGTAGTTCATAGCTGCCGTTCTTCTTGGTAATCGGTCCGACCCAGACTGTATATTCTGACGGGTCAACCTTAGAGGATGACGTACCGCCGGACGAGGTCCTTTTCAGCTGGACAGACTCCGGAATCAGATAGCCGTTCCACTTGGATTTACGCTCGGTGTCATCGGTTGCTTTGGTGTCGTTTTCATAAGGCAGCACATCATAGAACAGCAGCGTTGTATATTCTGCATTGCTGGTCGAGGCATTCTGCATAGAGGCAGAGTACGAATAGTTGCCGCCTTCCTGTACACGAACCGGAACATCCGCTTTCACGGAATCCAGATCAGAAGTCGATGTTTTCATTTGTGTGACATTATCAATGGCAAGCAGAGCAATCGCCTGTGATGTGATCGTCAGTGTCATATCACCGCTGCTGCCGTTGTCGTTGACATCATGGCTGTCTACTTCGTAAGCAACCATTTTCTGTGTCTTGCCCTGGTCGTCCGGAATATACGGCCGGAATGAACCGTTCTTGAATCCGTATGCCTTTGCCTGCATCAGTTCCGTAGACACGATGTTGTTGTTGCTGATATCCAGCGGCACCATCAGTTCTACTACAATGCGCTGACCCGGCTCCAGTGTTCCGGAGAACTTGAAGTTGACGATCTTCCGGTTCAGTACGTTGGTGGAGATCGGTTTTGTCACAAAGTAGGGGTTGGGATTCTTTTCCTCATCCATGGCAACATCGGTTTGTTTTACGTCTGCATAGGTTTTTGTCTCTACATCTACATCAGCCAGTGAAACATCACCGGCTTCTTTCAGAGAAACAAATTCTCCCTTTTCATTTTCAATATGCCATGTCCACTGCGGCGTCACATCATCCAGATTCTTTGCTGGCGTTACCACTTGGTTGTCGCTGTTCTTTTCCGCAGTGCTGGTATAGTGATCGCCGACGAAATAGCCGTCAATGCTGCCATTGGAATCATCCTGATAGTTCACATACTGGAAATTATCCGCAGAGAGAGACTCCAGGTACGGCAGTGCCAGAGAAACCGTCGGTTCCGACAGCTTATCGGATTCCGCACCCTTTCGGTTATACGTAGTTGTTTCCAACAGCTCCTGGCTGAGATTCTTATACGTAATCGTATACTTCAGCATCTTGCCAGTACTGCTGCTGATACCGCTGGTATTGGAATCCCACTTGTATGCTGTCTTTGCAGCGCCGCTGAAATACTTGGCATCAATATCAATGCCCAGCCACGGCAGCTGCGGATCCAGATAAAAGCCCACTCTGGAGACTTCTCCGGAAACCGCATACTTAAAGTCATCGCTGCGCAGGATCACGCTTGCGAAATGGTTGTTGTGTACAGAGTTTGCAATTGATGTATCATTCGGCGCAGTGGTAAACGCAACATGAGGACTGTTTTCCTTGATACTCTCGCTCAGAGATACCAGACCATAGTGATCCTTGTCCACATCATTGCGGTCCTGTCTGCCCTCTTCTGCATCGTCTGCGTCTGCATTCATATACAGCCCCTTCGGCACCGGGAAATACCGGGGTGCCTCTGCGTCGGTCAGTTCGACCTGGGTTCCGGAAATTGTCTCCGTGAAGCCCTCTGTCCGGATGACCCAGCGCACCTGGCGAATGGATTTGTTCAGATTGATCTTGCCGGATGTGATTTCTTTTTTCAGCTGCTCATTGGTACTGTCAAAATGCAGTTTGCCGGTCTCCAGCGAAATGGTCTGGTTTGCATCCAGTGCGTAACCATTTTCATTACCGATGCGTACCCACCAGCTGGTTCCCTTGCCGTTGTTTGCATAAGCGTTGGAATAGATACCGTCATCCTGCTCCGTCTCCGGTGCAAGGAATTCTGCTTCATTGGCAGGGTCCGTACTGATAAGTACATACGGATACACTTTCAGATGATTTTCCAGAATGTCATGCACCTGGTCTGCATATTTAGCATATTCGGTTGCCAGCGCATCTGCCGACGGAATCGCCCAGTTACCGGTAGAGATCTCCGTCACATTCGGATAAACCAGCTCGGAAACGTGCGGCAGAACATCCGGCTTATTGACCGGCGCAACCTTGGTCGTACCACGCAGTGTCGCATAGTTCGCCAGGTTATAGTTCACCACAAATTCGTTTACCGATGCAGTGTCATTAGACACCTGGTCGATGTAGCTGACCGTCTTATAGACCTGCTTGATATGGGGATCTTCTGCGATGGTGATAGAGGAGTTCGGGTCATTGACACGCACACGCTCATAGTTCAGATCCGCACGCACCGTGGTATCCGGCTTTATAACAGCGATCTTTGCAGAGGATGCGATCAGATAGATCTCACCCGGCACAACGCCGTCAAAGGGTTCGATCTCCTTAATTGTGCTGTCCTTTGTGCCATTTTCATCCTTCACACGCACTGCATTTTGCAGCTGCATTCCCTCCATGGTCTGCCCGGTGAAGTTGAAGTCATAGGTATCATACACGATATCACTTGCCGGAACTTCCTGCCGCTGTTTCTTCTCATAGACGATATTGCCGTAGTCGTTATAGACATAGCCGTTTTCGTCCTGTTTCGGCATGAGACAGCCGCCACGAGTGTAGTACTTGCCGTCTGCGTCCCGTTCTGCAAACAGACCATCCTTTGTGATGGCAAACTTGCCGTCTGTCTGTTCGAAGGTTACATAGACCTTGGAGTAATAGTCCTCCCAGCTGCTGTCTGTGTCGTTTTGCAGTTCCAGGTTGTCGATCCGGGTCTTGATCTTAAAGTTCAGCGTGCCGTTGAAATAGCCTGCCGGGTGATAACCTGCAACATAGGTCTTGTCATCCTTACAGTTGAAACCTTTTTCTGCCGGCGTAGTAATCTCGAACACCAGCGTCTCGCCGCCACGCTTGGTGGCAGAGTACGCCCGTGTCAGTCCGTCTGTTGTATTTTCTGCCGGTGCAACATCTCCAGCAAAGTACCGTTGTGTCAGCTCAATGCCCCAGCCGTCATCCCTTGCCTGCGCCATGGTCAGTGTCTGCTTGGCGCCAGACTTATCTGTGTATTCCAGATAGTAGTCGTCCATTAGGTCGTCCTCATCCCAGTACCGTACATTTTCCGGCAGCTGGAATGTCACCACCATCTTGGCGTGGAAAATACTGCCACGATAGCGGTAATCCGCCTCGGACTGGCTGGAAACCTTGGCGCTGTACCAGAGGATATCGCTGTAGTCAAAGTCTTTTCCGTTGTTCTGATACTTCTGACGAGTTTTCACTTCGTCCAGATTCTCTGTATCTCCGGTAAAGCCCTTGAGACCTGTATCTGCCTTTTCCGCAGCCACCATGTTCTCCGCCTTCAAAGACGGTGTCTGAGTGCGGATCTTCAGCGTGTTCACAACGCCGGCATCCTGTATGATATTTGCAGAAGTGATATCCTGGAAAGTCATATCGCTGCCGTTGTCACGCAGTGTCACATCCCGGTTCAGTGCAGAACGGATGCGTTCATACAGCGGCTTGTCCTTCCGGTATTCGTCCATTTCCATGGAATCGCTCTCGGCATACCGGCTCATGCTGCCCAGCATATAGCTGCCGTCTTTTTCAAACTTATGTTTCAAAATAACATAGGAATCCGGAATGGTGGTCGAAAGTCCGTCGTTATCTGTGTCCGGACACATGGGCAGGGTATCTTCGGATTTGTAATAATAAACACCGCCATAATAATGACGAGTCACCTTTGCAGTTGCAGCAACTGCATCTTTTCGTTCGTCTTTTTTTCGGAACGCATAGGTGGAATAGTAATTGATAATTGGTGTAATCACTGCCGCCGAGCAAACCTTGTACGGATTTCCGGAAATGTCATTGTCCGTGATAAACCGGTAAGCGTTCACTCTGCTGGAAACATAAGAATAGTTATTCAGATAGTTTTTCAGCAGGTCTTCCTCTTCCACGCCGTTTATCACATCGTCCGGCTCTGCATAGGTAAAGGTCTTGATGCAGAAATTATACAGACTGCCGTTGCGGATTGCGGCATCCTTTTTCTGCTTTTCTGCCAGTTCAGCTGCCGTCATTGCCTTTTCGGTGTCGTTTTCTTCCTTGGCGAAAATCTGCACCACATAGCGCTTGGTAGAATCGTCATAGTAGACCTCAGTATCATAGAGTGCCATTTGATCTGTCAGCTTAGTGGTAGCATCCTTGTCATACAGCTCCCAGTTCAGAGGCTTGTTGTTTTTGTCGTTGTCCGTGGTATAGCGAGAGCCATCCGCCGCAACCGGAACGATGCCATAGGGCAGAATGTTGGTGATGACCGGCAGCGAGAGCGAACCCTTCTGACCGCCGTCTGTACCATAGCTGTGCAGCGATTTTTCGTTGTTGTACCCTTCAGTACCGGCACTGCCGCTGTAGCCGTACTCATCCCAGTAATAGTTGTTCTCCACATGGACGTTGATCCAGTTGACTTCACCCTGTGTCTCGGTGTAGTACTGCTCTACCGTCTTGCCATACATCTCGGTTTCATCCTTGCCGATGGTCTCGCTGATGGTTGCCCAGCTGCGCACCAAAGGCTTTCGCTGCACGGCTCTTGTACCAGTTTCGGCAAAGAACATGGTCGTGCCGCTGGAATAGCGGCCGATGCTGTCGTTGTTGGTGAAATGATAGCTGCCGTTTTCCTCTACAGTTTCCTTGTTCTGGATATTGTAACCGTTTACTGACGGCATATTCGGAGAGGATGCCAGATATTTCAGACTATCAAGCTGTTCATTTGCCGTATCACAATGGAAATACAGCGGACTCCAGAGATAGTCCATACCGTACAGCTGGTTGTGCTTGGTCAGCGCCTTGGTGGAACCGTCCCAATGGTCGATGTCATAGATCTGATAGTACAGATGATTCTGACTGCCCTCTGCCACATAGGGCTGGGTGAGAACACGGTCATACCAGGTGCCGCTTGCCGTATCGGTGTATACTCTTGCCGGAAGTGTCACCCGTGTAATATAGCCGAAGCCGCTGCCTCTGCCGTACCACTTTTTCAGCGGCTGCTTTACAGTGATCTTCACCACATACGGGGTATACTCGTCTGCGGTGTAATATCCGTCTGTGCCGTCTGTGATGTTTGCGTTCTGTGCCGCATCCCGCATTGCCTTTGGTGCAAGATACTGCGGATTTTTGTCTCCCGGTTTCTGAATGATCTCTGCGGTAACATATGTCCCGTCGATCTGGGAGAATGTATTTGCTTTCGAGTCGCCGGTGTTGGTGTACGCCAGTATCTCAGATGTATCCAGCGTCCCGTCTGCATTCATCACCGGTTTCATGCCATAGGCATAGGTATACAGGAATGTCACACCGTCCAGATCCCAGTCGCCGTAGTTGTACGCCTGAAGCTGTACCTTGACATCTTCATCATATTCCAGCGCAGCCGCACCAGAGCGGTCTGTCACCTCATGTACACTATTGTAATAGGAATCCACTCCATGACCGTCGGAATATGTTCCATAATACGGATAATTCGGGTCAGCCAAAACATTATTGGTGCGGTCGCCGTTTGTCTTTTCGTACTGGATATTGCTTGTCACAAATTCCGAGCTGGTGGCAAGCCATGCCTTTTGCAGGTGGAGACGTGTCTCGCTCCATACCACCGGTGTATTCTTTGCGGCCTCCAGATTTGCCCAGTCTGCATAGTCCTTGTTCCGCTTGCCCATTGCCAGCCGGAACCAATCTCGGTTTGCACCGCCTGCCATGTACTTTACCGTCTGCGGCAGCTGCGACAGCTGGTCGGCAGTATCGATTTTGGAGCTTGCATTGTACTTCACCGTCTGCATATTCTTTGCAGTCTGGGAATCCTCATCCAGCAGTGTGTCATTCTGACCGCCAATGGTAGCATCTGTAGAACCGGAACCCGGAATGTGGGTAATGGTCTGATCCAGGAATTCCCACATATCCACCTGGGTATTCTTGTCCGCACTGAAACCAATATCGTGCATCAGATAGTCCATATCCATCTGGATATTGCTGTTCTGTACCTGCTTGAAATTATTCCAGGTATTTCCGTCACTGGAGAATCCGCCGGTCAGCGTGGGATAAAGTTTGCCATATGTCGTATCCCAGGAATAATGGTGATTAATACGCTGCTGATAATACTCACCAATGCGGGGGAAATATGCCGGGTGCAGTCCGCTGCCGTCCACAGTGGATGCGGCGGTATCGTCTGCATAGGTAGACGCAGTATACACCATAGGTAGATCGTTTTCCCGAATGGTCGCCGAGTAGCAGAACTCGATCTGCTCACCCGGCTGTAAAACGAAATCCTCATCCGGAGCATCCTTATAACGCAGGCGCAGTTCATACACGGTAAAGGAAATCTGATATGTGGAATTCTCGGCCGGTTTCAGATCGTTAAATGCCTTTTGTGTTGCATTGGTTGACTTGAACCCGTCTGTATAGGTCATTTTTCCGCCGTAGTCATACCCATTTTGTGCGGTTTTGTTTGCCAGATACAGCTCAATATTGCTCAAATCTTTCTCGCTGCCGTTTGCATTCAGCAAACGCAAATGAAAATTTATGCTAGCGCCGACCCCATACGAATCGTACAAAGTCTCGGCAAAATATTCCGGCACCTTATCATAGATGACCGGGTTAATGAGTCTGCCCTCCTCGCCTGCCTGTTTGCCGCTGCTCAGCGCCGCCAGGTTGTTTTTCAGTGTCACTTTCTGCCAGATGGTGTCTCCAGGACGATAGCTTGTCTTTTGCGTTTTCTTTTCGTCATACGCAGCCGATGCGTCGCTCTCGGAAGAAAATGTCTGGGTGTGGAACGATGCAATGGGGTTTTCCCGATAAACGCTGGGGTTCAGAACTGTGCTGTCCATCAGTTTCACCGTGTGTTCGGTAGGTGTTGCTGTAGATGCCGCACTGCTGCCACTTTCGGTCACCGTCACTGCGTTTTCGTTTTCGCTGTGGATGTGTTCATAGGTGTTGGTGGCTGTGAAATACTGCTTATAGGTATCCGCTTTCACGCCTGTGCCGTCTGTGACATCCTGGTATCTGCCGACACCGGTCAGCGTCACATTTTGCAAAGCGACCTTTGTCTTGGAAGTGCTGCTGTACGCAGTTGTGGTGTCAAAGCCCCTGAGGTCATAGTACACCCAGCGAACGCCAACCACATTCGGCAGGTCGTCGTTTGTCATTTTCGCTGTCGCTGCCTGGTCTGTAGTGATGGACGGGTCATATTCATAGGACTTCCAGGTCACCTTTACGCCGTTCTCATCCGTCTTGAATGCAATGTTTTCATCCTCTGCAAACCGTGGGTTTGTACTCGGCTCTGCAACGGCATAGAGCATTTCCACTCTGCCGAACTTGTCTGTAACTGTGTAGGGTTTCGTCAGTTCAAAGCCTCGGTAGAACACATCGCCGCTGTCCTTGGAACGCTTTTCCAGGAAGGAAACGTCTATGGTATAGGTGTCGCAGTAGTGTCCGGTCTCGTTGTACAGGTCGCTGACCGTCAGCACAGCACCCTTGCCGTCGTAATTCTGCTTGGCATCGTTTACCTGGTAGGTAAGCTTTACCGGCGCAACAGACTGATAGGTCAGTTCATTCTGCACGTGTGCATAATACTGGGTCTGTTTGTCTGCATCAGCCTCGGTATAACGATAGTAATACGAATATCCGGCATCGTCTTTTACTCTCTTGTTCCAACGATAATTCTGCCTGTCTGTATTCGGCGTATAATTCGTACCATTTGCCGTATCATAAATAGAATACTGCGGATAGCCGTGCTTGGGTGCGGCATGGATCTTGAGATCCGGCGTGCCGACAGTCACATTATCATAGCTGCCGCCGTTTTCTGTCAGCTGTGTGGTCACACGCAGGTAAACCGTTTCACCCGGCTTGATCTGGTCATCGGATTTTGCGCCCTTGCCCAGTTCAGCCACCAGCCGCTGGTATGCGGTTTCTTCCGGGTCTGCATCCGACTTGGCAAGCAGTGCGTACTTGACACCCTGTGCCGCCTCGATCGTTGTGCCGCCGTCTGACAGTGTGGCGTGGATGTCCGCAGCCGGAATGTTCTCTGCAGCGTTGCCGTCTGTCTTGATGTTTCCATTTGCATCTACCACATCCCAGCGAACGATCCGCTGTCCCTTGGGAACAGAGAAGTCCACTGTGGTATGCTCCAGCGGAATCAGTGCGTTGCTCGGCGCACCCACCTGGATGGTATACTCTACGTAGTCATACGGCGTCAGATGGAGATAGTCCACCTTATCGATGTTGCCGGTCTTGGAATCCTGGTCGTACATCCTGGTGCGAGTAACTACCGCATCCAGCGTGCCGGTCAGATTCTTGACGGTATAGGACGCCTCTTTCTTGCTGCCCTTTGCCGTACCGTCTGTGTTCTTATAAACATAGGTATTGGCATTCGGGTCAACCGATGTGAATGTCGCCGAAAGCTGGTTCTTGGGTGTCTGCTCCGGATAGCCGTTGGGGGATTTTCCAAAGGACGGCGTTGAGTTGGAATTCCAGTCATCCTTGGTGAAATCGTCCGGTGTACGGTCTACATAAACGCCGTCATACAGGAATGCGCTCTTGTCCTTGCTTTTGCTTGCGGACAGGTATTCCCCGTCGCCCAGCACAGTACTGCTGTCATTTCGGTCTGCCTTTTTCGCCTTGAGATCCAGCTGGAAACTGCTGACATATGCCTTGACATAAGTTTTCTGGTTGGTGGAATTGGTATAAGTTCCGAGAACGCTGGAATTTGCCTGATACAGCTGGCGCAGAATCTGTTCCACATCAATGGTATAAACTTCTTCGCCCTGTACGTTCTTTGTTGTATCAACGTGAACCACATAGATACCGTCCGCCATACCGTCTACGCCAATGCCTTTGACCACGTTCACCGGAACGTCCGTACTGCCCACACGGAGCGTCAGATTCTCCACGCCGAACCAATCCCCATCCAGGAGGAATGCCGGCAGGTAGATATGCTCCAACCGATAGCTGCCGTCCATGGTGTTGGTAGTAGCGGCGCTGTTAATGCGTGCCGCCGCATCCTGTCCGGTCGCATTCTGCTTGTCCTGGTTGAACAGTTTCACCTGGAACAGACCACGATTCGGTGTGTTGTTGTCTGTCTGGTCATAATCGTAGTACAGCTTTTCCGATGTGGTGCCGCTCTTTGTTTGCAGCGCATAGTCAGCCTTGAAGTCGATCAGATAGCCCATGATGGTGGCATTATCCGACTGGCTGTAGATTTTCTCATCCGGGTCATAATCCGTGGAAACGCTGGTCTTGGCAGTATTTTCGCCGTACATATCCTTATCTGTCTTGTTGATGGCATACGGCTTGCCCTGTACCAGAATATCCCAGGCATTCTGGTTGTGATAATCTGCCTTTTCCTTGTCGGTCAGTTCCGCAGAATAATCCCCTGTACCCGGAATGTCATACATAGTCATGCTGTAGTCCGTCACAAAGGTATCTTCGCCCAGAACTACCACATACTTGCCGTCGTCTGTTTTTAAGGTATAGGTCGGTTCGATCTGCGGCTCGTCTGCACCGGTGTCCGCATCATCCGCATCTTCTTCGGTACTGCCGTCTCCATCGTCTCCGCTATCTGTATTGTCCTGCTGTCTTGGCGTGTACTCGAAATAGATGTTCCAGTCCTCAGTTTCGCCGTACATCTTTCTCAGTTCAGACACCGGAACAGAAATGGTCTGTGCAGACCCGACAACGTCATTATTCGTGTTCTTTGCATTTATGGTGAAAATGATGTTGTCGTCATCCCGGAAATACTGATAGATCTCCTTCTTGATCTGAATGCCCGTAGTCAGAAAGCCCTTGTATTCATAGTCATCATCCGGACGAATCTGCGGCAGGCTGTCCGACAGCACAACCTTATCCGTAAAGGAAAGTTTGTTCACCCAGTCGTACTGGTCGGTACGAACATACGGGCTGCTCATTGTCCAATGATATTCGTTATTGTTCGGTGCAGAACGGCTAGATGTACTATATCCTGCATTCACTTTAGAGGTGGGAACACTTGTGGTTCTGCCCTGCCGATAAAACCGAATTGCAAAACTATTGTCCTGTCCAAATTCTGCATTGCGATTTTCTGCCGTTCCGGGTGTTTCGCCGACACCCTTCTGTACGTTGTCCTGGTCATTGACAATATGCACACGTGTGCTGGACTGCAAATGCTTTGCAGTATAGTCGAATATCTCATAAGTCCAGTAATGACCATGACTATAGCTATGATTCGGTGTCCAGGCATAATACTGATCTGTGAAAGACCATTCCGACTTTTCCTTGTCCACACCCGAATCTGTCCGCACCTTACTTCTGTCGTCAGTGGTGTTGCCCACGGTCACATCTGCGTGTGCTTTGGCAACTGCCTCGTCCATACGGTAGAAACGTCCGGTAACCTCGAACATTCCCTGTGTAGAAGAATCTGTCTGGTCATACCATGTGCCGTAGTCCGGCGACTTTGCCGTTTTGCCGTCATTATTGACAGTCTGGTAGCGGTTGATGTCGATGGTCACAACTACCTGTTTTACCGGATTTTCCGGTTCTTTTCCGTCATAGCTCTCCGGCTTTTTATAATAGTTGGAATCGTCCTCAGAGAACATATCCGCATCACTGCCCAGCAGATTCAGCCGTGCAAAGTTTCCGTTTGTATTGCTCTCGTTGGCTTCATAGAGAATTTCCTGTCCGGAACAGATGCGCTTGGTACCGTCTGCATAGATTGCCGTAACGGATTTGATATAGTCCTTGGCACGAGGATCAATTTTCAAATAGTACGCATCGAAAGTATTCGACGGCAGATCCAATGTAATATCCACAGTTGCCGCCGTATTCAGAGACGCATTGCGAACGTAGTCATACGACTGGTGTTCCTGTCCGGCAAGGGTCGGATTTGCCTTGGGCAGATTGTTCCCTGTGTTCAGATACTGGCGGAAGTCCACAGCGAAAGAACCGATGGATTTATAGCCGATCTCCAACTCGGAGTTATCCGCACTATCTCCCCACTTCTCTTTTTCAGAGAACAGATAACCGTCTGCGCCGTGTATATGCTTATCGCTTCTCCAGGAGCAAGTCGTCATATTTTCTGTGGGCTGGGCATACTTCTTCCGCAAATGCTCCACCGCACTGGCTGCTGCAGTGTACTTCTTGTCTCCGGCGCTTGCATCTTTATAGAATGCCATCACGGTGGTGTCGAAATACATCTTGGAAACGTAGATCGCTGTGGTGTCTTTCTTCGTGACGATATACTTGTCCTTATCGTATGGTTCTGTGACATAGCCCTTGGATTCCCGGAAACCGTCCAGATAGTTGTGTGTCTCCACTTCCAGTGTATCGGTCTTTCCGAACAGGGAATCGTCATAACCGTCAAATTCGATATACCGCTTTTCCGATGCGGTCTTGTCCACCAACTTTACCAGTCTGCCGTTCAGTTCTACCTGCGTCAGATTTTCGATACCGAACGCCGGGAACAGCCGTGTGTCTGTGTCTCTGGTGAATGTCAGCGCACCGTCTGTATAAGTATAAACAGTATCCGGCGCATCCTTTGTATAGAAACCGGTGAGCTTTCCGTTCTCGTCGGTTTTCGGCAGCAGAGTTACGGTTTTCTCCAGGTTATCCGCATCCTTACCAGTCAGAATGATATTGTCAAATGCACCGAACTGGTCGATCAGATCCTGGTAAATACGCAGTTCTGTCGTATGGAAACCGGTTTTTTCTTCCCCCTGCTTTTCATACGGAATCTTCGCAATGATCTGAGTGTCATCCAGAACCGAAATGGTCTCATTGGCAAACTCCGCACGCAGCATGAAGTCACGGTCATAGGGAACGCCGAAAATGGTTTCATTTCCGTCCGTGTTGCCCGATGCCGCACGTGTGGATTCTTCCTGATCATTATAATAAATGTGTGTGTTGACGCTGAGTCCCGGACGGTCTACGTGGAATGTCACAGACGCAGATTTTGCCTGATCTTTCATCAGCTCATGCTGCGGTGTCACTGTCATTTTCGCCGTCAGATCGTCGAACCAGTCGCTTGTACCGTAGATACGCAGTTCCGGTGCATTGCCCTGCGCCGCAGAGAGATCACGCTCCAGATCGGCATAGGCGATTTCGATATTCGCAAGGTATATGTCCCGTGCTTTCCAATCGGACAGGTCCATTTCCAGTTCCCCTGCCGCATTCTTGTTCTTTTCCAGATCTTCCAGGGTAAAGGTTTTTACCTGTTTCGGACCAGAAACGCCCTCCGGCAGGAATGCGGTCAGCTTGACGCTTTCGATCACGCCGCTCTTGGCGTAGTTGGAAGAGATCGTCACCTTGTCCGTCAGATAGCCCTTTACGATCTTGGCGCTGTCCTTTTCTGTTTTCACACCTACGCTCTGGAGGTCAACGGAAATCAGCGACTTCCCAGCCTTGGAGTAGCAGTCCGAAGTTGCCCCATTCTCCAGCAGGAAACCATAGTACAGACCATTTGCCTTATTCGGCACAGTCAGACTCTTATTATCGCTTTCCTGTGTCTCCGGACGATTGGCAGAGGGTGTGATTTGGAGGTTGGTTTTTGCCACCTGCATGGTCGCCTCAGAGGAAGTCTTGGAAGCCTCGTTGATGCTGCCAATGACTTCGAAATGCGCCGATGCTTTCAAATCCCCTGTCCAGTCCGTAGAACCATACAGTTTCAGATTCATCTCCTTGAGATTGTCCAGATCTGCATTTCCGTAGATGCGGGAGAAGATGATGCGCACACTCCGCAGGCGCTTGATATCGTCGGGAACGGTATATGTAACATTGCCGTCTGCATCCACCGTCAGGGCATCAGAATCGACCGTCAGACTAGGCTTAATATTTGCCTCGTTGTCTGCGGTATATGTCGTATTATCCCAATCAAAAAGTTCAATTCTATCGATCTCTGCCGCCCGTCCTGCACCGATGCCGTCCAGAACGATCTTCCGGGTATCAAAGCCCTCCACATCCTGGAGACAGTCGATAGGCTCATTGCCGACGCTGTCCATATTGACTTGCAGCAGCGCATGAGAGCTGGTAGAACGGGAGTTGTTGGTCAGCAGGAACTGATACCAGGTCTGTTCCGTTTCGCTCCGGTTCGGCACAGCCAGTGTCGGATAAACGGGATGAGCGTTTCCGTTTTTGTCATAGCTGACAGACTGTTCCTTGTACGCTTCTGTGCCGTCCTTGCGAATCGCATGAACGCTCGCTTTCAGTTCCGGCAGCACCTTGGACACGTTCAGTACGACGATATCCTCCACCGTCTGATCCAATGCAGTCTGGTCGTGTTCGCCAAAGCTATAATCGGTTTTCAGCACGCCGTGAGGTGTGATATCCTTTTCTGTGGTCGGCGTGCCGTGAATCTGCACATAGCAGTTCCCGTCATCGTTGGCATCCGTCAGCGGAATATTGTCGCTGATGCGCTGGAAGTACACGGTCATACCAGTGAGATAGGTCAGCTTACCGCTCCACGCAGACTTCGGAATTTCCAGGTCTCCGTTTGCATTTGTGCCATAGCTTTCCAGCTTATCCAGTGTGATGTCCAAATCTGTCAGCGTACCCCGGTTGTTCACCTTTCCGTGCAGCACGATCTTCTCGATCGCTGTCTTTTCCAGCAAACTCTTGCTGAGCAGGATGTTGGATGCAACGAGTCCGCCGGCAGTGTAATCCTCGTCCGGGTACAGCCCGGTGATATCCAGTGTTGCCGGGCTGATCTCGGAAATGCTGTCGTTGGAAATGACAAAGCGAGCCGCCGCAGTATCATCATTCAGAGAGACTGTCTGCGGATTGCCTTTCTGTATCAGATCGCCGATGGAGTCATCATAAACGCCTACGCCGGTCAGTGCCGGTTTTGCCTGCTCCGTTTTGATAACTGCATTCTTTTCATCAATATCTTTCGACTCCGAAACCCACTTGCCTTCGCCGTCTTCCGACGCTGTCGGCGGCTGGTAATAGTGAATCTCATAAGAGGTGTCGATCTTGTTGTCATATGTCCACAAGTGCGGAAATGCACCACGCATGGTGATAAGACCGTTGAAGTTGGTATAGCGTGGGATCTCCTCCCGGAACACAAACTTGACCTCATTGCAGAATGTCAGACCAGCCTGTGTGGTCAGTGCGTCGCCAATGGCAAGCGTCCAGATCTTTTCGTCTGCTGCGCTAACATTGGCATCCTGTTTCAGACCCAAGCCCAATTCGTCGGCAGTTTTATAGATCACATCACCGTTTTCATCGGTAAAGCCAAACTGGATAAACTGATTGAGGTCTGTTCCATCCACCTTGAACCAGTCTTTCAGCTGAATGTTCGGATAGTGTATCGCATCATTCTGCAAATTGATCTGGATTTCCTGCAGGTCAAAATCTTCCGGCACGTGGTCTGTTGCAACGGCATTGAACACCGGGATATTGCCGATGCTGTTGAACCCATCCAGGTAATATTCATCCACCGCACCGATGCCAACCGTCTTATCTGTTACTTCTTTGCCGTCTGCGTCCTTGACATATTTGTGATGCGCAAAGTTATCCCAGGTATGGGGCGTGAACTCTGTAGTGTCCGAACCTTGTTTCGACCAGTGAATGCTGCTGCCGCCGCCGAACGAAATTGTTGTTGTCAGTCCAGAAGTGTTTTTGAATCCGGTGTTGCTGTTAAAGTTGTTCGGATACGGAATCGCAACCATGTACTTCCGGGCAGCATAGTACTTTCCGTTGGGGTCACCCTGGTTCAGTTCCTCCGCTTTCTCCTTGGAATACAGCATATGGGATTTGTCGGTAGCTTCTCTTTGCAGAATGATCGTACCTGTACCGGAATAACCATACGGTATGGTTTCGCCGGGAATATTGGTGAAATTCTCCAGATCCCACTCCGTTTTCCAGTCCGGTGTATCGGTGACATCATAGATCAGAACACCGCCCTCATTGGGCTTACCGACAAAGTCATGATGCTGATAAAAATCAGCGGAAATATTTGTGTTTGGCGTGTTCGTATCATCCTCGCACCAGCGAAGAATATCCTCATCCAGGATACTCCGCATTTTGTCCGGGTTATACTGCGCCTGTAATGTAATCAAATAGTTGTCGATGGTGCTTTCTTTTTCTGTAGAGTCGTTCTGCACTGTGACTTCGTATACCATGTAGTTATACTTCTGCCACATGACCGCAGTACTTTTATCAGTACTTGCACTGTCCAGCTGCACTATCGGAACGCTTTTGATGCTTGTACTCCACTCCAGGTTAGAATTGACAAAAGTAACTGTACGTGCCTGTTTTTCCTGCTCAGAATCCAGATCATCTGTAGACCAGCTGCCGCTTAATTCATTGCCGCTGTTGTCATAATACTTGTCATATGAAAACTTTACGTTCAGCGTTGCGGCTGTATTTTCCGGTATCGTTACTTTGTCACTTGCTGTATAAAACCGGATATCGAATTGCGGCGTGCAATCCTGGGAAAGTGATTCATAAACATTTTTCAGTTCTATTTTTCCACGAGCATATTGACTGCTGTCAATTCTATCACCATTCTCATTATAGATATCAGCTGAATTACCAAATATACTCATATTATTCAGCTTTGCCTCTATGCCGATATATTCTCCGTTTTCTTTTTGCGGACTGGGAATCTTGTCAAACGAGTTCACTTGAACCAGTACATTTTTTTCATCCCAATACAAATACGGCAGTGTGATCTCCAGATCCTGCCCCTTGACGTAACCTGTTTGAAAATCAGGTCTGATATTGACAGTCATCAATGTCTGCTGCTGCTTGGTAATCATGTAGAAACTGCCGACACCGTCATTGGTCTGTGCCGTCAGTGTAGCACCGCCTGACAGCACTGTTCCAAACCCAACTTGAAAACCGCTGGGATTCCCCAACGCTTCTGCTGCGATGAAGATCGTCCCCCAGTCGCACGAAGTCAGCACCATCACTGTTGCTAATATACCATAAATGATTCTCTTCCATATGCTTATTTGTCGATACATTACAATTCCCCCTGCCATACGGCACATCTGTTTCGTGAATTAACAATTTTAATAAACATTTCCGCTTTTTTTCAAGCATCTTGATGAAAAAGCGTTTTTCTTGGATTTCAGCAGTTTTATTCGCTGAAATCACTAGTTTTTTATTTAAGCTTATATTTTGCATTGTGCTTTTTGCACATTATTCTGCGATTTTACGCTTAATTTTATTATAACATTTTTATGTGGAATTGTCAATACACAATCCCACATTTTATGGCAAAAAACATCCAATTTCGAGGAAATAAAAACGAGATATGTCCGCAGGGAAAGTGCCTTTGTTTGCCGTACAGATACAAAAAAGCTGTAGAACTGATACGTCCTACAGCTTTGAAAAAATGCCTTATTTCATTATGCTTTTTTCGTCTCTCTGTCCGACAGGAACAGGCTCACCAGCAGCAGCACCGGAAAGACGATCGCCGCCAGGATGCCGATGTGCAGGTCATTCTGAAACGCACTGGACACCAGCCCGGCGAGTGTGGGACCGCCGGAGCAGCCCACATCCCCTGCCAGTGCCAGCATGGCAAACATCGTCGTGCCGCCGCCTTTGATGGCAGCAGATGCTTTGCTGAACGTTCCCGGCCAGAGGATTCCCACAGAAAAGCCGCAGACCGCACAGCCGAGCAGTCCCACAAACGGCACGGGAACAAAGACGATACACAGATACGATGCCATGCACAGCACACAGCTGTACTTCATAAAACGGTCCAGGTTCAGCCGATCGCCGAACTTGCCGTAGATCAGTCTTGCCGTTCCCATCAGCAGGGCGAACGCCATCGGACCGGCGAGGTCGCCCACGGTTTTGGTGACGCCCAGACCCTGCTCTGCAAACGTAGATGCCCACTGGCTCACTGCCTGCTCCGATGCGCCGGCACAGAGCATCATCAGCAGAAAGATCCAAAAAATCTTCCGCCGGAACAATGCCCCCAGAGACAGCCCTTTTTCGCCCTCTTCGTGGAGCGAATACAACGGAACAGTTGCAAAGAAAATCGTATTGCAAACCGGGACCAGTACCCACAGCAAGGTGAGAATCTTCCAGTTTTCCACGCCAAACAGGGCGAAAAACGCCGTAGACAGCAGTACCACGCCCATATGTCCCCAGCAGTAAAACGAATGCAGCAGGCTCATCGCCTTTTCCTTGTTTTCTGTGGGACACGCCTCCAGAATCGGGCTGATGAGGACTTCGATCAGACCGCCGCCGATGGCATAGACTACGACCGACAGCACGATGCCGGCATAGGCGTTCGGCAACAGATCCGGGAGGAATGTCAGCCCCAGCAAGCCGGCTGCCGCAAAAATATGCGCCATGATGACCGATGCCCGATAGCCGATCTTGTCCACGAACCCGGCAGAAAGCATATCCACCAGCAGCTGGACGCAGAAGTTTATGGTAATCAATAGTGTGACTTTGGAAAGTGAAATGCCATAGCTCTTTTGAAATGTCACAAACAAAAGCGGCACGAAATTATTAACAACTGCCTGGACGATGTAGCCGATAAAGCAGGCATACATGGTCTTTTGGTAGTTCTGTTTCATAAAAGTTATCGCTCCTTCTGGATCAGCACCGCCGGCACTTCCTGCGCCATTCTGGCATAGGCGGCCGCACTGGGGTGCAGATGGTCGCCGCTGTCGAATCCATCAGCAAACGCTGTGGGATGCGCCGGATTACAGACTGCACGGTCAAAATCCACACAGCCGTCGATCTCTGTTGTTGTCCGGATCCACTGGTTCACCTCACTGCGCAGCTTTTCCCGGAAATCCGCATAGGTGCGCCATCCCTCGATGGGCAAAAGCGTTCCCATGTACACCTGCAAGCCGGCAGCACGAGCGGTACGGACATAAAACCGTAGTCCCTCGATCATTTCCTCTGCGGTAGGCAGATCGCTCCAGGGACGGAACCGGTTGACGTCCGTTCCCACCGGGTGGATGATATCGTTGATGCCGTGCTGGATGAGGACAGCATATGCCCCGGAAACCTGTATCTCTCTTGGAAAACGTGTCTCCCCTTTCAAGCCGTAGGAATCATAAGTGATATTGTCATACCGCCGGAGGATTCGTGTGCCGCTTGCCGCTTTCCGGATCACTGCCGTCGTGCCATCCCCGTTTTCCAGGGTGCGCAGCATCAGTTCATCCGGCCACGCCTGCGCCGTGATGGAGTCGCCGTAGCAGATCAGCGTCCGGTTTCCCTCGTCTGTCAGCACATCAATGTCACTGAGGAAATAGACCGTGTGGGTCTTTTTAGAGGTATCCATTCCCAGGACAGCCTCTTCCGTCTGGTCGCCCACGGCAAAATATCCGCCGGACAGCGGTCCGGTAATCACAACGCCGGAACGCATTTCTGTAAATCCGGCAAAGTACAGGCTGACGGCAATTGTCTCGCCCCGTTTCACCGGAAAACGCACCGCATCGCTCTGCACCCATTCTCCAGCAGGGATCGTCACGCTTGTCTTTCCGGAAAAGGTCAGCGGAACGATGGTTTCCGTATCAATTCCGTCTGCTCCGTCAGAAACGGCAGCTGATACAGCGGTTACAGTGACCGGCTCACTGCCGCAGAAATTGTCCAGGGTGATACGCAGTGCGCTGCCGTCCAGCATCATTTTTGCCGGATACCGAAGCGTCAGATCTTTCGCATAATTTTCCGGGCGGCGTTCTGCCACAGAAATCGCATTGCCCCATGCCGTAACCCATTTTTCACTCATATTTCTCTCTCCTGCTTTCCTGAGAGCCTGTTTCATTCCGCAAAAATGCGAAACAGGCTCTTGTCTATTCTCATGATTGTAATTGTGTCCTTTGGTATTATAGCACATGGGGACTTGGAATACAAGGCGTTTTTGAGAAATCCCTGCATATGTCAATTAAAATCCAAACAAAAAAGATTGACTATATAGACATAATATGATATAATTATGTTGTAAAATCTGTTGTTTCAAAGGAGGCACTTTTATGGAATCGGATGAAAGAAGAGAAATCATTAAAATATACTGGCAGCAGTATCTGCTTTTGGAAAAGCGAATGATCGAACTGTCAGATTATGTTGCCATTGACAGAAAAAATTATGCGACTTTTTCCAACCAATTTATCTCCATGTATTTGATTATCTGTAGTGAAATCGACTCTGTAGCAGATGAATACTGCAAACGGTTTCTGGAACAGGACAAGAAAAACACTTTCGGCATTACAAACAAGATCAATCTGATTCTCCATGAATATCCAAAATTACAGGACTGGAGATGTCAAACTAAATTCCCATACGGAGAGATCGACCTTGTTCCGTTTAAGAAATTCAAGGACAACGAATCCTCTGATTGGTGGAAATCGTACAATAGCGTTAAGCACAACCGAACGGAAAAAGATGAAAGCGGCATTTATCATTATCAAAAAGCCAATCTAAAAAATATTCTCCATGCACTTTCTGCACTGTATCTGCTAATTAACATGGTACAAAAAGATATGGGTGTGAATGACATCCTGGAATCCAACTTATTTGAAATTCACTTTAATCAATAACCATCCACCCAAAACCCACCCTGCATTACAAAAACGCAGGACGGGTTTCACAGGTTATGACCATTACAGCTTTGCTGCCAGTTCTCTCTGTACATTCTGATCGGGAATGTTGACAATGCCGTAATCCTTTTCTTTATAGTTCCAGTACGCTCTGCCGATGCCGTACTTGTCAAACACAGCACAGATATCCGACGCCCAGTTGATCTTCGACACGTTGTCTGCCAGGTCGATGACGCCGTATTCGCCGCAGTACAGCGGAATATCACGCTCTTCTGCGATTTTCAGCGCCGGCTGGAACAGTGCCTCAAAGAACGCCGGGCCGACCTCCGGCAGATCTCCCTCAAAGATCGCACCGGCAAGCTCCTGCGAAAGCATCTTGCTGGATTCCCGGTAATTCTCAATGGTGTTGGGATATGCGATCCGGAAATCCGACGGCATTCCATCCACCCAGTACGCACCCTGGTGGGTAAAGATCAGCGGCTCATAGCTGTGGAATGTGTATGCCACCTTCGGGTCATTCACCTCTGCCAGCATCGGCACACTCAGAACATTGTTGTACATCACGCCGCCAAAGATGATCCAGCTTTCCGGTGCAAATACCCGGATCTCTGCGATAGCGTGCAGTGCGATCTGATTCCACGCCTCAGCGACCTCCGGCTCAATGATCTCGTTGAGCAGTTCGAATGCCACCAGTTCCGGCGCACCGCCGTATCTTGCCGCAAGAATTTTCCAGAGCGTATAGAACCGTTCCTGCAGTGCAGCATCCCGGAAGAAAACGGTTTTATCTGTTTTGTCCAGCGGATCGAAGGAATATCCATAGGTCTTGTGCAGATCCAGGATCATCCGGATGCCGTGGGTTCTGCACCAGGTCACGCAGTTGTCCAGATAGCTGTACCCCTCTGTTTTGGGTGTTCCGTCCTCTTCCTCCAGCAGTGTGTAATCCACCGGCACACGAACATGATCCAATCCCAGAGATGCAATGTAGGCAATGTCCTCTTCTGTGATAAAATTGTCATAGTGTGCTTTTGAGGTGTCCGCTGTCTGAGACAGCCAGCCGCCTAAGTTTACGCCGTGCATATAGCCATTCAGTGTACGCATTTTCTTTTTTCCTTTCCCTGTCTGTATTCCAGAACCTGTTTCTCAGAATCTGCCTTTTCCAAACACAGATAAATGTTTGGAAAAGTGGATTCTCTTATCTGATAGCTTTATTATATCTGTTTTCGGCGCTTTATGATATATGATTTGTTGATTTTTTCGCAGATATGTTGTATAATTGCAATTGAGGTGATAAAAATGAGCATTGACCACGATCTGCATCAGATGCTGTTCCAGCAGCGTGAAGCACAGACACAGCATCTGGAATACAATCAGGAATTTCAATATTATAATGCCATTGCATCCGGCGATATCGAAAACGTTTCCCGTTATTTTATGAAAGAAGATGACCAGGCATACAGCGGCGACGAATACGGCAAGCTTTCCGGAGACAGTCTGCGCAACGCAAGGTATCACTTTGTGGTAGCTGTCGCACTCATCACACGCATCTGCGTGGAACACGGCATGGAACGGGAAACCGCCTATACCCTCAGCGACATCTTCATCCAAAAGATGGATCATCTGCAAACAGTCTCCCAGGTTGCCGCACTGCACAACACGATGGTAGTCGATTTTACCAAGCGAATGCAGAAACAGAAAAAGGAAAACGCCTACTCCATTTACGTTATGAGAGCCATTGAGTACATCTCTGCCCATCTCCATGACAAACTGCAAATTGCAGAAATCGCAAAGGCGGTCTCCATCCACCGGGGATATCTCTCCACCCTTTTCTATCGGGAAACCGGAATACAGCTGCATTCCTACATTATGTCCCAGAAGATACAGGCGGCGGCACAGCTTATCACTACATCTGATATGCCCTACTCTGAGATCGCAAGCTATTTCAGTTTTTCCTCGCAGAGCCATTTTATCCAATGTTTCCGCAATGAGACCGGATACACGCCAAGGCAATACCGTATCCTGTTTTATCATTCCAGCGAGGTATAAAATCACAATTGCCTTGCCAGCAGCAAAATTATGCCCGACAGATGCTAAAAAGCACCGTGCAAAGCCAATTTCCAAGCTTTACACGGTGTTGTTTTTTGGTATAATTTTATGTGCTATGCGCATTCTATCGTTCCACGGCGTTTCATCCAGAAAAATGCGCCGAGGCAGATCACCACAGACAACAGCGACCCTGCCGGTGCAGCCAGACCCATGGGAAACAGCGTCTCCGGGAACATCCTGGACGCCAGATAAGACCCCGGCACACGGAGCAGCACGATCGCCGCCATATTGTGGAGAAATCCGATGTAGGACTTCCCGTATGCTGCAAAATAACCGCTGAAACTAAAGTGAATGCCGGCAAAAATGGTGTCAATGATATAGCCACGCATATACTGACATCCCAGCGCCACTACAGCGGCATCCGGCGTAAACAGCTGCATGACCGGCTGCACTGCCAGTTCCATGAGAATGGTTATCACGATTCCATAGGCGGTCGTCAGAATCGTGGCATACCGCAGTGTCTGCGAGGCACGCTTATGTTTTCCGGCACCGATATTCTGCGCCGACAGCGCCGAGACTGTCGCCAGCATAGAGGACGGCACAATAAACAAAGCGCTGATGATCTTTTCCACGATTCCTACCGCAGCCGCATCGTCCAGTCCACGGTGATTGGCGATCACGGTAATCAGCAGAAAGGCGATCTGAATGCAGCCATCCTGTACCGCAACCGGAAAGCCGATCTTCAGAATCTGCCCCATCATCATACGATCCGGGCGAAAATCGGAGTGTTTCAGAGACAGTCCCGTATTTTTCCGGAGAATCACGGCAAGAGAGATCACCACGCTAATAGTCTGGGACAGCGTAGTCCCCAGCGCCGCACCGGCAGCGCCCATTTTCCATGCGCCCAGGAACAGATAATCCAGCCCGATATTTGCCGCACAGGCGATTGCGATAAAGTACATGGGGCTTTTGGAATCTCCCATGCCACGGAAAATGGCGCTAATAATATTATAGGCTGTGATAAACGGGATTCCCAAAAATCAGATGACCAGATACTGCACCGTTTCTGCCACAGCCTCTTCCGGCGTGCCGATCAGAATGACAATAGGTCTCGCCAGGCATAACAGAACCGCCATCAACGCAGCCGCCAAAACCATAAACAACGTCACCGTATTTCCAACGGCTTTTCCTGCCTCATCCATCCGGTTTCCGCCGACAGCACGTCCAATGATAACGGTTGCACCCATGGCAAGCCCCACCAGGATCACGGTAATCATGTGCATGACCTGGCTGCCGTTTGCCACGGCGGTGATGCTGTCCACGCCGTAAAACTGTCCCGTGATAAACAGATCCGCCATGCCATACAGCGTCTGCAAAAAATAGGACAGCAAATACGGCAGTGCAAATACCAGAACGGTTTTCGGAACACTCCCTGTTGTCAAATTTTGTTTCATGTTTGTCCCTTTCCATATAGAATATAAAATAAAAACTTGTCTTTTACATTGCAATCCACTCTCTCCGCATGGAGAGAGACCAACAACGGTCATGCTGCCGTCAACGTTAACGGTATTTCAATCCACTCCCTCCAAACAGAGAGAGACATTTATCTGTACAAACCAGGCATTCCCAAGTTTCCCAAAACGATTTATCCAAACAGCGATGGCGTTTCCTTGTCACACAAATAAAAAATATTGGCATGATCCAGATACCACAGCGCAGACGGATCTTTATAGGTATATATCACTTCTGCATAAATTGTATCATTCAGCAGCATGATCGTCCCCTCACCGGAACTCATCCATCCGTCATTTTGAAAAGAAAACTGAATGACGTTTCCGTCTACTTCCCCGTATATTTTATCTGTTGTTGCAGCCCGATTTGCCGGAGCGCTCTGTACGGTTGACAGAGAAATCTCAGCAATCCTGTCATCGATCGAGAAAATCTGCACAGCTGAACCGCCGCTCTCATAAAATTCATCCGCACTGCTGATTTCTTTGCTGAACCACGTCCCCACATAGGCATCATAGTCAATGGCAGAATCCTCTTTTTTTGCGGACTGCTGTGCATCCGGTTTCTGATAAATTTTCGGCAGGATCCAGACGCAGGCAAAAACAGCAGCGATCAAAACAGCCCCAGCCAGAATAAGCCATCGAAAACGAAGTCCATGTACGCTTTTGGCTACTACATATTCCGCATTGATCTGCTTTCTCATGCAGTAGGGACAGAAGTTCGCATCTTCGTGGAGTTCCTTTCCACAATATTTGCACTTTTTCATCCGTGCAGACTCCTTTTCAATTTCTCTGCTGTTTGAAAGCGCTTGTCCGGTGAAACCTGAATGCACTTCACAATCACCTTTTGCAGCTTTCCGGGATAGAGCAGTTCCGAGGGTCTTTTCTTTGTCAGCAGTTCGTTCATCAATATTCCCATCGAATAGATATCGGCTCTGGTGTCTGTCTGAACCTCGCCATACTGTTCCGGCGCAGCATATCCTACTGTACCAAGATATTCCGTATCATTGGGATAACAAGGTTTTATAAGCCGGGCAGAATCGAAATCGATCAGTTTCAGCGTATGCGTATTGTTCTCGATCATAATATTTTGCGGCTTGATATCCCGATGCACGATATTCTGTGCATGGAGCATGGCGAGAACATCGCAAAGCTCTGACATAAGGCTTCTGACTGCCTTTTCCGTGTAATATCCCTCTTCCTGCATCAAATCCCAAAGTGTCACACCGTCAATATACTCTTCCAGAACAAGTGTTCGGTCACCAAATTCTGTAACCTCTAAAATTTCCGGCATATTTTTGTGTTTCAGTGTAAGCAGTTTCCGGTATACGTCTGAACCGCCGGCAAAGATGCGTTTCACAATACGCACATGGCGTTCTTTCTGCTCCAGCAGAACGATTTCATTCCGCTCTGTTTTCCTCAGCCTGCAAACCGGTCGGTATTGCTCCTCTAACACAGACTCTAGCCATGGATACAAGGCCATCCCCCATTTCCTGTTTTTATGCTATGACTTCTGATAAACCAAAAATCAACTCTCAGATTTTATCTTTGTAACATGAAAGTCGCAGCAGTCATCCCCCTGTGCCAGCGTTTTGGTACGGTGCAGCTGTCCGCCTTCGTTTCTGTAGTTTCTCTCATCCATATTGCACAGACAGGGAACAAATTCAAAGCAGTTCTCTCGGATGCCCAGCTTACAGATACCGCATTCTGTGTATGTATTATAGAACTCATCCACGCCTTTTTCATAGCGAAATTTCCAGTCAAGTGCATATTCCGACGTTTGGCTTGCGATGCTTTCCTTTACTTTCTTGTCCTGCACTTTATCCGTAAATAAGGTGCATTTTTTGTTTTTGTGCGCCTTTATCATAAACGGAGAATTAAACACGGCTGTTACCATTGCATCCACAACCGCAGGCGTGATCTTGTCCGGTTCTGCTTTGTGCAGAGAAAAGACAAATGCTGCGATATACAGATTCATCTCCAGGGAACTGCCTCCTATGTCCGGCGTTCGCAAAAGCATATTTTTGTATTCGTGTTTTACGTTTTTCTTGTAGCTTTTTATATCCATCTCAGGATATACAGCGGAAAGCTTTTCGAGTGCCGGCTGAAAGCACAAAAGCTCTACTGCTTTTGCATAAATCCCATACTTCAACATAGCTGCATCCATCCTTTCAAAAACAGAAATCACTTGAAATTGACAACGATTGTTTTTTTATCATTTTCAGTGGTAAATGTACGATAAGTTATTTCAGCATAATTCTGATGCCAAACAATATCGTACATTCCATTGTTCCTGCCGCCGTCATCTGTTGTAAAACAATCTAATAGAACCGCACTGTTATCGTCTTGAATCTGAAAGATATATCCGCCTCCATACAATAAAAACGACCTTTCCTCCAAAACAAGTGTATTCTGATTATCAGAAAACGCATAGTATTTTGGACGATAATCCATTTCATCCGATAAACCGGTCGCAACAATATTGCTGCATAACAGTGCGATCGTGCTGATTCCAAACACGAACCATAATAACATTTGTTTTCTTATTATCTTCTCATTGTTTTTAACTTTTGCGATGATAAAAACTATAGTTGAAATGACAACAACACATAATTCGAATAAGCCGATAATGTCATTTACCCTTTCATAGCTATCATGCCAGGAACGCTCTTCCACTTTTTTATTTACATATACATAGGAAATGTTCTCAGGGATATTTTTAATAGAAAAGGCAACGATCAAAGATACAAATGAAAAGCCAAGCATTACAACAAGTGAAAACAGCATCATTTTTTTGCTCTTGTTTTTCATATCGTTCTCCATACAGTAACTCATTTACACAGCGGATACGCCATATTTTAACTTCTTTATTATACCACATTCCCCGATATAACACAAGCAGATTTCCCATTAAAGTGTTGAAATATCATCTGCTGCGTGTTATAATAAGTCTATAAAGTTTTTCACAAGGAATGATACAACATGAAACCCAAAGACACAGAAAAGCTGCTGGAATTGCTGAAAAAAACCGGCAGCATTGATGCCTACCTCCAGGAAAACAAGGATTTTCTGTTAGACTGCAATATCAAGGAATATCTGAGGGCGCTGATCCGGGAAAAAGGGATCACAATTGTACAGCTTGCATCCGATGCCCAGCTTTCCGAACGCTATTGCTTTCAGCTCCTGTCTCTCTCCAACCCACGCCATCCATCCAGGGATGTTCTGTTAAGTATGTGCATCGGTATGCAGCTGAATCTTGATGAAACACAAACTGCATTAAGAATTGCAAAACTCGCCCTGCTCTATCCCAAAGACGAACGGGACAGCATTCTGATTTACGGCATCGAACATGGAAAATCGGTTATGGATATCAATGAGCTTTTGTATCATCATAATTTGAAATGTCTGTGTGATTCGTGAAGATGGAAGGCTTGCTGCTTGTCGTTTTTTCAACAAATAACCCCTGGCAAAGCCAGGGGTTTTCTAGTTACAATAAAAAATATTATTCATCAGATGGTTTATTCCAATCTGTACTTTCTTTCAATCTGCTTATGTATGTGTCGGAAAAACTATCGCCAAAATCACTGATATAAACTCCGGTAGCAGCATTATAAGTAAATGTATCTTCCTCTGTATCATACATAGCAAGTATTTGTTACATAACCGCCAAATGAATTTTGAGATTCCACTGTTAAAGATACGATCGTTCTCCCATAATCATCTTGTGCTTCAATATTCTCATCCGAATATATTGCCGTTGACGGTGCCTTTAATTGCTTGCTTATAATTGTTTCAGCTGCCGAAATATAATCTTCGTCCTTTGCTTTTCCGTTTCCAGAACTTAAAACAGAAACAAGAATAACGGCAAAAAC
>ERZ840057.533-NODE-533-length-39007-cov-19.238730_pt1 | contig 39007 bp, 36 predicted proteins | sample MGYA00519907_ERZ840057 | MGnify/ENA primary metagenome ERZ840057 (study PRJEB31850, sample SAMEA3708862) | human gut metagenome | biome: human gut; feature: human-associated habitat; material: faeces | place: China | collected 2014 ...
CAGTTCGTAAAGGATTACATGAAGGTAATTGGTTCCAGCGGACGTTTCATCTATGGTGAGGCTGTTTCCAAGAGCCACGAATAATCGATACACGACGTTTTTTCACTAAAAGGTAAGAGGTGTCCGGTTGAAACAGAATAAAAATACATTATATAACAATCAAATACTGAAATGTCTTATGACTGGCGATACATTTACAACTCAGCAGATTGCAGATAATGTAGGTTTATCTGAAAAGACAGTTCGAACCAGGATCAATCAGCTGAACGACTGGCTGGTTGAACAGGGACTGGGACGGATCGAGCGAAAGCAGGGAACGGGAATATGGCTGGAACTGGAAGAGGGCCAGAAAATGCAGCTGTCAGGATGGCTGCAGACCAGCGATGATCTCCCTGCTTCAACCGGATTCGATAATAGAAATAAACAGCTGATCGGAAAATTACTGAAGCTGAAGCCAGGGGAGACCACGACGCTGCAGCAATTGGCGGATAGCTTATATTTAAGCCCGCCAACCGTGGGTGGCCTGCTGAAGGTAGTTGCCGATTGGTTTGAAGAAAGACATTTAGAAGTGACATCCATACGGAGTAAAGGAATTTGTCTTGAGGGAGACGAATATAATTTGAGAATCGCCATCAGGGACTACATGATGGAGATGATGCCAGAAGTGTTAGAGGCTTTGCTGGGTACCTTTGCTCCGGGAGTGGATGTTGCCCGGATCCGCCAGATCGTTGTGGAGGCGGAGAATGCCTGGAGGATCGAACTGGCAGACCGGTCCTTTAAGATGGTATGGATCATGACCTGTTTATCCATTTCCAGAAAATGCCCGGCTGACGAGAGGACTTTTATTTCCGCAGAGGAGAATATCCAGCATTATAATGAATATTCCTTTGCCGAGTCCATCTATCAGCGGATTGCTCCTTTCCCACTTGAACCATGTGATTCTCGTGGCATATGCGGTATTAGCAGTCGTTTCCAACTGTTGTTCCCCTCTGATAGGCAGGTTACTTATACATTACTCACCAGTCCGCCACTAACCGCTCCTAATCGTTAAGAATAGGTTAAGTCCGTTCGACTTGCATGTCTTATGTGCGCCGCCAGCGTTTATCCTGAGCCAGGATCAAACTCTCTTGTTTGTGGTATTTATATTTCATTCTTTCGAATGTTATAAATCTAAACTTAAGTGTTTTTTCAAGCTCTTAAACTTCTTGCTTTTTATTGAATTAAAAACTTTTAAAAAATTTTACTTTTTCGGTACTGATTTTTTGGTTTTAAAATCATACCGCTTCGGTTTATTCTCTAAAGGATTTACTGTTTACTTTTCAATGTACTTTTTGTTCTCCCTCGCGGTGAACGATTTGTATTATACAATATGTTTTTTTCTTTGTCAACACTTTTTCAAAATTTTTTTAAAAAACTTTTTTATGTTTTTTTATTTTCAAAAAATATATTAAATTGGCATTGAAAAAATCCACATTTTTTATTTAATTCACTTGTTTAAAACTTGTGAACTAGACACTATATTATCACCATTTTTTATTAAAGTCAATACCTTTTTTGTCTTTTTTTATTGGTATTTTTTGGTAAATGCTGTTTTATATTGATATATCAAGCAAATATTATGATTCAATCTAATAACAAATTTCAAAAAACCTCAATTTTTTTACATTTGAGGTTTTTTTATTAATTTTGTTCTTGAATTTTTGCTCTTATTATTTTTACCAATCTATCATTATCATATTCTATAGAAACTGTATACTTATCATTATTATTTTTTAAATATTCGAGTGTATTTTCTGCTTTTTGTTCATTATTGGAATTTCTTTTTATATAAAATAGTATTTCTGCTATACTTTTCTTATATTCGTTTGAATCTTCACTTGATTTTAATTTTTCCATATCTAAGTCTTGTACTTCTCCAGTTTTTAATAAAACTTTCATATCTTCAAAATTATCTTTTGTTGTGTTTAATAGTTCTTTTATATTATCTGAAGTTAAATCACTACTTGCAAAAAATTCAAATTGTGAATTAAATCTCGTTCTTTCTAATTCTGTGACTTCACCCGTACTAGAAATTTGTATTGATTTTTTACGCATAACTCCTAAATTTTGTAGCATACTTTCATAGTCATTTAATGATGCTACTGCATATAGACTGTCTAATTGATTCTGTGTATTGGTTTTAAGTATATTCATTATAATATTTTTTTGTTCATCCTGTAATTTATTTAGTTCAACATTATTTTCTAATGCTATTTGATTTTCAAAATTATCAACTATTTTTATATTATCTTCTAAATCAAATATTCCTTTATATTTATCTTTTGCTATTGTTATTTCTGCATTTTTAGCTATTTTATTATTTTCTAAAGTTTGATTATATTCTAATTTAAAGTTATTTAATATTTCATCATTTTTCTTATTTTCATATTCTATTAACGTTTTTTGTTCATTACTTCCTGCTGTTTTTTCTATTGTAAATGTTTTTTCTGTTGTCTCATATCCTATCTTTGATATGTCTAACTTTATTGATGTCCCTCCATATAAGTCGAATAATATTTTTTCTGTTGTTTTTTCTATGGCAAATCTTACTGTTGTTCCCTTGCTTTCATATACTGTGATTTTTACTTCGTCACTTCCAATATTATTGTTTTGAATATCTTTTATTTTGTCTTCTATATTGTTTATGAATTTATTTCTTAATTTGTCTTCTGATGTGTAATCTGGATAATTTTCTTTTATTGTTTTTTCAATTGTATCTATTCTTGACAATATTGTTTCGTCAGTTTTTAATTGTTCTAAAATCTTTATATATAAATTATTATATTCTTCAACTGTCATTTTTATATAATATGCATTTGTATTAACATCTTGATTATTAACAGTAATTAATGTACCTCTTTGCCTGTAAAACTTATCTTTTGACACATTTGATGTTACTATTTTTGTATATGTATCTATTAAATTTTGTTTTTCTTTTTCACTAAAATTACATATTGAGTTAATATCTATATCAGAAATTAGCACTTTTAGTTTTCCTAATCCAAGTTCTGTTAGTAATTTATTTTCTTCATCATTATTTGATGCATATTGATTTATATTTTTTAACTTTATTCCATAATTATTTTGATTTTTCAAATATTCTAAGCCTATATAATTTTCATTATCTGACCCTATTGTTATATTTTTATAGTCATAATCATTTGATTTATCTGTATTGCTTTTTACATTTAACCCTACTTGATTAATTGAGCTATTTTTGTCTTCATTGTTTGTTTCTACATTTTTAGTATATTCTATTTTTCCTTTTAATTCTGATGTATATTTATTTGTATTTAATGTATCTTCTATTCCTAATAAGTCATCATTTTTTATTGTGTCTATTGCATTAAAGCTTTGCATGAAATATTTTGCAAATAGTGTTTCATTTGATTTAAAAGCATCTGTTTTTAAATATAAAAATATTATTGTTCCTACTATAGCTAATATTACTAAAACAATTGATACCACTAAAATTGCTATTCGTTTTTTTCTTGCCATCATAATTTTTCCTCCTATATATTAATCTTAAGTACATTTTAATTATATAGTTTTTTGTTTTTTTAATCAATAGTTTTTCTTAATTTTTGTTCTACTGCTTCATATATTACTATTCCTGTTGATACAGAGGCATTTAATGATGTTACTTTTCCTTTCATTGGAATCTTTACTAAAAAATCACAATTTTTTCTTACTTTGTCACTCATTCCGCTTCCTTCATTACCTATAACTATTCCTAACGGTCCTGTTAAATCTTGATCATAATAGTATTTTTCTGTGTTTATGTCTGTTCCACATATCCATAATCCTGCATCTTTTAATTTTTGGATTGCATCTGATATGTTTGTAACCCTTGCTATATGCATGTGTTCTACTGCTCCTGCTGATGTTTTATTTACTGTGCTATTTACTGCAGCCGCTCTTCTTTTTGATATTATAACACCATGAACTCCAGCTGTTTCTGCGGTTCTTATTATTGAACCTAGATTGTGTGGATCTTCTATTCCATCTAGTATTAACACAAATGGATCCTCATTTTTTTCTTTTGCATAATCTATTATGTCTTCTATTTCACAGTATTCAAAAGGTGGAACTATAGCAATGACCCCTTGATAATTTTGGTTTTGTGCCATTTCATCCATTTGTCTTTTGTCTTTTTCTACTATTATTATTCCTTTTTCTTTTGCTATTGCTATTATTTTATTTATAGAACCATGTCTTTCTCCTTTTGCTATAAATATTTTGTTAATATCTTTTCCGCTTTCTAATAATTCTAATACTGAATTTCTTCCTTCTACTTGATCATCATAATTTTTTTCTTCTTTATTTTCATAATTTTCTTTTTTAATTTTTTTATTATTTTTTTGATTATAGTTATTTTTCATTTTCTACCTCTCTACTTTTTATATTATTTCTCCAAATTTTTCAAAAAGTGTCCAAAAAGAACCGTCCCTTTTGGACACTTTGGTCATTATTCATCATCTAATTTTAGTACTGATAAAAATGCTTCTTGTGGTACTTCTACATTACCAATTTCACGCATTTTTTTCTTACCTCTTTTTTGTTTTTCAAGAAGTTTTTTCTTTCTTGTAACATCTCCACCATAGCATTTAGCAAGTACATCTTTTCTCATTGCAGATATTGTTTCTCTGGCTATTATTTGTCCTCCAATTACTGCTTGGATTGGTATTGTAAATAATTTTCTTGGTATAACTGTTTTTAATTTTTCTACCATTTTCTTTCCTCTTGTATATGCACTGTCTTTGTGTACTATAAATGAAAGTGCATCAACTGGTTCTCCATTTATATGGATGTCTAATTTTACTAGATTTGATCTTCTATATTCTTTAAACTCATAGTCAAATGATGCATATCCTTTTGTTTTTGATTTTAGATTATCAAAAAAGTCGTATATTATTTCATTTAACGGCATTTCATATACTAGTGTTACTCTGTTTTCGTCTAGATATTTCATATCTATATATATTCCACGTCTATTTTGGCATATTTCCATGATGTTTCCTACATATTCTTTTGGTGTTAATATGTTTGCTGTTACAAATGGTTCTTCTATATATGATATTTCTTGTGGTGTTGGTAATTCTGTTGGATTATATATTTCTTCTACTTCTCCTGTTGTTTTATGGACTTTGTATATAACTGATGGTGCTGTTGTGATTAGTCCTAAATCAAATTCTCTATCTAATCTTTCTTCAATTATTTCTAGGTGAAGCAATCCTAAAAATCCACATCTAAATCCAAATCCTAATGCTGCTGATGTTTCTGGTTCATATTCTAGTGCTGCATCATTTAATTGTAGTTTTTCTAATGCTACTTTTAAGTTTTCGTATTCACTTCCATCTATTGGGTATAGTCCACAATAAACCATTGGAGTTACTTTTTTGTATCCTTTTAATGGCTTGTCTGCTGGATTATTGTTCAAAGTTACGGTATCTCCTACATGTATGTCTGACAAACTTTTTATACTTGCTGCAATATATCCAACTTCTCCTGCTTTTATTTCTTTTGATGGCATATATGAACCTGGAACAAAATATCCAACTTCTGCTACTGTATATACTTTGTTTGTTGCCATTAATCTTATTTCATCACCTGCTTTGACTTTTCCATCCATTACTCTTACATATGCTACTGCACCTTTGTAGTTATCATAATATGAGTCAAATATCAAACAAGTTGTTTTTGCATTTTCATTACCTTTTGGTGCTGGCAGATCTGTTACAATTCTTTCTAGAACTTCTTCCACATTTAACCCTGATTTTGCTGATATACATGGTGCGTCTTCTGCAGGGATTCCTATTATATCTTCAATTTCTTTTTTTACTTCGTCTGGTCTTGCATTTGGTAAATCTATTTTATTTATTACTGGCAATATTTCTAGATTATTGTCTATTGCTAGATATACATTTGCTAAAGTTTGTGCCTCAACACCTTGGCTAGAATCTACTACTAATATTGCGCCATCACATGCTGCTAAGCTTCTTGATACTTCATAGTTGAAGTCTACATGTCCTGGGGTATCTATTAAATTAAATTCGTATTCTTCACCATTTTTAGCTTTGTATATCATTCTTACCGCTTGTGATTTTATTGTGATTCCTCTTTCTTTTTCTATTTCCATGTTGTCTAATACTTGACTTTCCATTTCTCTTTTTGAAAGTACTCCTGTCATTTCTATCATTCTGTCTGCTAGTGTTGATTTTCCATGGTCTATATGTGCTATTATACTAAAGTTTCTTATATGATCTTGTCTTTTACTCATTTCTCCTCCTTGTCCAATTAGCGTGGCCAGCGGTTGGTCAGGAGCCAGTTGGGACGTTTCTGATGGGACATTTTTGTCCCAAAGGGACAGATGTTCCTTTATATTTGTTCATATTTTAACATAAGTTTTTAAAAATCACAATAGATTGTATCAATTTGAATTCAGTAATATAGGTAACTTATATTAATACTCCCTCATAAACATTATATACATTTGTATATCCCATATTTTCTAAAATTCTTTGAGCTTCTTGACTTCTATGTCCTGTTGAACAATAAACAACTATTAACTTTTCTTTGTTACTGATTTGTCTTGTAATACTTCTTCTTATTTGATAATCTGGTATTGATATTGCTCCATTTAAGTGACCTTCTCTATATTCTTGTGGACTACGTACATCAATGAGAACAGCTCCTTGTTTTATATATTGATTTATTTCTTCTTTTCTTATGTCTTTTTTATTGTTAAAACTTCTTTTTAATTCAAAATTTTTTTCTATCATATATTTTATTCTTCTAAACATTTTTTCACCTTCTAATAACATTAATAACTTTTATTTGAGTATTAATCTTTCCTCTTATTAATATAATATTATTAATAGCTCATTTTGTTGTATAATTTTAATTTTTTTGTATATTTTTGCAATTATGTTATCTTTTTTGTATTATGTTATCCATTTTGTTTACATTATTTTATTATATTTTTTATCCACATCCTGTGGAAACTGTGGATAACTCTGTGAATAACTCTAAAATGGTACTTTAAATTCAAAAGTTATGCACATCTGACTGTGCACAATTTCAATTTCCAATTATTAACATTTTTTCTTTAAATTTTATGTGTACCCTTATGTGTTTTTTTATAAAATTTTAAAAAACTACAAAATGGCTTTAATCTGCCCACTTTGTAGTTTTTATTCATTTTAAAATATACATAAAATTTTTTATACTAATGTCTAAAATAAATAATACATATTATTTCTAAAATTGTAATGGCTGGAAAACCAACAACAAATGCTATTTTTTGTGTTTTGTGTCTAAACGTATACATTCCTGCAATTGTTCCTATTCCCCCGCCTAATGCAGTTATTATAAATAGTGTTTTTTCTGGTATTCTCCATTTTCCTTTTTTGGCTTTTTGCTTGTCTATGTACATTATTAAAAATCCTATTATATTTATTATTATAAAGTAGATTATTATGTTTTGTGTTGTAAATATATTTTGTATATCTTGCATTTTTCCTCCTTAACTATAACTTTTTGTTTTTTGACTTTTGACTTTTAAAGAACATGTCCAAAAAGAACCGTCCCTTTTGGACATGCTCTAGCCAAATAAACTTAATTGATTGCTCTGACTCATACCCTCTAAGCAACCAAATTCTTTAAGTAAATCTGCACCTGAGCTACCTATTTTAGCTCTTATTTTTAAGTCATCTATTGACATGAATTTACCGTCTTTTCTAGCTTCTACTATGCCTTGTGCAGCAACACCTCCAAATCCTGGTATACTGTTTAGTGGCGGTCTTAATTTGTTTTCTTGTATTTTGAATTTTGTTGCTTCTGATTCGTATAAATCTACTGGTAAAAATTCAAATCCTCTTTCATACATTTCTAGTACTATTTCTAGGTCGTCATACATGTCTAATTCTGCTTTTGTTGCTTCTTTCTTTTGGTTTTTCATTTCTATTTCTTTCATTTTGTTTTTGACTTTTTCTTTTCCAAATATCATACAACTTGCATCAAATGCTTTTGCTCTTATTGAGTAATATGCTGCATAATATGCTAGTGGTATGTGTACTTTGAACCATGCTATTCTGAAGGCGTTTGTAACATATGCTGCTGCATGGGCTTTTGGGAACATGTATTTTATTTTTTCACATGATTTTATGTACCAGTCTGGTACGTCGTGCTCTTTCATTAATGGGATGTATTCGTCTTTCCATTTTGGTTCTTTGCCTTTTGCAACTTTTCCTTTACGTACTGCTTCCATTATTTTGAATGACTTGTCTGGCGGTAAGCCTTTTTTGATTAGGTAAATCATAATGTCATCACGACAACATATCGCTTCTTGCAGTGTTACTATTCCTTGTTCTATTAATGTTTGGGCATTTCCTAACCATACGTCTGTACCATGTGATAGTCCTGATAAACGAATCAGTTCATCAAATGTTGTTGGTTTTGTGTCCAAAAGCATGCCTCTGGCAAATTTAGTTCCGTATTCAGGTATTCCATATGTTCCTACTTGTGAGTGGATTTGTTCTGGTGTTACTCCTAGTGCTTCTGTTGAGTTAAATATTGACATCGTTTCTTTGTCATCTAGTGGTACTTCTGTTGGCGCAATTCCTGTTAAGTCTTGCAACATACGAATTACCGTCGGATCGTCGTGTCCTAGTATATCTAGTTTTAGTAAGTTTCCATCTATTGAGTGATAATCAAAGTGTGTTGTTATTATGTCTGAATTTGGGTCATCTGCTGGATGTTGTACTGGTGTAAATTCATATATTTCTCTTCCTTTTGGTACAACTATAATTCCACCAGGGTGCTGTCCTGTTGTTCTTTTTATTCCTGTACAGCCTTGTGATAGTCTTTGAATTTCTGCTCTATTCATTGGAATTCCTCTGTCTTCATAATATCCTTTAACATATCCATATGCTGTTTTTTCTGCTACTGTACCAACTGTTCCAGCTTTAAATGTTGTTCCTTTTCCAAATATTACTTCTGTGTATTTATGTGCTTTTGCTTGATATTCACCAGAGAAGTTTAAGTCAATATCTGGCTCTTTGTCTCCATTAAATCCTAGGAATGTTTCAAATGGGATGTCCATTCCATCTTTTGCTAGTTTGTGTCCACATTTTGGGCAGTCTTTATCTGGTAAGTCAAATCCGTTTCCTACTCCATAGTCTCCAAATTCTGAATATTTGCAGTTTGGGCAACGATAATGTGGTTGCAATGAGTTGACTTCCGTTATACCTGTCATAAATGCTGCTAAAGATGAACCAACTGAACCTCTGGAACCTACTATGTATCCGTCTTCATTTGATTTCCATACTAGTTTTTGAGCAATTATATACATAACTGAATATCCATTACTTATAATTGAGTCTAATTCCTTATCTAGTCTGTCTTGTACTATTTTAGGTAATGGGTCTCCATATAGTTCATGTGCTTTTTTGTAAGCTATGTTTTTGATGTCTTCTTCACAGCCTGGAATGTGTGGTGGACATTTTTCTGGTGATATTGGGCTTATTTGTTCACACATATCTGATATTTTATTTGTGTTTGTTACAACTACTTCATATGCTTTTTCTTCGCCTAAATAGCTGAATTCTTCAAGCATTTCTTCTGTTGTTCTTAAATATAGAGGTGCTTGATTGTCTGCATCTTCATATTTTTGTCCCGCTTCTAATATTCTTCTATAAATTTCATCTTGTGGGTCCATAAAGTGAACATCACATGTTGCAACAACTAATTTTCCTAGTTTTTCTCCTAATGCAACAATTTTTCTGTTTATATCTCTTAGGTCTTCTACATCTCTTACTGTTCCATTTCTTATTAAGAATTGATTGTTTCCTGTTGGTTGAATTTCTAAATAATCATAGTCATTTGCAATTGCTTCTATTTCTTCATCTGGACGTCCTTGTTCTATTGCTTGGTATAATTCACCTGCTTCACATGCACTTCCAAGGATTAATCCTTCTGAATATTTTTTATATAAACTTTTTAATATTCTAGGTTTTCTATAAAAATAATTTACATGTGAAAGTGAAATTAATCTATATAAATTACGTAATCCTACATAATTTTTTGCTAAAATTATGGCATGATATGTCTTTAATTTTTTGTATTCTTCTGCTTTTGCTGCTGGATCTGCTGCAACATTATCTATGTCTTCTAGCTTTTTAGCTCCTTTTTCTTTTAACATATCTATCATTACATTAAATACTTTTACTGTTGTATCAACATCATCTAATGCTCTATGTGCTACTTCTACTTTTATTCCTAGGTTTTCAGCAATTTTTCCTAGCTTATATTTTTTGTAATCTGGGAATAAGTCTTTTGCTAAGCTTAATGTATCTAGATATGAATAATTGAAGTCATATCCTAATCTTTTTGCATTTTGTTTTAAGAAACCAACATCAAAGTTTGCATTGTGTGCTACTATTACAGTCTCGTTTTGGTCTCCTAAAAATTCTAACATTTTAGGGAATACTTTTTCAATTGTTTCTGCATCTTTTACCATATCATCTGATATGTTTGTAACCTCTGTAACTCTTTCTGGTATGTGTCTTTCAGGATTGACAAAACAACTAAATTCGTCTATTACTTCTTTGTTTTTGACTTTCATTATTCCTATTTCTGTGATTCTGTCATTTGTTGCTGAGAATCCTGTTGTCTCTAGGTCAAGCACGCAATATGTTGCATCTATGTCTTGTCCTTTTCCATTATAAATTGATTTTGTATTATCTGGTGCTAAATATGCTTCTACACCATATATTACTTTGATGTCTGGGTTATCGTCACCTACTAGGTGGTATGCTTCTGGAAATGCTTGTGCAACTCCATGGTCTGTTATTGCTATTGATTTCATTCCCCATTTCATTGCTCTTTTAATTAAATCTGTTGCTGATGTTACTGCGTCCATTTGGCTCATTTTGGTGTGCATGTGTAACTCTACTCTTTTTACTTCTGCATTATCTTGTCTTACTTCTTTTTTGACTCCTGTACTTTCTACAATTGTATTTGCCATAACAGTAAGTTCACCTGAGAATGAGTCCATTTGTGCATTTCCTTCAATTTTTACACCTTTTACACTACCCATTCTTTTTATTATTTTTTTAGCTTTTCCTTTTTCTAGAAAGGCTTTGCATGTAAGCGTACTTGTTCCGTCATATAAATCAAAACTCAATAATGTTTTTCCAGATTTTAATTCTCTATCTTCCATAAAGATAATCTCACCATCTAATGAAACAGCTCCATCTTCTGGGCCCAATTCTGAAACTTTTGTAAGTGGTGCTGTTATATTCATTGTTTTTCCTAAAATTAATGGTGTATCTTCTTCTTCCTCTTCTTTTGGAATTTCTGGAATATTGTTTTCTATTTCAATTATTGTGTTTGCAATTACTGTTACATCTCCTGCATATGTGTCTAAACCTGCTTTTCCTATAACTTTTATTCCTTTTGCTTGCTCTATTTGTGCTTTTATATCATTTCCTTCTTTAATGTCTTTTGCAAATGATTTACATGTCATTGTGCCTGTTCCGTCATATAGGTCAATTATAAGCATTCCTTTGCCTGATTTTGTTTCTCTACATTCTATTGTTAGTACTCTTCCTTCTAGTGTTACTCTGCCGTCATTTGCTGTTATGTCTTTTATTTTGATTAGTTTTTCTTTTGCTTTTGATGGTTTTCCCATTATGTACTTTTGTTCTTCTATAACAGCATTATCTAATTCCACGTCTTCACTTGGTATTCCACCTATTTCTTCCATTGGAATGTAATCTCCATCTTGTGGTGGCATATAGTCTGGGTCGTTATATTCAGGTACTCCGTTTTGAGCTGTGTTTGTCTGGCTTGATATTGAATTTGGTGAATGTTCTGTTTGCTGTTCATTTTCTAAATTTTCTTGGTTTTCTGGAATATATGCTACTGTTTGTTTTATTGCATTTTCTTCCATTTCTTTTATTTTCTTCTCATGTTGTATTTCCGCTTCTTGTGGTAAAATTTCTTCTATTTCTATTTTGTATTCTTTTCCATATAATTTTTTTATTACATTTTCTAGCTCTTTGTCTGTCTTTTTTGCTCTAAGAAAATCAGCACCTCTTATATGCATTTTTACATTTATTATATTATCGTTTATTTCTACATCACTTTTCATTAACAACATTGGCTTCATTAATGGATATTTGTGGGCCATGTAACATATAATATTTTTCCATTCTTCTTTTATTGATTTTAATTGTGTGTCTTTTTGATAGTGAATTGTCATATCTATGTTTGAAAATTGGAATCTTTCTATTAGAAATTTTTCTAGATACCATATGTCTTTTACTTCTATGTATTCATCCATTTCTAATGTAATTCCTAGTGTGTTTGTCTTTTTTATTACATTTAGTGCTGTTACATGTGCTTCTTTTATGTTGGCTTTTGTTTCGTAGTCACTGAATATTTCTTTTACTTTTTTTGTTTTGCTTTCTGACATCCTTTTTCGCTCCTTTTGTCCAATAGGGACGGTTCTTTTTGGACAATTTTACTAAATATGCATTTTTTCTTTTGTTGTATTTTATCATAAATTGTCTTTTTGTTAAAGCGAACATATTAAAAAAATCAAGATAATTTTAATCTTGATTTTTTACAATTCTATTCTTTCGACTTTAATATCATCCAAATTTGAATCATCTATTTTATATCCATATCCGCCTAGATAATATTTACAATTATTATACTCTTCTGCTAACTGTTTTTCACCATCTTTTAAATTAATAGTTGATGTTCCATCATTTTGATTAGAAATATATGCCTTATCATTAATAATATAATTTAAATCTGTACCAAAATCTGCATATTGTCCTATCTCATTTGCAGTTCCATCCTCTTTTACTTCAAACAATGTATATTTTTCATCTATTGAACCATCATCTAATCTTTTTCTAATGTTTATATATGTGTTGCCTGCATATGTTTTTACTTCTCCAAAATATCCTACTAACACATCTTCTTTTGTTTCTAAATTTAGTATATGTTTTGCCTCTTGTTCAGCATAATCTATATATGTTAAATATTTATCATTTATTGTTAATATAAATTTTCTTCCTTGTGCTAATTCTGTTTGTTCAGTTCCGTCTATATTTATCTGATACATTTTTCTACTTTGAGTTGTATAATATATTTTATCATTATTTATAACAAAATAATTTTTAATTTTTTCTGCAATGTTTGTTATATTAGTTCCATCTTTGTCCATAGAGCACAATGTGCCTTGTGGGTTTTGATTTATACTATCATATCCTATTTGATTTACAAAATATATTTTGTTGTCTGTAATCCATAATTGTAAAGATGAACCTTCATAAATTTTTGTAACTGTGCCACTTAAATCAATTTTATATATTCCTTTTCCTTTATAATAAGATGGAATTGTATAAATATTTTCTCCATCAAAATATATTTTTTCTGCCCCATTTGGAACTTCTGCTAACTTTTTTGTTGTTTTTTCATCTGTATTATATGTATAAATGCTTTTGTTTTCTTCTTCATAGAATACTGCTGTTGTTCCTATCTTACAGAATGTTTCTCCTTGTTGCATACTTATTTGTTTTTCTTCTTTTTCTAATTTTTCATTATTTGCCTTATTTGAATTTAGTATAGCCGTTTTTTCGCTATTGTTTTCGTCTTGATTTGTTGCATAATTTACAGTTGCTACTTTGTTTGGATTTATTATTACAATTGCTATTGCTATTATCATTAAAATTGTTAGTATTATTCCTAATATTATATTACTTTTTTTATCCTCCATATTTTTTTCTCCTTTTGAGACAAGATGAACAGTTCAAAATGTCTCACGTTAAAATATTCTTAAGATATCATTATAGGTTATATATAATGATAATGCTATTAAAATCGAAAAGCCTATTAATTGTATATTTATTTCTGTTCTTTCGCTCAATGGCTTTTTTCTAATCGCTTCTATTACTAATAATAAAATTTTTCCTCCATCTAATGCAGGTATTGGTAATAAATTTGTTACGCCTAATGATAATGAAATTAGTGCTAACATATAAATAAATTCTCTAATTCCACTTGTTTTTGCTACAACCTCTGATATTCCTACAGGTCCCATCATTTGGTCTACACTTACTCCTCCTGTAAATATCATTTTGATATTATCCAATATTGAAGATGTGAATTCCTTAGTTTCTATTCCTGCATATATTAAATGATTTAATATATTATCCTCCGATTGTTTTAAATTTACACCTATATAATATGATGAAATATAATCTGGTGTTAATTCAACAGAAATTTGTTGTCCCTTTCTTTCTACTGTAATTAGCATTGTATTAATTCCCTTTTGTTGAATTAATTCTATTACTTTGTTGTAGTCTCCATTAACATCTTGGTTATTTACTTTTATTATTTTATCATTTGTTTTTAAACCATATTTTTCAGCACTACTTCCTTTTTCTATTGTTATTATTTTGCAATTTTGGTCTAAATAGATTCCTGTATTTTTACTTTTTATTTCTGTTGGTTTTATGTGGTATTCTTCTTGTTTTCCGTTTCTTTCTATTTTTATTGTTATTTCTTCACCATTATATTTTTGTTTTGAATTTCTTTTTTGATTATTTGATGTTTCTGTTCCTGTTGCTTTACTCATCGCTTTGTTTAAGTCATATTTATTTCTTATTTTTTTGCCATTTAATTCTACAATTTTATCATTTTGTTGTAATCCAATTTCTTGTGCTGCATATCCATCTAGTACTGAGCTTATTTCGGTTGTTACATATGTTGTAGTTGTTGACATTAAAATAAAATATACTATTAATCCAAATATAATGTTTACTGTTGCACCTGCTACTACGATTGCTATTCTTTTTGGTATGCTTGCTTTTGAAAAAGAGCCTTCATTTTCTGACCTTTCTTCTTCTCCTTCCATACTGCAAAATCCACCGTAATGGTATTAATCTAAGTGCATATTTTGTTTCTTTTCCTTGTTTTTTCCATATTGTTGGTCCAAATCCTATTGCAAATTCATTTACTTTTACTTTGCATAGTTTTGCAACTGTTAAATGCCCTGCCTCGTGTATCAATATCAAAAAGCCAAGCAGAAAAATTATTTTTAAGGCTGATATTATTATTGTCAAATTTATTCCTCCTTCACGGACTGAGATGAGGGATTGAGGGACGTTCCTTAAAATCCCTTTTATTAGGGATTTAGTGACACTCCTTATTTTCTTAAAAAATTAAATATTTAAAATTTAAAAGAATGTCCCTTTTTCCCTTTTGGGAGGGATTTTAAGGAACGTCCCTCAATCCCTTCAATCCAGAATTTTTAAATTATTGTAAATAACATATATGCAAATGGTGCTATGAATAGCACACTGTCTATTCTGTCTAACATTCCTCCATGTCCTGGTAATAAGTTACTATAATCTTTTATATCTACATATCTCTTTATGCATGATGCTGAAAAGTCACCTAATTGTCCTATTAAGCTTAGAGCTATTCCTGATATTCCAACTATTAAATATGAATATTCAAATGTAAGAACATTGTTTAATATAAGTGTATATATTAATGCTAGAGCTGTTGCTCCTATAGTTCCTGCTATACATCCTTCTATTGATTTTTTCGGACTTACTTTGCTAAATTTGTGTTTTCCAAATTTGCATCCTATGCAATATGCAAATACATCTGTTCCCCATGATGCTATAAATATGTAGCCTAATAGGAATTTTCCATTTTTCATTCCATCTATTAAATTTAAAAACATCATGAATACTGGTATGTAGCAGATTCCTAGTAATGTGTATGCTATGTCTTTAAATGTAGTTTTCATATCTGTTGCTATTACTTTTGCAAATAATATTAATAATACAAATGGTATTAGATATATTAGTGTTTTTGTTAATTGTTGTGTTATTATAAAGCTTGGCATTGCAACGATAGCACAGCTTAAATATGCTACCCATTTTACTGGTTTGCATACTTTTGTTATTGCTCCTAAATACTCATGCATTGCTACTATTGCTATAAGCGTAAATAATAATCCTATTATTATATTATTTTGTATTAATAGTATTACTGCAAGTGCTAATCCTACTATAAATCCTGATGTTATTCTTTTTAAATCCATATCTCTACTTTCTCTCCTCTTCGCTTGTTTCTCATTATTTAAAAATTTTTAAATGATAAATCCTGATGTTTTTTCATCATCTAATAGTTTTTATTTTGCTCCAAATTTTCTGTTTCTGCTTCTATACACTTCTATCGCATCGTCTAAGTCTTTTTCATTAAAGTCTGGCCAATTTTTATCTACAAATAAAAACTCTGTGTATACTAATTGCCATGGTAAGAAGTTACTTAAACGTATTTCTCCACTTGTTCTTATTAATAGGTCTGGATCTGGTTGATTTGCTGTATATAAATTATCTGATATTGTTTGTTCGGTTATATCTTCTATGTCTATTTCTTTATTTTGTACTTTTCCTACGATATTTTTTACTGCATGTATTATTTCATCTCTACCACCATAATTTAATGCTATATTGAATGTTATTCCTGTATTGTTTTTAGTTCTTTCCATGCATTTTTCTATACTTTTTTGCATTTTTTCTGATAAGCCTTGTCTATTTCCTATTATTTTTACTTTAATATTTTCAGAGTCTGCTCTTTTACTATAATCGTCTAAATAACTTTGGAATAAGTTCATTAATGCATTTACTTCTTCTGTCGTTCTTTTCCAATTTTCTGTTGAAAATGCATATACTGTTATATGTTTTATTCCTATTTTATTTGCATATCTAACTATTTTTTCTAATGTTTTTGCTCCTTCTTTATGTCCTAAGCTTACTGGTAATCCTTTGTTTCTAGCCCATCTTCTATTTCCATCCATTATTATGGCAATGTGTTTTGGCAAGTTTTCTTGTTCCATTTTGTTCCCCCTATATCTGTCAAAAAGGGGCGTCCCTTTTGACAGATTTTATTTATTTCTGTTTTTAATGTATCCTGCTAGTTGTCTTAAAAATTCGGCTTTTTCTCCATATGTTTTTAATTGTTCTATTGCTTCTTCTGTTATTTTATCTAATTCTTTTTTTGCTCCATCTAGTCCATAATATGATACATATGTACATTTGCCCATTTCTTTGTCATTTCCTACAGGTTTTCCGGTTATTTCTGGATTTCCTTCTTCTGATAGTATATCATCTTTTATTTGAAATGCTAATCCTATTTTTTCAGCATATGTTGTTAGTCTTTCTAAATCTTTTTCAGATGCTTCTGCTAAAATTGCTCCCATTCTTACACATAATTTTAGCAATGCTCCTGTTTTGTTTATGTGTATATATTCAAGCATTTCTTTTGATATTTCTTTTCCTTCTAATTCGGTATCTAAATATTCTCCTGCAATCATTCTATCAACTGCTTTTGTGAATTCATTAAATGCTTTTGCTCTACTATGAAAATTTTCTTTGTATTGGTTTTCTATTGAATATAGCATTTCATTACTTATAACAATATAAGCATTATTTAATAATCCGTCCCCTGCAAGTAACGCTGTTGGATGGTTAAATTGTTTATGATTTGTTGGTTTTCCATGTCTAAAATCGTCATTATCTACTTCTGGTAAATCATCATGTATTAATGAGAAGTTGTGTACCATTTCTATAGCTATTGCAAATGGCATTGCCTCTTCAAAGTCCTGTCTAAATAATTCATATGTTGCAAGTACTAATATTGGTCTTAGTCTTTTTCCTCCTGCCATTAAACTATACTCCATTGAATTATTTAGTATTTTTTCTGGACAATTTTCTTTTCTTAAATATTTCTCTAGTTCATTATTTATTATCTCTTGGTATTTTTTTAAGTTTTGTTTAAATTCCATTTTTTTACCATATTCCTTCCATAGTCTCAGATGTTTGAGCCGATTTTTTAGTCTTTTATCTGTTATTTTATAAACTACTATACTACTATATTATTATCTTATTTAGACAGACATTACTTCTTTTTCTTTATTTGCTAGTATTTGGTCTATTTCTTCTACACTTTTATCTGTTAATTTTTGAATATCATTTTCAGCTTGTTTTAATTCATCTTCTGTCATGTTTCCTTCTTTTTGTTCTGCTTTTGCTGTTTCTATTCCATCTCTTCTAACAGATCTTACTGCAACTTTTGCTTCTTCTGCCATTTTTTTGATGTCTTTTACTAAGTCTTTTCTTCTTTCTTCTGTTAATTCTGGGAAAGCTAATCTTATTACTTTTCCATCATTGTTTGGATTTATTCCAATATCTGATGCTAGTATTGCTTTTTCTATTTCTTTTAATATACTCATATCCCATGGTTGAATAACTATTAATCTTGCTTCTGGAACTGATACACCTGCTACTTGATTTATTGGTGTTGGTGTTCCATAATAGTCAATTTTAACTTTATTTAATATTGCTGGATTTGCTCTTCCAGCTCTAACCTCTGATAATTTTTCGTTGTATACATTTATACATTTTTCCATCTTTTCTTTTATATTTGTGTAATCCATAATCTTTTCTCCTTTCACTTGTCCATTAGGGACGGTTCTTTTTGGTCAAAATTTTGTCTACTAAATTTTAAACTACCTTATTTTCCTTTTTATAATATTTATTTTACTAAAGTTCCTATGTGTTCACCCTTAACTGCTCTTACTATATTTTCTGGGTCAGCTATTCCAAATACTAATAATGGAATATTATTGTCTCTGCATAGTGCTGTTGCTGTTGAGTCCATAACTTTTAGGTCTTTTTCTAATACTTCTAAGTATGATATTTTATCAAATTTTTCTGCTGTAGGGTCTAGCTTAGGATCTGCTGAATATACAGCATCTATTGCTTTTCCTAATAAAATTATGTCAGCATTTATTTCTGTTGCTCTTAAAACTGCTGCTGTATCTGTTGTAAAATATGGGTGTCCTGTTCCACAAGCAAATATTACTACTCTACCTCTTCCTAAATGTTTTTCTGCTTTTCTTATTATAAATGGTTCTGCTATTTCTCTCATTTCTATTGCTGTTTGAACTCTTGAATGTACTCCTCTTGCTTCTAGTGCATCTTGTAATGCTAAACCGTTCATTGCTGTTGCTAACATTCCCATGTAGTCTGCTGTTGCTCTTTCCATTTGATGTCCATTTCTTCCTCTCCAGAAGTTTCCTCCTCCTACTACTATTCCGACTTCTACTCCCATTTCTGTAATTTCTTTTATTTTGTCACATATTTTTCCTACTACTTCTACATTTACTCCTGTTTTTTGTTCTCCTGCTAAAGCTTCTCCACTTAGTTTTAGAAGAATTCTTTTATATTTTGCTTCTGACAATTTGTTCACTCTCCTTAATTTTATTTTTCTTATGCGTATTCTATCATATATTTTTTAAATTGGGTACCCTTTTTTTATAAATTTTAAATATATATTAAAAATGTTTATTATAATCTTGTTTATTAATGCAAATTTGCCTTTTTATGTAAATTGATGTATAATGTAGATATATAAACAAATTGCAAGGAGGAAAAAATATGTCAAGGAGTAAAAAAGATTATGAAGAGACTGTTGCAAGTGTAGAATCTTATTTTCGGAAGATTTTAGATAAGGATTTGTCCGTAGAAACTTTAGAAGATTTTTTTGTTGAACTGAGTTTTATAAACCCAAAATGTTCTAATGAATTAAAGAATGAATTTACTATGTTTCCAGAAAATTTTTTCAGAAACAAAGAAATTTATAATTTATTACTTGGACATTTTACAAATGTTATAGAAACTTCTGATAGATTCATATCTCAAAAAAGATTCAGATCATTTTTAGCATTGCTATATCTAAAGGATTTTGAAAGTGAACATGCTATAAAAATGTTTTGTGCAAAAAAAACTTTCAAATCGATAGAAGCAAATATAGATCCACTGAAAATTGCAGGTGATGTTTACCTTTCTGGTAACTTCAAAGAAAGCTTTAGCTTGGCTGACGGAACATTTTTTGATTACGATAACTTGCCTTCTGATGTTCAAGATTTATCTAAAATGATTTAACTTTCAATTCTCCACCATCTACAAACATGAATAAGTTTGCAGATGGTTTCTTTTTATAAATTTAAAAAAATTAATTTTACTATAAATTTTTAAAATACTAAAATATTTAGCATAAAAAAATGAGACGAATTTGGATTGTCCCAAATGTCTCATTCTAAAAATTATTTTAATTGATTCATAACTTCTTCAGCAAAGTTTTCTTCTTTTTTCTCGATTCCTTCACCTTTTTCGAATCTAGCAAATGCAACAACTTCGCTATCAGTTTCACTTAATAATTGTGATACTTTTTTGCTTGGTTCTTTTACAAATGCTTGGTCTACTAAGCATATTTCTTCATAGAATTTTCCAATTCTACCTTGAACTATTTTTTCTGCTATAGCTTCTGGTTTTCCTTCATTCATTGTTTGGATTTTTAAGATTTCCATTTCTTTTTGTACTCTTTCAGCTGGTACTTCTTCTCTTCTTACGAATTCAGGTCTAGCTGCTGCAATTTGCATACAAATGTCTTTTGCAACTTCTTCTGTTCCTTTAGCCATATTTACTAAAACAGCAATTTTTCCATCTCCATGGATATATTTTGCAACTAATCCTTCTGATTCAAATCTTACAAATCTTCTGATTGATAAGTTTTCTCCAATTGTTGCTATTTTTCCAACTAATGCTTCTTGAACTGTTTTTCCTTCTTCAAATTCAGCTGGTGATGCTAATAATGATTCAACATCTGCTGGATTTTTGTCAACTATTTGTTTTGCAACATTCATAACAAATGTTTTGAATTCTTCGTTTTTAGCAACGAAGTCTGTTTCTGAGTTTACTTCTACAACTGCTCCAACTTTTCCGTTTTCTGCAATATATGCTTCAACTAATCCTTCTGCTGCAACTCTTCCTGATTTTTTAGCTGCTTTTGCAATTCCTCTTTCTCTTAAAAGTTCCATTGCTTTTTCCATGTCTCCATCAGTTTCTGTTAAAACTTTTTTACAGTCCATCATTCCTGCACCTGTTTTTTCTCTTAATTCTTTTACTAAACTTGCTGTAACCATTCTTTAATTTCCTCCTTATATTTATTTTTGATAATTTTTTATCAAAATATTTGTTTTAATAATAAATTCTTAATTATATTAGGAATTTATTTCAATGAAAAAGCAAGCCTATTCCCGTCCGAATTTTTTCGAACGAGCGTAGCTCGCTCTTTCTTTTAAATTATAAAATTTATTGCTAAATATATAATATTAATATTCTAATTATTTTTCTTCGCTTTCTGCTACTACTTCTTCCATTGAAGCTGGTTCTTCTGAAACTTCTTCAACAACTTCTTCTGTTTCGAAGCTTTCACCTTGTTTACCTTCAATGATTGCATTTGCCATTACGTCTGTTATTAATTTAACAGCTCTTATAGCATCATCATTTCCTGGTATAGCATAATCTACTTCTTCTGGATTGCAGTTTGTGTCTACTAATCCTATAACTGGTATTCCTAATTTTTTAGCTTCTAATACAGCTATATGTTCTTTTTTAGGATCTACTAAGAATATAACTCCTGGAATTTTTTCCATATCTTTAATTCCACCTAAGTTTCTTTCTAGTTTTTCCATTTCTTTTTTCAATAATATTACTTCTTTTTTAGGTAGTACTTCAAATGTACCATCTTCTTGCATTTTTTCTAAATCTTTTAATCTTTGTACTCTTGTTCTGATTGTATCGAAGTTTGTTAACATTCCTCCTAACCATCTTTGGTCAACATAGTACATTCCAGATTTTTCTGCTGCTTCTTTTACACATTCTTGTGCTTGTTTTTTAGTTCCTACGAATAGAACTGTTTTTCCTTCTTCTACTTGTTCTTTTAAGAACGCATATGCTTCATCGATTTTTTTAGATGTTTTTTGTAAATCGATTATATGGATTCCGTTTCTAGCTTGGAATATATATTCAGCCATTTTAGGATCCCATCTTCTTGTTTGATGTCCAAAGTGAACACCTGCTTCAAGTAATTGTTTCATTGCAACTACTGCCATTTTAAATTCCTCCCTTTTTGTTTTTACTTCCATAAAGTTCATCATTTAATTAGGACCAAGTTTCTTGGCACTTCCCTTTAAACTTGCTTTATGTGTTTATTACGCATAATATTATACCAGCATTTTCCTGCAAATGCAAGTGTTTTTACTAAATTTTATTTTTTCTTATGTCTTCTACAAATTTTTCTTTAATTTCTGGTGGCATTAGTGGTATTTTTTCTATATCTTCTTTTTTTACTATTTCTGGTATATATTTTCCACTATCTACATATTTAGGATTATTTGAAAATTCTGGTCCTGTACCTGTTCCAAATTTTCCGCTTACATATTCACATAGATAATATATTGTTGTTTGATCAAATTTTTCTGAATATTCTTCATATACTTTTTTTATTATTTTTACATCTATTCCGAATTCTTCTTTTATTTCTCTTAAAGTTCCTTCTTCATATGTTTCTTCGCCTTCTCTTCCACCTCCTGGAAATACGTAATATTCTTGTCTGTCTGGATTTTTTATTACGTCTTTTCTATGCATTAGTGCATATCCTTCTCCCATTGGTATTATTCCTGCTAATCTTATTCTTGACATTTTTTCCTCCTTATTTTTTATTTAGTTTTGGTATATATTTTTTTATTTTTTGTACCTGTTTTATATTATAACATTTTATTTGATTTTTTTGTTTATTTTACTTGAATTTATTTTAATTTTATTATAGTATATATAGAAGAAAAATGAGATATACATAGGAGGAAAAATATGCCAAGAAAATCTAAAGAAGAAATAGAAAATATAGAAAATAAAAAAACAACAGCTGTTAAAAAAAATGTAAAATCTACTGTAACTAAAAAGTCTTCAAGTTCAAAAACTTCAAGAGTAAAAAAGCCTGAATCTTCTAAAAAGACTATTTCAGCCAAAAAAGCACCAAACTCAAAAAAAGCAGTTTCAACTAAATCATCAAAAGCAAAAAAATCAACAAATAGTAAGTCTACAACATCAAAAAAAACAGTAACATCAAAAAAGACTTCTTCTAAAAAAGTAACATCTGTTAAAAAATCGGCAGCAACAAAAAAGATTTTGCCAACAGAATATTACGACTTACCACAAAAATATAATAAAACTGTTGTAAAAGTTTTAGCTCAAACTCCAAAAACTTTATTTGTATATTGGGAAATATCTGATGCTGATATAGAAAAATTCAAAAAACAATATGGAGATAACTTTTTTGAAACAACCAAACCGGTTTTAATAATTCATAATGATACATTAAATTATAGTTTTGAAGTTGAGATAAATGATTTCGCTAATAGTTGGTATTTACATGTAAATGACAGTAAATCAGATTATAGAGTTGAACTTGGTAGACGTCCTTTTCAGGTTAATGAAAATATACAAACAGATTATATATACGTAACTTCTTCAAATGAAATTGAATCTCCTAATGATCATATTTTGTTTAACAATTCACAAAAAATGGTATATTTTAGAAATGTAAAAACAAATATTGAAACTGCAAAACCATTTACATCATTGTCTTTTATTAAAAATATGGGAAAAATTTATGAAATATATGATTTATATCAAGAGTTATACAAAAACGAAGGAAATATAGAAGATTTAACAAATCCATCTTCTCATACATCTTCACAATTTAAATAAAGTGAGACACTTGGGACAGACTAAAATGTTTCAAAAATGAGACATTCCTGTCTGTCCCCTCTGTTTCATGAGCGATAAAAACAAATGAAGGGAGAATTACAATGCAAGAGAAAAAAGGTTATGTGAGTTTTGTATTACATGCACATCTTCCATTTATCCATCACCCTGAAAGTGATGATTATTTAGAAGAATCATGGCTATATGAAGCAATTTCAGAAACATATATACCGCTACTTACAAATTTTAAAAAATTAGTTGATGAAGGGGTAGATTTTAGAATTACAATGTCTATGACACCACCTCTTCTTTCAATGTTAGATAATAAACTATTACAAAAAAAATATATTAATTATTTAAAAAAATTAATTGAGCTTTCTAAAAAAGAAGTTATTAGAACTGCTGGTAATGAACGTTTAAATAAATTGTCTCATTATTATTTAGATAGATATTCTAATGATTTACATTTATTTAAAGATGTTTTTAACTGTGATTTAATTAGTCAGTTTAAACATTTTCAAGATATTGGAGTTTTAGAAATCATTACATGTGGTGCAACACATGGTTACTTCCCTATCTTATATGTAAACGAAAAGACTGTTAAAGCTCAAATTGCAGTTGGTGTTCAAACTTATAAAAGATATTTTGGTAGACATCCTCGTGGAATTTGGCTTCCTGAATGTGGTTATGTTCCAGAGGCTGATAAATACTTAAGAGAGTTTGGAATTGAATATGTAATTACAGAATCTCATGGTATCTTGTATGCTGACCCTACTCCTGTTTATGGTACTTTTGCACCTATCGTTTCACCAGAAGGTATTATTGCATTTGGACGTGATATTGAATCTTCAAGACAGGTTTGGAGTTCTATAAATGGTTATCCTGGTGATTTTAATTACAGAGAATTTTACCGTGATATAGGCTATGAAGCAGATTATGATTATATTAAACCATATATTGCTCATAATGGTGTTAGAGTTCATACAGGTATAAAATATTATAGAATTACTGGAAAGACTGAACAGAAAGATTATTATGATGTTCAATGGGCTAAAGATTCTGCTGAAAAACAAGCTGGACATTTCTTAGATTGTAGAACAAAACAAATTGCGGATTTAGCTCCACATATGGACAAGCCACCTATCATTTTATGCCCATATGATGCTGAACTTTATGGTCATTGGTGGTATGAAGGTCCATATTGGCTATATATATTATTTAAAAAGATTTATTATGATGATTGTAATTTTAAGTTAATTACACCATCTGAATATATTGATAAATATCCAGAAATTCAAATTGCTTCTCCTTGTCGTTCTAGCTGGGGTGCTAATGGTTATAGTGAAGTATGGCTTAATCCTACAAATGATTATGCTCATAAACACTTACATGTTGCTGGTGATAGAATGTGTGAATTAGCTAATTTGTATCCTAACGCAAAGGGATTAAAGAAAAAGGCTTTAAATCAATGTGCAAGAGAATTATTACTTGCTCAAAGTAGTGATTGGTTATTTATTATTACTAATGGTACTATGGTTGATTATGCTAAAAAGCGTATTAAAGACCATATTGGTCGTTTTACTAAATTGTATTATCAAATTAAAGATGACGAAATCGATGAAGATTTCTTGAAAGACATTTCTAAAAAAGATTGTGTTTTTCCTGATATAGATTATAAAATTTATCAATAGAATTTCGGGATTGAGACGGGATTGAGGGACGTTCCTTCAATTCCCTTTTTTTAGGGATTAAGGGACACTCCTTTAATATTTTTGTGATTAAAGCCACATCTCTTAATCTTGCTTTTCTCACCTTTTTATTTATTTTGCATATTATAATGTATAACTTTCAAAAGTTTAGCAGATAATATAAAAGAAGGGAGAAACTCATGAAATCAATATGTATAAAAACAAACAACGAAAATCTATTAAATTATCTACTAAACGAACTCGATTATATAGAAATTAAACCTGTAGTTATTTCTACTAATAAATTTAAAAACTATAAAAACATTATTATCCACTATAGTGGAAATGAAATCAAAAAATTTATTCATGAAGTTTCATGTATTTTAGCGTGCCTAGTAATTGATGAATTAGAAGAATCCTTTATTAAAAAACTAATTTTGAAAAATTATTTTTATTTTGATTTTAATGAGAGAAAGCATATTGTTGAGATGTGTTTTGATATATTTACTGATGATTTTAATTTATATTTTGATAAAAAGTATAATTGCTTAATTAATGATTTTGAGTCTTATTTAAAAAATAATAAATCCATTATTTTGAATGGTTTCTTGAATTTCAGAATTAAAGATTATATGTCTATTTTGGAAGAGGTTGTTGATGAGGCTGTAAATAATTTCGTGATAGAAAAAGAATACTTGGAATTTATATCACTATTAAAAATGTATGTAAATTCTCAAAAATCCACTTGTGATATTGTTCATTTGATTTATAATAATGAGAGTTCTATATTACTAGATAAAGATAAAAATATAATTAATGTTTCTGATGATGTTTTTAAAGCTAAATATTTATCTGATATTTCTTTTTCATCTAATGATTATGCTTTAAATAGTTTGCTTACTCTTATTCCTAAAAAGATTTATATTCATATTATAGATAATTGTATTGATGAATTTATTCATACTCTTTCTCTTATATTTGAAAGTAGAGTTGAAATTTGTACTGATTGTGATATTTGTAAAATTTATAAAAATAATCCTATGAATTTAAAAAGAACCTTTATTAAAAAATAATTATGATAAGGTTCTTTTTTCGACAAAATTTTACACAAAAACTGGGACAAATTTAGTCTGTCCCTAATGTCTCACATGCTCATATTAATTCCTTTTGCTACTACTTCTGTCATATTTTCTATTAAATCATCTATTTCTTTTGGTGTAACTATTAGATTAAAGTCTCCTGGAATAAGGGATTCTTTTATTTCATCATAGTTATCTTGTTCTTTTAGCTGATTTAGGTATTCATTTGATTTAGCTTCTTCTTGTAATTTTGTTATAAATAAATTTAAACAATCATTTACAAGTACTGCTGTTTCTACTACTGTTGGTATTCCTATTGCTATTACTGGGATTCCTAGTGTTTCTTTACTTATTTCTGACCTCTTATTTCCTACTCCGGCTCCTGGAACTATTCCTGTGTCTGAAAGCTGAACTGTACTGCTTATCCTTTCTATGCTTCTTGATGCTAATGCATCTATTACTATTACTAGTTTTGGATGAATGTTGTCTACTATCCCTTTTAAAATTTCTACTGTTTCTATTCCTGTTGTTCCTAATACTCCTGGTGATATCGCACTTACCATTCTTGTCCCTTCTTCTACATATTGTGGCAAATAGTTTATAATGTGTCTTGTTACTTCAATGTCATTTACTACTTTTGGGCCTAAGCTGTCTGGTGTTACATATATATTTCCAAGCCCTACTACTAAGATTTCTCCTTGTTTGTCTATATGTGAATCTAGTATTTTTGTAAGTTCGTTTGATAATGTTTCTGCTGATTTTTCTATATCTTCATCTTGTGCTATTTTTAGTTTTTTTATATCTATTGTTATATAGTTTCCTATTGGCTTTCCTATTGCTTTTTGTCCTTCTTCATTTGTTATTTTTACACGTTCTACTGTTATATTTTCATTTATTTCTTCTTTTTCACTTTCTATTCCGTCTATTTCATTTTCTATACTATTTGCTTTTCTATATAAATCTCTTCTTTCTGTTGCTAAGTCTGTTCTGAAATTAAATGGTTCTTTTTCACAGTTTTTTTGAATTTTTTCTTTTTCTATGTCTGGTTTTGACATATATTTTTCTAACATAAAAACCAACTCCTACTTTTTAGTATTCGTTGGTTTTTGATTTTTATTCATTTTTTATTTTTTTAGTTCAATTTTGAAGTCATATGTGTTTGCATAGTCTAATGTCATACTTGTATTAAATTGTGTTTTTGCTCCTGGTTGTAATGGTGAGATTATTCCTCCGACCTTTACTATTTCTTTTCCGTTTTTGTCTAATAATGTTACATCTACTAATTGCATATTTGTTGCTGTGTTTCCTGTATTTGTTACGTCTGCTAATAATACTGTTTGTCCGTTTTGTTCTGTTAATTGCATATTTTCAAATTTATATGCTCCAACTTGTTTTGCTTTGCTTAATTCTGAACTTGTATTTAATTTTGTTCCGTCTTCTAGTACTTGTACATATTCTTCTACTACGTTGTTTTCTTCTACTACTGTATTTTCAGTAGTATTGTTACTTTCTTTGTTTTGTTTTTTACTTCCTACAAATGCAATTATTGCAATTACTAGTATTACTAATAATACTAATATCATAATTTTTTCACCTTTTTTCATGTGTTCTCCTTCTTTCTTTTTTATTTTTCATATGTTTTTTATGGATTTATAATATAATTTTTTTATGTTTTTGTCAAGGAGTTTTATATAATATTTATATTTCTTCTCATATTTTCCTGTGACATATCTATTGTAAACTTATTTTATATCTATTCCAAATCCACCATAATAATTACTATTATTTTCATCTGTACCATATATATGTGTAATATATGTTCCATTTTCATTATTATGTTCTGACTTTTTTACACTATAATACCATGTTTTTTATTATTTTTCATTTTTGAAGTTGCCTCATACCATATTATATCATCCTGTCCATTATTTTCAGTCCGTGTTGGAGCACCTTATTTATATTACAACAATTACTCATTTTTTAAAATATTCCTACTATTTTTCCATTTTCATCTATATCTATGTTTTCAGCTGCTGGAATTCTTGGAAGCCCTGGCATAGTCATAATTTTACCTGCAATAGCAACTACAAAGCCAGCTCCTGCTTTTAAATTAACATCTCTAATTGTAATTTTAAATGGTTCTTTACATTCTAAATTTTTACTGTCATCAGAAAAAGAATATTGAGTTTTTGCAATACATACAGGTAATTTTGAAAATCCCATTTTTTCTATTCTTTCAATTTCTTTTTTAGCTTCTTCTGAAAATTCAACATCTATAGCTCCATAAACTTCTGTTGCTATTTTTTCTATTTTGTTTTTTATACTATCTTGTAAATCATAAATATATTTAAAATTTTCTTCTTTTTCTACTAAGTCTACTAGTTTTTCAGCAATATCTATAGCTCCTTCTCCACCTTTTGCCCATCCTTCTACAACACTTGTATCAATATTTTTATTTGCTAATTGCTTACTTACATATTCAATTTCTTCTAAACTGTCTGTATTATATTTATTTAGTGCTACAATTACGTTTAAACCAAATTTTTCTTTTAAATTCTCAATATGTTTATATAAATTTGACATTCCTTTGCTTAAAGCTTCCATGTTTTCTTCTTGAATTCTCTCTTTTTCTGCTCCACCATGATATTTTAATGCTTTTATTGTTGCAACAATAACAACTGCATCTGGTTTAATTTGGGCCTTTCTACATTTTATATCTAAGAATTTCTCTGCTCCTAAATCTGCTCCAAATCCTGCTTCTGTGATTGTATAATCAGCTAATTTCATTGCAAGTTTTGTTGCAATTATGCTATTACATCCATGTGCAATATTTGCAAATGGTCCACCATGTATTAATGCTGGTGTGTGTTCTAAAGTTTGTACTAAATTTGGTTTTATTGCATCTTTTAAAAGTACAGTCATTGCTCCTTCTGCCTTTAAATCGTGTGCATATATTGGTTCTTTTTTTGAGTTATATCCTATTATAATACTTCCTAATTTTTGTTTTAAATCTTCTATGTTCTCTGCTAAACAAAGTATTGCCATTATTTCTGAGGCTACTGATATATCAAATCCATCTTCTCTTGGTACTATATTTTTTTCTCCAGATAATCCTGTTTCTATTTTTCTTAATTGTCTATCGTTTAAGTCTACACATCTTTTCCATGTTACTTCTTGAATGTCTAGTTCATTTCCAAAATATATATGATTGTCTATCATACTTGCTAGTAAATTATTTGCAGATGTTATTGCATGTATATCTCCTGTAAAATGAAGATTTATGTCCTCCATTGGTGCTACTTGCACATGTCCTCCACCAGTAGCGCCACCTTTTATTCCAAATACTGGTCCTAATGATGGCTCTCTTAATGCAAGTATGGATTTTTTACCAATTTTAGAAAGTCCATCTGCTATGGCTATTGAAACAGTAGTTTTTCCTTCCCCTAATGGTGTTGGGTTAATCGCTGTTACTAATATTAGTTTTCCATTCTTTTTGTTTTTCATTTTTTCATATACTTCATTAGATATTTTTGCTTTATATTTTCCGTAACATTCAATATATTCTTCATCAATATTTATTTTTTTTGCAATTTTATCTATTTTTTCTAATTCTACACTTTTTGCTATTTCTATATCTGTCATGTTGTTTCACCTCTTAATATTAATATTCTAAAAAAGAGCTCTAAAAAATTTGGGGCTCTTTTAATATATTATGCTATAATTCCTACTATAACTCCAAGTAATGCTCCTACAAAAACTTGAACTGGTGTATGTCCTAAAACTTCTACCAATCTTTCTGATACTTGTACTCCCGTAAGTCCTGGCGTTTCTATTATTTTATTTAATAAAGCTGCTTGTTTTCCGGCTGCTCTTCTTACTCCACATGCATCATACATAACAACAAATGCCATTATTAATGATAATGCAAAAATTGGTGTATCTACTCCTTGGTATTTTCCTATCATTGTTGCTAGTGATACTACAATTGCTGAATGTGAGCTTGGCATTCCTCCAGCACCTATTATTCTTTTAAAATTGAATTTTTTTGTTGTTATTAAGTCATATATAACCTTATATAATTGAATAAAGAACCATAATAAAAATGGTACATATATGTATTTATTTTGTATTAATCCCATAAAATTGTTCACTTTCCTTTTTCCCCTTAAAGTATTCTTTTTGTATATAAAATTTTATTCTTCTGAAACAAAATTTTCTTCTTTTACGTCTCCATCTTTTTCAAGTAATATTGTTATTTTCTTTTCTGCTTCTTCTAATATTTTATTGCATTCTTTTGAAATTTTTATACCTTCTTCAAATTTAGATATTGATTCATCTAAATTTAAGTCTCCCTTTTCTAATTCGGTTACTATATTTTCTAAATCACTCATGTTTTTTTCAAAATTTGTATTTGCCATGTTATATTCTCCTCTTATATCTTATCTTTAAAATGTTTTCAAAATTCAACGCTTTGCTTTATAATAATTTTATTATAAAATTTCTGCTTGTTTTTCTCCGTCTGCAAACCTTATATTTACTTTGTCCCCTGTTTTTAAATCTTTTGAATTTTTTATTATTTTGTTGTCTTGTTCAACTAAAGAATACCCTCTTGTTAATGTCTTTAGTGGACTTAAAGTATCTAGCTTTGATACTAACTCTATATATTTTGTTTTTTCTTCTTTTTGTTTTGTTTTTATTGTATTTTCAAGTCTTTTTATATATGCATCAATTTTTAAGTAATTGTCATTTATATTTCTCAATGGTTCTTTAAACACTCTACTTGACATACATTTTTCATATCTTAGTTTCATTATTTCAACTTTTTTTATTAGTGTTAATCTTAGTCTGTTTTGATATGTATTTATTTTTTGTTTTACTTCATATATATCTGGAACTGCAAGTTCTGCTGCTGCAGACGGTGTTGGTGCTCTTAGGTCTGCTACAAAGTCTGAAATTGAGAAGTCTGTTTCATGTCCTACTGCCGAAATTATTGGTATTTCTGAATTGTAAATTGCATGTGCAACTATTTCTTCATTAAATGGCCATAAATCTTCTAATGAACCTCCGCCTCTGGCTAAGATTAAAACATCTGCCAATTTGTTTTTGTTCATAAATTTTATTCCATATGCAATCTTTTCTGCTGCTCCTTCTCCTTGAACTGGAACAGGAAATAGTCTAATGTTTACATTTGGATTTCTACGTGTACTTACATTTATTATGTCTCTTATTACAGAACCTGTTTGTGATGTTAAAACACCTATTACTTTAGGCATTTGTGGTATTTTTTGTTTATGTTCTTCTGCAAAATATCCTTCTTCTTCAAGTCTTTGTTTTAATTCTTCATATTTTTTGTATAGAATTCCTACTCCATCTTCTTGCATTGCTTTTACATAAATTTGATAAACTCCGTCTCTTTCAAAAACTGAAACTCCTCCAAGTACAAAAACTTTCATGCCATCTTTTGGCATGAATCCAAGTTTTTGTGCATATGTTTTGAACATTACACATTTTATTAATGAGTTTTCATCTTTTAAAGTAAAGTACATATGACCTGTGTAATGATTTTTAAAATTTGATATTTCACCTTTTATTAGAACATTGTTTAAATATTCATCATCTGCAATTTTGTTTTTAATATAACTATTCAGTTCAGTTACACTTATTGCCATTTCTTCATATTTCATAAATTATTTTCCTTTACTATACTTGCTAAAACTCCGTTTACGAAATTTTTAGATTTGTCTTCTCCATATTTTTTTGCTAGTTCAACTGCTTCATTTATTGATACTTTATATGGTACATCACTAAATTTTATTTCATATATTGCAAGTTTTAATATTGCTAAATCCATTTTTGAAATTCTACTTAATTTCCAGTCATCTTTTAAGTTCATTTCTATGTCTTTTAATATTTCTTCTTGATGTTTTTCTATTCCTGTTATTGCATCTTCAATATAATTTTTTGCTTCTTGATCTTTTATATTGTTACTTTCAAAATATAATTCAATTTGATCTTGTATGTCTTCTACTTTTTGAATTTCTAGACTGTATATTAATTTGAAAGCATTTTCTCTCATTAATGTTCTATTCATTTTTCCATTCCCTTTCGCTCACTTTGTTTGCTGTTATTACATTTTATCAATAAATTTTTTTAATTTTGCTTTAACATCATCTTTGTTTTGTTGAACATAATTACCTATAATTGCTCCTGCTAATATTAATAAAATTCCAATAATTACATCATATAATCTTGTTGCTAGTAGTACTATTGCAATAATTATTCCTATTATTGCTCCTTTATATTGGTTTATAAATTTTTTGAAATCGTCCATCTCTTATTTCATCCCTTTCTATAATATAACAAATCTTTATATTTAGATTTTTGTTCTATTACATTGCTGTTTTTGGTTGTTTTTCTTGAACAGCTTTTTTTACTGTTATATTAACTTCCTTAACTTCTAAGTCTGTTGTTTCTTTTACTTTTGTTTTGATTTTGTCTTGTAAATCTGCTGATAAGTCTTTTATTACTGTGTCTGAACCTACTACTAAATTAACAAAAATATTAACATTATTTTCTTTGTCTAGTTCAACTCTTGATGTTACTTCTTTTGCCATTTTGTATTGTTTTGTAACTGCTTGAACTAAGTCTTCTATTGTTTCTTTTGATATCATTAGTTTTCCATTGTCATTTGCTAAAAGTATTCCTTGTTTATCTTTTAGCTCTTGTTTAGATGTTGGGTCAAAGAATATACATCTAAGTGATAATAGTATAAATACTATGCTTACTCCTAATATTATTTTTGATGATGTTCCATATAATATCAAATCTTTTACTAAATTTTGTACTACATCTATGTCTATCCATCCAAATACTAATAGACATGCTATTACTGATAATATTAACATTATGTTTGAATATATAATTAGTGTTACTTTTTCTATAAATTTCATTTTTTATTTCTCTCCTTCGTTTTCATTTGTTTCTTTTTGGTTGTCTGTGTTTTCACTTTTTGATATATTTGTGTCAACACCTTGTACATGTACATTTACTTCTTCTACTTTGAATCCTGTCATGCTTTCTACTGATTTTTTTACTCTGTTTTGGATTTCAAATGCTACATCTGGTATTCTTGAACCATATTCAACTATGATGTTTACATCTATTTTTGCTGTATTTTCTGTTTTGTCTACTTTTATTCCTTTTGCCATATTTTTCTTTCCACTTAGTACTTCTGTTATTCCTCCTGCAAATCCTCCTGACATTGATGCTACCCCTTGTACTTCTGATACTGCTACTCCTGCTATTACTGCTATTACGTCATTTGATATTTCTATTCCATTTTCTGTGTTTTCTGAATTTTCTGTTTCTGCTGTTTTGCTTTCATCTTGTATTTTTTCTTTTGTTTCATCTTGTTTGCTTTCATTTTCAATAACTTCTTTTTCAGAGTTCTTTTCTTCCATTTTAATTCCTCCTTTTTGAAATTTTTAATAATGTGCAATTTTTTATATTATAGAATTTTTGAAGAGCTTTTCTATAATATAAAATTGATATACTTAATTACTTTATAAGTATATCAATTTTTCCTATTTTTTACAACCTTTTTGGTAGTTTTTTTATTAATTATTCAAAAACTTGAAATTCTTCTATGTGGTTTCCTCTTAAAAAGTCATTTATTCCCATTCTTTTTGCATTTTCTCCTTGAATTTCCAGTACACTTAAAATTCCCTTTTTAGTTTTTATGAATAATCCATCTCTTTGATCTGAAACAAGTACTGTACCATTTCTAAAAATTTGAATATTGTCTTCATCATATCCAATGTTGTTTGCAATATCAACTTTCCAAAATTTTATTTTTGAACCATTTAAAAATGTATATGCTCCCATTATAGGATTTAATCCTCTTACTAAATTCTTAATTTCTTGTGCTGTTTTATTTTCCCAATCTATTTTTGCCATCTCTTTATTTAACATTGGAGCAACCGAAAAATCTTCTCCTTGTTTTTCTCTTGGTGCTGTTCCATTTTCTATTTGTTTTAAAGTTTCTACTAGTAACTCTCCTCCTATTTTAGAAAGTCTATCCCATAATTCACCTGTTGTTTCATCTTCTCCAATCTCAACTTCTTGTTTTAAAATCATATCTCCTGTGTCCATTCCAACATCCATATACATTGTCGTGATACCTGTTTTTTTATCTCCATTTAAAACCGCCCATTGTATTGGTGCTGCTCCTCTGTATTTTGGAAGTAATGAACCATGTACATTTATACATCCTAGTTTTGGTATGTCTAGAATTTCTTTTGGCAATATTTTTCCATATGCTACAACACATATTACATCTGGATTCATATCTTTTATTTGACTTATAAATTCTTCATTTTTCTTTACTTTTTCTGGTTGAAATATTTTCAAGTTTTTTTCTATTGCAAATTCTTTTACAGGTGATGCAACTAGTTTCATTCCTCTTCCTTTTGGTCTATCTGGATTTGTTACAACGCCTAATATGTTATGTCCTGCATTGTATACCGCTTCTAAACTATCTCTTGCAAAATCGGGTGTTCCCATAAATAATATATTTAACATTTTATTTTCTCCTCTCTGTGTCCAAAAGGGACGGTTCTAATTGGACAAAATGACCAAAAAGAACCGTCCCTTTTGGACATTATTTTTCTGGTTCTACATATTCCATTGTTCCAGGAACAATTTTATCTACGAAAACTTCTCCTTCTAGATGATCGTATTCATGGCATATTGCTTGTGCTAATAGATCTTTTGCTTTTATTTTTACTCTTTTACCTTTTCTATCTGTGTATTCTGCTGTAACTTCTTCTGGTCTTATTACTTTTGCAAATTGGTTTGGAAAACTTAAGCATCCTTCTTCGACTTCTCTTTCTCCTTTTGTTTTTAAAATAACAGGATTAATAAAAACAATTGGTCCTTTGTCATCATATAGGTCAACAACAAATACTCTTTTTAAAATTCCTACTTGTACTGCAGCTAGTCCTACACCATTGTATTTATGCATTGTGTCTATCATGTCATCAATTAATGTTTGTAATTTTTCGTCTATTGTTTCAATTTCTCTTGATTTTTTATTTAATATGTCGTCCCCTTCATATCTTAAATTTCTAATTGCCACTTTTATTCCCCCTATTTTTTATATTAAAATCATACTTTATAATCCTACACCATACTATTTGGATTTACATCTATTGAAACTTTTGTGTTTTTAATGTTTTGATTATATATATCTTTTAATAAATCATTTAAAATTTCATTTGCTTGCACATTCATATTTCCCTTTATTATAATTCTCCATCTAAATTTATTTTGAATTTTGTCTATTGGTGAAGGCATTGGCTTAAAAATTTTAAATTCTTTATTATTTAGTTTTTTTGTTAGATATTCATATGCTTTTTTTGAAACTTTTTTTATTTCTGTTTCGTCTAAACTATTAAATCCAATTATTATTATATCGCAAAATGGTGGATATTTCAACTGTTTTCTTAGTGCTATTTCTGTTTGATAGAATTCTTCATAATTTTGTTTTTGTGCATCTTGAATACTAAAGTTTTCTGGATTATATGTTTGGATTATAACTTTTCCTGGTAAGTTTTCTCTTCCTGCTCTTCCGAGCTACTTGGGTTAGTATTTGAAATGTTCTTTCTGTTGCTCTATAGTCATCTATATTTAGTGAGCTGTCTGCTGCTATAACTCCTACTAATGTAACTTTTGGAAAATGATGTCCTTTTACTACCATTTGTGTTCCAATTAATATGTCTATATCTTCATTTTTAAATTTGTTTAGTATTTGTTCATGTGAATTTTTCTTTGTTACTGTGTCTACATCCATTCTTATTGTTTTAGCTTGTGGAAATTGTTTTTGTATTTCTTGCTCTAGTTTTTGAGTTCCTGTTCCAAAATATCTTATTTTGTCACTTCCACATTCTGGGCATTTTGTTACAACTTTTTCTTCATATCCACAATAGTGGCATTTTAGTTTATTTTCATAACTGTGGTATGTCATGCTTATGTTGCAATTCTTACATTTAACAGTGTACCCACAATTTCTACACATTATAAATGTTGAGTAGCCTCTTCTATTTAAAAATAAAATCGTTTGTAATTTTTCTTTTAAGTTTTGTTCTATTGCCTGATATAAATCAAAGCTTAACATTGATCTATTTCCATTTGCTAGTTCTTGCTTTAAGTCTACTATTTCTACTTTTGGTAGATTAGAGTTGTTTGCTCTTTTGGTTAGTTCTAATAGTGTAATTTTTTGTGTTTCTTTTGAATTGTAATATGTTTTTAAATCAGGTGTTGCACTTCCTAATACTAATGGCACATTTGCTTGCCTTGCTATTTTTTTTGCTACTTCTTTTGCATCATATTTAGGACTTGCTTCTGATTTATAAGAGCTGTCATGTTCTTCATCTATTATGATTATGCCTAGGTCTTTTACTGGTGCAAATATTGCTGATCTTGCCCCTATTACTATTTTAGCTTTGTTTTCTTTTATTCTTTTCCATTCATCATGTCTTTCTCCTATTGATAATTTACTATGTAATACTGCTATTTGTTCTTTTCCAAATCTTGATATAAACCTATCTAGCATTTGTGGTGTTAATGATATTTCTGGAACTAGAACTATTGCTGATTTTTCTTTTTTTATGACTTTGTCTATTAATTGTAAATATACTTCTGTTTTTCCAGAGCCTGTAACTCCATACAATAAAAATTCTTCATATTCGTTATAATCTATACTTGCTGATACTTTGTCAAATGCTTCTTGCTGTTCTTTGGTTAATTTTAAATTACTTGTGTTTTCTATATTTTTTGTTTCTAATGGATTTCTTTCTACTTTTTGTTCAACTATTTCTAGATATCCATTTTTTATTAATGTATTTACTATCGCTCTTGAACAATCTGTAAACATTTCTATGTCTGGTATAGTACATCCTTCATTGTCTTTTACAAAATTTAATATTTTTATTTGTTTTTCTGATTTTAATTTTTTTGTTTCTATTTCAAAATTAATTTCTTCAAAATTCTTTTTTAGATATACTACATTTATCTTTTTATCTTGAATTCTTTTGTTTATGTCTTTTGCATTAGTTCCTGGTGTTTGCATTAATCTTATACAGTCTGATACATTGCAAAAATATCTTTTTGCCATCCAGTTTGCAAGTTCTATTTGATTGTTTGTTAATCCATTTTCGACTTTTGCTATGTATTTTATTTCATATTCTGATTTTTCTTTTATTTTGACAACGTGTGCTTCTTCTAGTTTTTTGAATCTCCCAAATGGTACTAGTACTTTGCTTCCTACTAATATTATGCTTTCCATTTCTTTTGGTATATTGTAGTCAAATGTTCTATTTAGTTGTTTTGCTTTACTATTTATTATTACTTCTGCTACCACTTAGTTTCCGCTCCTTTTGATTTAATTCTTATTCTGTTATATCTATTTGTTTTGTTCCTAAATTTATTTCATCCCCATGCCCTACTTTTACAATGTAATAGCCTGCTTCTGAAACATAAAATTCTAGATTTTCTGTGCTTTTCCAAGCTTCATCTCCTGCTAATTTATATTTTACTTGCCAGTTGCTTACATATCCTTCATGTTCAATATTTGATACAGTTATTTTCCATTGGTTTCCTACTTTTTGTGAGCTTAGTTCAAAACTTCCTGTTTCACTATTTTTATTATTATAATTAACATTATATAATCCATTATCAATCTGCTCTATCATATAATAAGTTGTCCCTTTATATTCAACGCCTTCACATGATACAATATACCTATATTCAACATTAATTAAATAATCTCTATTAATTCCATCTAATCCAAGCTGGCTTTGAATAGTGTAGCTATTTACAAAAGTGAATCCATCTTTTATTTTTGTTTTTTCTTCTTCTGTTTTTCCTTTATAAATTATATCTGATACCTCTTTTGTGTTTAATATTGCTTCTTGACTACTTGATAGTTTTTGACCAATATTATCTTTTGGATTATACTCGTTGATTTTTGTTTGTAGTGTTGTAAGTTCACTTTTAAATTGATTATATTTTGCCATGTCTATTGTTTGGTTTCCTGATGTTATTCCTATTGACGCTAATATTAATAATATTATAATTGTTAGTACAAGTGTTATTAATGTAATTCCCTTTTCATTTGTTTTTTTCATAGTTATATCGTTCCTTATATAGTGGATTTAGGTTTTTGTTCAAGGCTGTACCTATAAACCTTTTGTTGTTGACTATTTTAACCAAAATTTCTGTTTTTTTATTTTTAATTTTTATAAGTTTTATTTACGTATACATTATAACAAATATTTACTTTTCTATAAATAGTTTTATTAAATTTTTTTACTTTTAATTTTTGTAATATAATAAATCTGCAAATGTTCTTTAAAATAATTTAACATTTGCAGATATTATACATTGGCTGGGGTACTGTGATTCGAACACAGGAATGTCGGAGTCAGAGTCCGATGCC
>ERZ840057.545-NODE-545-length-38487-cov-4.201369_pt1 | contig 38487 bp, 34 predicted proteins | sample MGYA00519907_ERZ840057 | MGnify/ENA primary metagenome ERZ840057 (study PRJEB31850, sample SAMEA3708862) | human gut metagenome | biome: human gut; feature: human-associated habitat; material: faeces | place: China | collected 2014 ...
GGTGCTATCGGTATTGTTCGCCTATCTGGAACCGATGCAGTTGCTATTGCTAATAAGGTTTTCAAAGGAAAAAATTTAGAATCGGTCGCTTCACATACTATCAATTACGGTCATATCGTGGAAAATGGCGAAACCATTGATGAAGTCATGGTCAGTGTTATGCGTGCACCAAAGACCTTTACACGTGAGGATGTCGTAGAAATCAACACCCATGGTGGTGTCGCTGTAACCAATGAAATCCTTCAACTCCTTATCCGTTCTGGTGCTCGTATGGCCGAACCTGGAGAATTTACCAAACGTGCCTTCTTAAATGGTCGTGTGGACTTAACTCAGGCCGAAGCTGTCATGGATTTGATTCGTGCTAAGACTGATAAGGCTATGGCCGTTGCCGTTTCTCAACTTGATGGTTCGCTCAAGGATCTCATTAACAACACTCGCCAGGAAATCCTTAATACTTTGGCTCAAGTCGAAGTGAACATTGATTACCCAGAGTATGATGATGTTGAAGAAGTTACTACAAATCTAGTCCGCGAAAAAACGCAAGAGTTCCAAGCACTTCTAGAAAATCTTCTGGCTACTGCTAAACGAGGAAAAATTCTACGAGAAGGTCTCTCAACGGCAATCATTGGTCGCCCAAATGTCGGAAAATCTAGTCTTCTTAACAATCTCCTACGTGAAGAGAAAGCTATCGTCACAGATATTGAGGGTACAACACGTGATGTCATTGAAGAATACGTTAATATCAAAGGCGTACCCCTTAAGTTAATCGATACCGCTGGTATCCGTGACACAGATGATGTTGTTGAAAAGATTGGTGTAGAGCGTTCTAAGAAAGCTCTTGAAGAGGCTGACCTGGTTCTCCTTGTCCTTAACAGCTCCGAACCGTTAACTGAGCAAGACCGTACATTACTCGAAATCAGCCAAAATAGCAATCGTATCATTCTCCTAAATAAGACAGACCTTCCACAAGCAATCCAAATGGAAGAGCTTCCTGAAGATGTCATTCCAATTTCAGTCCTCAAGAATGAAAACATCAACAAAATTGAAGATCGCATCAATCAACTTTTCTTTGATAATGCTGGTCTAGTGGAGAAAGATGCTACTTATCTCTCAAATGCCCGTCACATTTCACTCATTGAAAAAGCCCTCGAAAGTCTTGAAGCAGTCAATCAAGGTCTTGAATTAGGCATGCCTGTTGACCTCTTACAGGTTGATATGACACGTACTTGGGAAATTCTGGGAGAAATTACTGGTGATGCTGCCCCAGATGAACTCATTACGCAACTCTTTAGTCAGTTCTGTCTAGGAAAATAAACATAACTAAATTTATGTAAAAAGATGCTCTGCCATCTTTTTATTTTTGCATCATAAATACAGAAATAAAATTATGTAAACTAAAAGATATCAATACCATAAGACGATTACCTCATGCTTTTTAAGAAAGAAAATGCTATCATGGTACTATCCTATGATTTTGAAAGGTTTGCCATGAGTCAAGCAGCTACTGATACTGATTTTAAACATTTGATAGACTTTGACGATAATCTGCTTCCATTTCGATTGACGGAAACAAAGGTTGAAAATGGACGCCCTGATATCCTTTTCCATTGGCATCCTGAGCTTGAGATTCAGTATGTTTATGAGGGGACAGCTCGTTATCACATTGATTATGACTATTTTGACAGTCAAGCTGGAGATATCTTTTTAATTCGTCCGAATGGCCTTCATTCGATTCACCCCGTTGATAATAAGCCCCATCATACGGATACCCTACATTTTCATTTAGATATGTTGGGGCAGTCACTGGTGGACCCGCTTAGTCTTCGTTATCTACAGCCTTTGCAGAATTCTAATTTCAAGTTTAAACAATGTCTACGACCATCAGATGAAGGGTATAAGGAAATCAAAGCTCTCCTCTTTGACATTTTTAAAATGATTCGGATGATCATTATCGTAAGAATGAAAAGATTCGGGAAATCATTGATTACATTAACCAACATTATGCCGAAAATCTCACTATTGAAAAGTTGTCAGAGCTTATGGGGTATAGTAAGACTCACTTTATGACGATTTTTAAGCAACATACAGGTACCTCTTGTACAGAATTTATCATTCAAGCAAGACTCAATGCTGCTTGCGAGGAGCTTCGTAATAGCGTTAAACCAGTTTTGGAAATCGCTACTAATGTTGGTTTTAATAACCTATCCAATTTCAACCGCCAATTTAAACACTATTACGATCAAACACCAAGCCAGTATCGAAAGACACATAGTAACAAGAAGAAAACAAAAAAGAGTTAGCCAAATGGTTAACTCTTTTTTTATCTGCAAACGTCTTAGTTTTTCTCTTTACCTTTGTGTTTTCCACTAAGTCCAAAGAGAGTGAGCAACATACCAAGTCCAAGGAGACCTGCGTGTGAGCCCTTGTCACCTGTTGTAGGAAGAACTTCAGTTTGAGCAGAAGCTTCTGTCACTTTTTCTGTTTCTTTAAGTGCTTCGCTTCTTGTTGAAATGAAGAATACTTTGCCATTAGGAGTCGTCACTACTTTAGATACGACTGGTTTGCTAGTTTCTAAATCTTTAGCAATAGTTGATGGAGTGACTGGTTCCAAAGGATTAAGTGTAGGGTCTGCTGCATTTTCTTTTTTGTTCAAGGCAGCAAAATCAGCACTTGAAATTGAAATGGTACGTGAGTTTGGATTGATAACGGCATACTTAGAAAGGTCTGCACGTGTCAAGTAATCCGCAAAGACGGTATCCATTGAAGGACCTTCTTCACGAGGACCGCCCAACATTGTGAAACCATCACCACCAGCAGCTAAGAAGTCATTGGTTACAAGGTAGTAAGTTCCGTTTGTGTTGAGTGGTTTATAGGCACCAGTTTCTGGATCTAAAATGTCAATTGACAAGATACGTTTTTCAGCTGGAAGAGTTGTGTCATAGTAAACACGAGCTCCAGAGACTTGAAGGAAACCACCAGATGGTTCAAGGAGAGGTTGACCATTTTCATCCAGAACAGTTTTACCACTTTCGTCAACTTGGAGAATAGAACCAAGAGATTTGACAAACATATCATGGATATTTTGACCTGTTACTTGAATTTGAGCAACTGAGTTACCAAATGGAAGAACGGCAATGATATCACCTTTAGTGATTGGTTTGTCTTTGGCGATTGTTTCACGAAGACCACCACCATTTGTTACGGCAAGGTTAGACTTGTGTGTGAAAGCTGATTGTCCGTAATCCAAGAGAGCATCTGCGACCACATTACCAAGGTTGGTTTCTCGAACACGAACGTCCATACGGTCACCGCTAAGTTTAACAGGGCTATTTTCAATAACGACTTTCGAAGAATCCGCCTTGTACTTAGCTTGGATATCATCAATCATAGCTTTAACTTTTGGGTTAACTTGATAATTCTTTTTAGCTTCGTCGTGTGAGATTACGCCATGTGACAAGACACGGTCAGAATTATAAACGACACGACCAACATTGTTAAGGTAGCTACCAGTTTGGTTGTAAGTAACGTTATCGCCGTATGTCGCTGTGTGAAGAGTGTGTGAGTGACCATCAAGGACAAGAACACGTTTTCCTTTCAAAGGTGCATAGTTTGAAAGAGCTTCTGCCAAAGTTGATCCACGCCATTCAACTGGAGTTGTTGTGTCAATACCCAAGTGACTAAGGACAACATAAGTCTTGTATTCCTTACCTTCGGCACGGGCATTTGATTCCACTTGGTCAACAACAGCCTTAACCTCAGTAATAGGATCAGTGAAAGAGACACCAGGAATATTACGTGGGTGTGTCTTAGTAGCTGTCTCAGGTGTTGTAACACCAATAACGACTACTTCATCTCCATCAACACCAGGTGTTTTGTCAACGATTGTAGATGGTTGGAAAAGACGTACGCCATCTACATATACGTTAGATGTGATGATTGGGAAATTGATTTGTTTGCTCAAACGACGCAATTGGTCAAGACCAAAGTCAAACTCATGGTTACCCACTGTCATGGCATCAAAACCAACAGCATTCATGACACTTGCCATGTCTTCACCCTTAGAACTGTTTGAGATTGGAAGACCTTGGAATGAGTCCCCAGAGTCAAAGACAAGGGTTGTTCCTTTTGAACGAGAATCATTGACGATACCAGACAAAAGGGCATCACCAATAACCCCATTACGATCATCTTCAACCATACGACCATGAACATCGTTGGTGTGAAGGACTGTTACAGTATCGTTGCTGGCACTTGTGCTAGCATTTGTCACGACTTCTGTTGTAGGAGTTGCGGCTACAGTTGCAGTTTCGCTTGCTGTGGCAACGGGTGTTTCGCTTGTTTCAGCTGTTGAAGCAGTAACAACTGATGTTGAACTAGCTACTGGTGCTGGAGACTCGCTAGATGCAGTTGTTGCTGCAGTAGATGTCGCATTGGTAGTTGCCTCTGTAGCTACTACTTCAGTGCTTGGTGCTGTAACAGCTGCATGAGTTTCTACCTCGTCAGCTTGGACAGCATTGGCCAAGATGGCAGTTGAGACGAGTAGGGTTGATAGAGTCGTTGCAACGACTGTTTTCTTCTTCATTCCAAAATACCTTTCTGATTTTTAAATCGTTTTTATTATACCACATTTATAAGATTAGAATTAAATAAATTTCAATATTTTATTAGATATTCAAACAATTTTTTCAAAAATCAATAGGTAGCTAAACGTTTTTCAAGATAGCCTTGAAGCAATTCAAGAGTAAAGCTCAAAGTCCAGTAAATAAGGGCGATTAGGATATACATTGACATGTAGTCATACTCACGCCCACCGATAATCTTAGCATTTTGGAAAATGTCAGGTACTGTAATCATAGCAGCTAATGACGAACTCTTAACCATATCAATAATAACATTACCAAGTGGGGCTACTGCTATACGCATGGCCTGAGGTAAGATAATCCAACGGATAATAGACTTCTGCGGAAGACCAAGAGAACGAGCGGCTTCCCACTGCCCCTTATCTACTGCAGCTATGGATGAACGGAAAATCTCTGCCATATAAGCGGCACTGACACATGAGAAACCAATAAAGGCACAAAGAAGGGCAGGCAGCTGAACACCAATGTAAGGCAGACCAAAGTAAAGAATGAAGAGGACGACCAACATAGGGACCCCACGCATGATGGAAATATAAACACGGGCAGGATATTTCAACCAAGGTTTTTGCGACATCCGCATAAAGGCAAGGATGATGGCAAATACATTCCCCACCATAAAGCTTAAAAGGGAAATCCCCAAAGTATAGGGCAAACCTGATAGGACATAGGGAATGCTTTTTAGAATCAGTGAAAAATCAATAATCATAAGTCTATCTTTCTAAACATTTCTTTAGCAAATAAGCGATCCAATCGGATCGCTCATATTATTCAACATCAGAGATGTCAATCTCAGTGTAGTCAACTTTCGTTTTCTTTGTAACGTCTTGACCAGCAAAGAACTTCTCTGAAATCTTGGTAAGGGTACCATCTTTCTTCATGTCTTTGATGGCTTTATTAACTTTTTCTTGAAGGGTTTTATTCTTCAATGAGAAAGTAAAGCTTGTTGAGTAAGGATTACTGTAGATACCGTCGTTAATCTTAACAGGGTACTTGTTTTTGATAGCGGCTACTGCCATCTTTTGCAAATAGTAATCGTTGACGATAACGTCTGTACGCCCATTTACCAAGTCTTGCATATAAACGTCATTGGTAACATTATCATATACGACAAGTTCAGCCCCCATTTTTTTGGCAATCTTCATGTACTTGGTACTTGCAGCACCGGCTGCTTTCTTGCCTTTGAGGTCCTTCCATGAAGAAATTCCTGAGTTATCTGATTCACGAACTACCATAGAAGTGAATGAATACTTGTATGGTTCAGAACGCAAGAATTTTTTGACATTCTTGTTGTCGTCTTCGAGTGAGTAGTTGGCGATATCGACTTGACCACTATTTACAGCAGTAAGCATGCCATCCACGCCCATCTCCGTGAAGTCAATTTTCAACTTAAGACGTTTTCCAACTTCTTTGAGAATCTCAACGTCATAACCAGTCAAATTGTTCTTATCATCGTGGTAGCTTTGTGGGTAAAGAGTTCCAGCAGTCGCAACCTTGATGCTCCCACGTTTCTCAATCTTTTCCCAGTTCTTCTCACCTGTACTCTGTGAAGAGCAGGCAACCAAAAAGACCGCAGCCAAAATTAGGCTAAATACGGCGAAAAATCGCTTTTTCATCTATGTGTGTCTCCTTAAAAAATGAAGTTAAGTTAAAAACTTATAATCTTAGCCTACACTATTTGAAAGGGTTTCACAAAATATTGAACCGAAAATGAGAATGTCTAGCTAAAAACCGAACGTTCTTCCATCTGTTGGGCCAAGTGTAAGAGGAGGTCCTCTCTTCCCTTAGCAGCTGTTAATTGAACACCGAGTGAAAGACCCTGCTCGTCCCGATAGACAGGTAAAGAAATCGATGGTTGTCCCGTCAGGTTAGCTTGTTGCGTGAAAGGTGTCCAATCTAAGCTATCCGCAAACATTTCCCAAATAAGTTCCTGTTGCTTTGGCCAGTCAAAATCAGCCATATGTTTGAGTTGATTTTGTAAGTTTTCAGAGAGGGCAAACTGTCCATGCTTAGGCGCCACATCCGCAACTGTTGGTCTCAGAAGAATATCGTAAGACTCATGAAAATTCGCCATCTGATGGCTATACTGATCCCACTGGGCTAGAATTTTAGAGTAAATTTTTGCAGGAATCTTTTGCCCAGATTGGAAAATAGCCCAAGTCATCAACTCCATATCTTCAAAGGTCATCTTCCGTCCTAAACCAGCCTCTATGGAATCAAACATGGCTGCTGTCTCCACACTATTCATGATGTAATAAGACTGCATGGCTTCAATCCCATTCAAGGGCTGATCGCTGATTTCATGCACATGATGTCCTAGACTTTCCAAGGCTCTAGCAGCCTTTTTTGTCGCCGCAATAGCAGATTCTGACACCTTACCACCAATAGGAGAAACAGTCGAAAAAGCAATCTTCAAAGGTCTAACTGGTTCTTCTAAAGACACTTTGATAAGCTTCGGTAGAATAAAAGGACTTTCCATCTGACACGTCTGCATGTGATAGAGCAAGCGTTTTGTATCGCATACAGTCTTTGTCAAAGCAAACTGAACAGAGGCTCCCTGCCAGCCACGGAAAGAACTAGGACCGACTGGAATTCGTCCTCTGGTGGGCTTGAGACCAATAAGACCGTTAAAGGAGGCTGGAATACGGATTGAGCCTCCACCGTCACTAGCTGGTGCCAAGGGAGAAATGCCAGAACTCACAAGAGCTGCCGCTCCACCACTTGATCCACCAGCATTACGTGTCACATCGTCAGGCAGGTTAACAGGACCATGAATCTGAGCATCGCTGATATTTTTGAAGCCAAACTCAGGAGTGCTAGAACGCCCTAAAATAATAAAGCCCAATTCCTCAAGTTTCTTAACATAATTATCAGTTTCCTTAGCTCTATAACTTGTAAATAGGCGAGAACCTGCGGTTGACGGCTCACCAGCTTGCTCTTGACCCAAATCCTTTAGGAAAATTGGAACTCCAGCAAAAGGTCTTTCTGAAAAGTCTCTAGTTTCTGCTTCTTTCAATGCTTTCTCGTAGCGTTGACTGACGATAGCATTTATCTTAGGATTCGTCCTCTCCGCTTCACGAATGGTAGCCTCCACTAGTTCTCGGGGACTGACCGTCTTATTTTGCACAGCTTCAGCCATTGCCGTCGCATCTGACCACTCATTAATTGACATCTTATACTCTCCCTGCTTATCTTTTCCTAAATTATACTAAAAAAAGCGAAACGCCTAAAACGTTCCGCCTTAAATCTTGATAATTAGTCTTGCCAAGTTTCTTGATTTTCTTTGAATTTCTTCAAAAGTTGAAGTCCGTCTGCTGTGATGTAGCCTTGAACTTTAGCAACTTTGATCAACTCAGTGTAGTTTGAAAGAGTGACCAATTTCACACCAGCATCAGCGAAGTTTTTCTCAGCTTTTGGCAATTCGTAAGTGAAGATAGCCACAACACCGATAACATCAGCCCCTTCACGCTCTGCAGCTGCTACAGCATCAAGTACTGAACCACCAGTTGAAATCAAGTCTTCAACAACAACCATTTTTTCGCCTTTAACCACACGACCTTCGATTTGGTTACCAGCACCGTGATCTTTTGGTTTGCTACGGATGTAGGCAAATGGAAGGTTCATCTTGTCAGCGATAATCGCACCATGAGGAATACCAGCAGTTGCAGTACCTGCAATTACTTCTACTTCAGGGAATTCTTCCTTAATCTTTTCCACAAAACCATTTTCAATAAGTGTACGAGTTTCAGGGTAAGACAAAGTAATGCGGTTGTCTGTGTAGATTGGTGATTTAATTCCTGATGCCCATGTAAATGGTTCTTCAGGTTTAAGGTAAACAGCCTTGATATCGAGCAAGTCAGATGCGATTTGTGATGCTAATGTCATAATTATTATCCTCCGTAAAGCGTTTTCTACTCTTTATTATAACCTAATTCCATCTATTTTCCTATGAAATAAGGTCTTTTTGAAAATTTATTGACCGTTCCATTGGGCCTTAATGTCGTGATAAGCTGCTACTGGATCATCAGCTTGTGTAATCGGACGACCTACAACAATGTAATCTGAACCAATTTGACGGGCATCGGCAGGTGTCATGACACGTTTTTGGTCACCAACTGCTGCTCCTGCTGGACGAATACCAGGTGTCAAACAAACGAAATCTTCATTCGTTGCTTCCTTGATTTTTGCTACTTCGTGTGCTGAGCAGACAACACCATCAAGACCTGCTTCAGCAGTCTTCTTAGCATAATGAACCACTGATTCTTGAAGTGTGGTTTGGATATTTTGGAAGTCACGCATCTGCTCTTCAGAGGTAGAGGTCAACTGTGTTACAGCAATCAAGATTGGACCATCTCCCAAGCCTTCACGCGCAGCCTTCATCATTTCCACACCACCAGCCGCATGCACATTAGTCATATCAACGCCAAGGTTAGACAAGACACGCATGGCTGATTTCACAGTATTTGGAATATCGTGAAGCTTAAGGTCAAGGAAAACACTATGGCCAAGCTCTTTAACGTAGCGCACAATCTCAGGCCCAGCCGCATAGTAAAGTTCCATACCAATCTTCACATAGAGCTTTTCATCAGCAGGAAACTTAGCAAGGAAAGCCTTTACATCCTCAAAAGTCGGGAAATCAAGGGCAATAACAGGACGATTTTCTCTCATTTCTTAAATCCTTTCACACAAAAAACCTCCGCCAGTCAGCGAAGGTTGCACGAAAATAGGGCAGTCCCTACCCTTTAGTGATGCCGTAGCATCTCAGTACACCTTTCTCGCCTCTCTGGACTCGATTAAAGGTTCAGTTCAATTTTTTTTATTATAGCGCTTTTATAAGGGAATGTCAAAGGGGGATGACACTCAAATATCTATTCAAGCATCTTTATAAGCTCTTCATTTTGTTTGTCATAATAGTTAAAATAGCTTGTATCAATACCCAAACAATCAACAAGAAGTAAACGCAAGTTTTCAGAAAGTTGTTTTAACTTCTTACGACTTAATAATCGCGTATCAATTTCTGACAAACCGTGAGCAACTTTATTTCGCTCACCATTCAAACTTAAAATGCCATTAATCGCTGTCTGAAGCTGAGAATCATATTCATAGAACTCAAGGATATTCAAATAAGATAATAGATTAAGTGTAGATTGTACTGAAAAAATGCGTTCTTCAGTATCCTCAATACCCCTAGATTTTTTCATTTTCTTATCAATATCGTCTAAAATTGCCTCACAATCAGGAAAATCTGGATTAAGTTTTGGTAGATTGCCATCAAATACGATTAAGCCTTCATGATCTTTTTTGATGGTTTCTTCGATGACAAATTCAGCTAGTGATTTTGCTTTAATCAAGACATCAGCAATATGCTCACGTTCTTTTAAAACATCAATCATCAAATAGTAATTCAAAGCCTTTTTTTGGAAGTCATCGAGAGGAAACGATAGGATATCTGAAAGAATGGACTGGTTTTTGAAAACACGTGAAAAATCGTTTAGTTTCTCACGAATATAAGCAATTCTCTTTTTAGAAAGTAATTTATTATATTCTTTTCGATTGATTATGGCTTCTGCTGCTTGATAATCAAAAGAAGCAATTAAACTTCTAAGATGACGTTTGACTAATGCTTGCGTAAATTTCTCAGATTTATCTTTAATACTTCGGTCAACAAAATCCACACTATTATCTTGATTTTCCACAATAAGAGCATCTATCTCAGTGTCGGTCAGAGGCTTGTATTCTCTGTTTGCTCCTTTTTTAGGAGTAGCAACCTGAATAGCTTGAGTATTATAGTCATTGATACGGTTAAGGGCAAAGAGAGCTGAAATAATTTGTGGTGTACCTGATGATAAGTTTAAGATGATTTCGTCATCGTCATTAGTATACTTCTGAACAATAATCCCCATTACTTCATACATTTTGTCGAAAAGAAAGACTTCGTCGTTATTCAAGATTGTAGAGTCAATTTCAATGATAGGGTTATAGCCTTCGATTGAGAGCAAAACCTTATTTATCAAATCTTGTTTGACCATCATTTCTTGACTATATACAAGGACAATCTTGTCAGGTCTATAATTTCTTGCGATATGAAGTAAAGCTGCATCGTGATTATTACTTATAGGATCGGTTGTTCCTACAGCAGAGATTAAAATTTTCAATTTGGATCACCTCTTTAGTTCAACTTAGTCAATAATTTTTTATTCAAATCCTGATAAAAATTAAAATCACTCTGGCTAAAATGATATTGTTCTCTCACTAGAGTTTTTAAGGTTTTCATAGCTATCCCTAGTTGTTTAACTGCATCTGAGTCCAAAGGACTTAAGCTGTGGGCAACCGTATTTCTAGAAGAATTCATCTCAATAATTGGAGCGATTGTTTTTCTAAGTTTAAATTCTCTTGTTGCTTTTAAAAGTTTACTATAATCGAAAAGACTTAGATAATATTTCTGAATACTTTCACAATAATCATCGATTAAACCTGGGTTTCTTTTTTCAATATAGTCTTCCAAAATAAACTCCGTTAAGTTTTTTATTCGTATAAAACTTTCACTTACGTTCCCACGTTCTCTTTGCAGTTCAATAGTCAAATAGGCACTAAGAATTTTTTGTTCTTCTTCGTTAAACTTTTTATGACGTAACCCTTGCGGAACATCTTGTTTTGACAGACATTCTACAATATCACGGATTTCTTTTCGAACACTTTTTAGATTTGGGAAATCTGATAATTGGTCTAGGATGTCTAATGCCGCCTTATAATCAAACTTCTCGATAAAATCACGAGCTGTTTTCTTCAAGAGAGCCTGATTAAATTTCTCAGCATTATCTTCAATCGTTCGGTCAATAAAATTGACTTTATTATCTTCATTGACTTCGATGAGTTCATCAATGTTCTCATCATTATCATGACCGATGTTCTCGTTTGAAGCGTGTTCAGGACTCGAAACTTGAACCGCTTTGACATTGATACCACTTAAACGATTAATCACAAATAGAGCAGATTTGATTTGAGGTGTTGCACTAGAAAGATTTAAGATAAATTCATCTTCTTTAGTATAGTATTCTTGCAAAATATCAGAGAAACGTTGAAACATCACATCAAAAATATGAACCTCATCATCACTAATAATGGAATCATGAATTATGAGTTCAGGCTCATAGTTAGGTGCAATAGAAAACAAGGCTTTTTCAATATTACCTTGTTTTTTTGCAGTATGTTCTGAAAAAATCAATATAACTTTTTCGGGACGATATTTTCTTGCAATATGAATTAAGGCGCCATCATGAAAATTTCTAAAAGGGTCTGTGTCACCTACAGCTGATATAAGTACTCTCATTTATCAATCTCCTTAATCATGAAATTAGCTTTCCCCATTTCATAAAAGGACTCGTGGTTCTTGATTAATGAATGATTACCAGATGGAATCTTAACTGTTTTAAGAGGTGCTTTTGTAAGCTTAAGAACTCCTTTTTTAACCATTTTAGTTTTCATTCGATTGTATCGTCTTTGTAAAATACCATCAGCCTGTTCAAATAGAGTCTTTGTCCAAGCACCGCTCCCTGCACCTAAATAAATTGGGTATTGTAGATTGGCTTGAATCTTATCATCAGGAAATTCAGATAAGAAAAATGCTTTATAGTCTTTATAAAACGCTTGTGCCCTCTTACCTAATTCTTCAATCAATCTTCCAGCTTCATCAGTGGTTGTTGTAATCTCAAAATCAATTTTTGTTAATGGAGAAATTGATTCTCTATACAAAGGAAGTGGTTTAGCTTTGTTGGTTTTCGCTGAATAATCCCATTTCTGGACCAGGATAAGACTCTTATTATCAAATGGTTTACTATCACTCACACGTATTGCATTAAACAAATCATCGTATTCTTTACCTTTTTTCGGTCCCCAAGGGATAAGGTTTTTATTCTCTTTAGGAAATCTTCCAAAGTCATTTACTGCATTTTCATTATTCCACTTAGGTGTAGTATTCATTAAAATAGTTCGAATAGCACCTTTTAATGAGCTACCAGGAATGTAGGGATTACCAAAAGCATCACGAATAAACTTATTAACTTCGTTAATAGCTCCGGCTGAATTAGGATTTCTGTCCGATTCTAAATCTGTTTCAGAGATACTATAACCTCCAAAAGAACGCTCTGCAATTCGGTTATCATTTAAGAAAGAAATAAGACGGTTATTACGTGCATTCGGACGAGTTTGAATTAGAAATGCCTCAAACTTTTCAGCAAGCCTCTTCTCTACCATTTGATTATAGAATTTACCCATGTCAGGAAAGTAAAACTTCTTATTTTCATAGATAAATTCTCTAGAGGTATATTTCTCTCCATTGCCAATATGAATTGGAGCAAGTGTTAGGAGGCTCAATTTAAATGTTCTATAGTCATTTTTCATTTTTATACCTCCAATTTAAAGAAGAGTGGTTTAGCATAATTTAAAACAGCATGAGGGAAATCAAGTGGTCTCACATCGACAATCTGCCCTTCAAATGTTTTACTAAAAGTTGAACCAGAAGCAAATTTGTAAAGATCTTGCTTACGATAATTTTCATTGGTAGCATGACTAAATGCAAAACCACTTGATTTAGTTAATAAGTAATGACCATCTTCCATTGCTTCTTCAAGATCGGCATCTACAGGAAGTGCTGTCGTAAGACTCATCACTTTATCTGAATGATTCTTAGTCAGTCTATCTGACAATTCAAGTGGGATATTTTGAATATCTAACTCAAAACGACCATAACCACTTGAACGCTTTCCACCAAGACCTGAATACTGAAGACTAGTCATCAACTCATTAAGCAAATCAGATTCGTTTGCAATGACGTAAAGCGAGGTATCGTTTGAAAATCTGGTTGTAGCAACCTGATAGAGATTGCCATCCTTATGTGGTTCATTTTTTGTCACAGTATCAATGACAGCATGCTCTTCATTTTCAAATAAATCTCCATTGAGATAATCGTCAAGATTTTCTAGAGCAAGAAATTGCAATTTCTTAGACAATTTTGCTTGACGACGAACCTCTTTGACATCAACGGATTGATCAATTTGGTCATGTTTGGGATAACCAATAGGCTTCGGCAAAAAGGGACCAAATTGAAATGGGAAAGCATCTGTGAGCGTGAAATCGTCCTGGTTTGCTTCCGCAAGAAATGCATCGAGTTTTCCCATTTTTAGGGCTTCTAGCACTAGTGCTGAGAAGATACGGTCTGCTGAGAATGTTAATTTTGAGCTATCCAGAGTGCCCGAACCAAAATGAGCATTCTGAAAGGTCATGATATACATTTTATAGGTCATATTAGACCTCCGCAGTTAAAAGTTCGTTCAATGTTTTAACATCATAATTTCCAAATACGGTAGTAGCTTTGAGGTTTTCAAAAGCAACCTTACCGTAACCTCGAGATCCAGAACCTCCAAGATAATCAAGTTCAAGAAGTTTTAAACCATCTCGAATCACTTTGAAATCTTCCTCGACTTGATTTTCATTCTTGTCTGTAATCTCGTAAATCAACTCGAAATCAAAGGTACTGTTACGAATAGCACGTTCAATTTGTCTTGGTGTAGCTTCGGCAGTGATACGGTCAATTGTATTTTCAAATTTTACTTCTGTATAACTTCTTGCACCAAGAGAGTCTAACTCATCAGCGTTTGACAAGAAGGCATCACGAAAAATCAAGCGTCCCATTTTAAATCGTTTATCTTCACTATTCCCAAATAAACGGCTAAGGACATCACTGTCTTGACTAGGGTTTTTGACAATTTCTTCGTTATACACTTTAGCAAGAAGCGTTCTCATTTTTCCTTTGATACTTGAACCAGGAATGATTGGTAGGTTGGTAATAGGATCTTTAATAACAGGCGAATCGATAGCACCGATGGCAGCAAAAGCATTACTAGCCCCAATATGAAGGCCTGTCTCTAAACGAATTTGAGCTGAAAATTTAATCTTAGCGAATGTCATTAATCTTTACCTCCATAAAACTTGAAATAGGCCACTAGTGCTTCCATATATCTACAAAATCTTTGAAGTGTCTCTCTATCTTTAATTTCCTTAAGCGCTTCAAGAATTTGGCCTTTTTCTACCAAATCCTTAACAGGGAAGAACGTCTGTCTATTAACTTTTACAGAGTTTCTTCCAGACTGATAGACGAATTGTACTCTTAAATAGGAAACATCATTTATTAATTCATCAAACTTTCTTTCTTTACTTCTATCATATAAAGAACTACATAAGGATAATAAATTTCTAATTTGTGACGTTGTTAGTAAATAATTCCCTTTATTATCCTTTTCAAGTAATGAAATAGCACGTTCTGCTTTATCAACATAATTCTCATCAGTTAAAATTGCCATGTATTAATCCTTCCTAATTTCATAGACATAGAGGAGCAAAGCTAATTCCGCCTCTTTACGGTCTGATTCATTGTTTGTATACCATTTGAAGAATAATTTCTTGAATTGTTTGAACTTATCTCTTTCTTCTTTGTCTGTTAACTCTTCCAGACGTGTCAAATAGTAAGCTAAGCGGGCAACATTCATCTTTTCTTCACTCTCGTAGTTTCGAAGCAATTCAATCAATTTATAAATGAAATTCTTGCCTCGTTCATCCTGGTGATTAAAGAAATAACGAATCTGCTCTAACTTGTCGTCGTAAACATTAGCGATAAACTGGTCAAATTTAAAGGTATAGTCGGAACTAAAGAGTGAAATACTATCTTTCTCATTGCCTTTAGCTGCTTCTTCTAGCTCCCCTGTTTGATGTGCCATCAAGCTAATAGGGGTCTTATCGGCAAACAGACCGATACCAGCTGAGAGTGTTAGTTTTCCATTTGTCCATTTAATGAAGTTCTGACGAAGTTCAACAGTAAAGGCAATAATATCTTGCCAAGATCCAATGGCAAAAACATCGTCCCCGCCGGCATAGATGATAGAGAGCTTTTTATCACTAGCAAACTGGTTAATATAAACCTTGAAGAAAAGACTCATGCTTCGAGAGAAAGTGGCTGAGCGTGATAAGGTACTATATTGCCCATTTCCTTGTTGGGAGAAGCCTGCCATAAAGGCAGCTCCCAAATCATCCACGTCAAGACGTACAACAGCTAAACGTTTAATACCTAATTTGTTTTCATTTTTAGATAAATCAGCATATTCATCTATAGTTGTGTGTTGGTAATATCCAACAAAAACACGGGTTGCTTTAACCGTACCAGCTTCATAGTCATTTTTGACATAGACACGGGAAAAATCTTCTTGGCTTAGCTTTTCAAAAGCAATACCTTTAAGACAGGCATTTGGTCCAATCGGGAGTCCCTTGTTTTTAGTGATAATGAAATGATTATGGGCAATCTCTTTAGAAAAACAATACAAACCTTGACAAATTACGCATACTTTCTGGTTTTTCTTCTCACTATCAACTAAATTCTCAACAGAATGACAAATCTCGCACTCTCTTTCAGAAGATTTACCGCCCCTGTTCAATAACATAAGGGTTTGATAATCATACCTTGAGATTTTTTTCTCAGAAATCATGCGACTAGCCTTTTGGTAGACCTGTCTATAGCTTTCAGGTGAATTCAGTTCGCTCATGATATCCTTAGCTGCAAAGCTTCCCCAACCAAAGGCAACATATAATCTGGTTTGGAAATTAGCCAATAAAAATTGATTGAAATCTTTTTCAAACTGAACAAGTGTTTCTACCGTTTTTTCAGTATTGGCTAAGACAAAGTAAGCATGTCCCCCACCGACATAGAGCAAATTAGCTCGATTAAGACCTAGTTTATCAAGTAAACTATCTGCTATATACTCACTCATAAAGTCAAGATACAAAGATCTAGCCTTCAATTGCTTAGCAGCACCACTCGTAGCTATGTTATAGATGAAGTCTTGAATCCCCGATAAGTCAAAACTAGCTAGGAGAAAAGCTTCTTCCTCATAAAAAGCTGATGCTTTAGTAAACAAGTCTTCTTTATAGTTATGACGACCTTTATCTTCCAAGTAGTCATAGATGGCTAGAGCAAAAGCTGCCGTCAGACGACTATGCTCAGCAAGTGAAATATCAGCGATTTCTTTAGTATTTGTTGAAGAAGGCAGAAAAGAGAGGGTTGCTTCGAACAGATTTAACAAAGAATCAATTTGTGCTTGGTTAAACTCAAATTCTGCCAATTCATTTTTGATGCGAGTCGCAATCGCCGCATAATCACCTTTAGAGAAGGGTTCATAGGTTGCAGACGCAAAGTTAGGTTCAGATTTCAAGTTTAGAACCGTCGGTTTAAAGTAGCGTTTATCCGTTTGCGCTCCAAAAACGTTAAAAATATCAGCCTGGTTTGTATAGGTGTCCCAAATCTTAGCTGATGCTTCCTCATCGCTCTCCTCATTTGACTGTCTTCTGTCGACACCAGAGGCAATATTATCAGCGATATAAGTTATGTAAGCGAGATGGTCATTTCCTAGTTTATCACTCTGGTAGTTAGCCATGTGATATCTAATTTGATCGGAAATAACCTGATTATCAGCAATCTCATCAAACCAATCCGCGCCCACCAAGGCGTGTTTTTTTCGTTCTCCTGTCGCCCTTTGAATGACCTTACCGATATCATGCAAAAGAGCTCCGTAAAATAAATCAATCTTTTCTTTCTTCAAGCTTTATCCCTCCCATACCGAGACTCGTTTTCATGCCAAGACCTGAATATTCGCCGAATGTTAGAAGCATTTTGACATAAGCTTTTAGAGTTTGAGCGCCTTGAACTTTAAAGGTTAACCTTCCTCTAAAGGCAGGAATTCTTTGCCCGTGCACCCTGAAATAACTCGTCTCCAAGCGATAATTCGTGATAGTGCTGTGTTCAGATAGGTAATCTAAGGTATCCTCTTCAATTTCAGGCTGATTTTCAACCAACCTTCCATACTTTTGCATCAAACTCTGAAAAATCAAACGCATAGTCGGGAAAATGACGTAAGAACCTTGAGATTTGAAACCTGTCGGAGTCTCAAAAATGATTGAAAAATAGGTTTGATTATCCTCACTATTGAAAATCTCTAACAATTTATCGGCTCCCAACTCTTGAATCTCAACTTTTTCGACACTGAGTTTAGGTAAGTCGTTTAAGGATACCTCTTTAATCTGTAATAAGGTCATAAAAACCTTATCCTCGAGGTCATCTGTGAGCAGATGCACAACCCACTGCGCGTTTTCTTTCCCTTGGATTACCTTGGTCGCATAGGGATTTGTTTGCTGCTGATGCAGATAATCAACATAGTCACTATCCAACTGCTCCATTAAGAAGCCATGAAATTTAACAGCCAAATCTTGTGCAGGATGGTCGATCCTTTTAAAAGTAAATACTAATTTTTTCATTCGACTCCTTCATCTTTGTATGAAAAAACCCCAAAAGCTGAAAGTACTTTTCACCTCATTGGGGCGCCCTTAATGTGCTTTTAGTCTAACACTTTCTGGAAGCGGTGTCAAGACTATTTTCAAAATTTTCTAAAAAGTCCCCTCTCGAGGCAAATAGGTTTATATCTGCAGAGACGAATAGAAAGGTGCAAGCAATCCGCTCTATGTTTCCGTCCCCTCTCGAGGTACATAGGTTTATATCAGCACATAAGTCTGTCGAAGGATGTGGTCACTGTGATTGTTTCCGTCCCCTCTCGAGGTATTTAGGTTTATATCACAAGATAAACATGGACAAGAAACTTAACAAATATAATAAGTTACCGTCCCCTCGCGAGGTAGATAGGGTTATATCCCATGATAAGAGTGCTTCTATCATTAAATCTCGTAATGGGTTTCCGTCCCTCTCGAGGTGGATAAGTTTATATCCAAACAAAATGGAAATCACCTACAAGCCAGTCGGAGTGTTACCGTCCCCTTGCGAGGTGGATAGGTTTATATCGAAGACGGATGTTATATTGCACGATATAAAGTTGAGTTTCCGTCCCCTTGCGAGGTAAATAGGTTTATATCTGAAGTTAGTAATGTATAAGAATGTTGCAAAAGTTCAGTTTCCGTCCCCTCTCGAGGTAAATAGGTTTATATCATGTCAGAACAATTTACTAACCTATATGATTGGTGTGAGTTTCCGTCCCCTCTCGAGGTGTATAGGGTTATATCTGAAAAAATGCAGTTTGAACTTGGTTTTACAGAAGATTTCCGTCCCCTCGCGATGTATATAGGTTTATATCATATTCGTTAGAAAAACTGACAAAACTTATTTAGAGTTTTCGTCCCCTCTCGAGGTGGTTAGGGTTATATCGATGAGATAGAAGCTCAGACAGAACGAGTCGAACGGTTTCCGTCCCCTCTCGAGGTAGATAGGTTTATATCGACTAATTTGAAAATGTATCTCCAGAAAATAGAGATGTTTCCGTCCCCCTCTCGAGGTAGATAGGTTTATATCAGACGCTCAAGCTAAATATGAATCTGACAAAGCTAAGTTTCCGTCCCCTCGCGAGGTAAATAGGTTATATCAAAAGGTATGTACATCGGTGTCACTGGTGAACTCGCTAAGTTATCGTCCCCTAGCGAGGTGGATAGGTTTATATCTCAAGGCATTTGAGAGCATTAAACATGACCTAAGGGTTTCCGTCCCCTCGCGAGGTGGATAGGTTTATATCAGTTCTGTATGTAGCCCAGATAATTGTTGCTACCGTGTGTTTCCGTCCCCTCGCGAGGTGGATAGGTTTATATCATGTACCTCTCTTTATTTACCTTTATTTCATCTGTCTGTTTCCGTCCCCTCGCGAGGTGGATAGGTTTATATCTCGTGTGAATTATGCTAAACGTGTTCTCAACTATGTGTTTCCGTCCCCTCGCGAGGTGGATAGGTTTATATCTTAATAATCATTTGGAATATACATGCGTTCCAAAACGGTTTCCGTCCCCTCGCGAGGTGGATAGGTTTATATCCCCATATCTTGTGCACTAGACAGCTGCTAGCGACACAAGATGTAGGACCTACTGGAAACACTATCTATATTGTACCATATGATTGCAGGCCTATAAAGGCTTAGAAGAAGAGAATGTCATCTAATTTTTCGGCACTATGGTAGGGGCTAAAACTAGTCACCTCTTCTTTGGTTGTCACATACACGATTATGCTGTCTTCTTCATCGGCCTTGTAGAAGCCCTCGATATCCTTAAGGAGAGACTGATAGTCATTTCTTGACAGATCGACCTCGAAACAGGATTTTTGCACCCTCACGCCATAACCCTCAAGTAATTTGGAGAGTTTAAGTCTACGTTTGTTACTTCGGATATCATAAATAATCAGACAAAACATAGTTTTTTGTTTAGCAAACTCACGTTCTTCTTCACTGAGATTAAAGTAAAGTCCCATTAATGCCCTCCTGTGTAACTTGTCTCATAAAGACTGGGGTCGAGTTCTCTAAAAGCCCGAATCAAACTCTTGATTTGCCTGTCAGCTGTATAGAGAAAAGAATAGCGTTTTTTGTCTAATTCGATATATTGATGGACCTCTAGGATTCTTGAACGTAGTGCTCGTGCAAAGATTTCTCTGCCTTCATCAGTGAGTATGAAGTCTTGATCCTTATTTTCAAAATGACTTAAAAGAAGTTTACCATTTCGTATCAACTCCATAAGCGTATTATCGACGATGATAGGTCGCCATTCTTCCATTAAATCACTGGCCAAGGTCGCATGATGCTGATGGTGCTTGTGAATTACCCCAAACCCCAAGCTTAGACCGTTTTTCTTAATCAGCCCCATAAAGCACGAATATAAGATACTATAGCCAAAATTGAGGGCACTGTTAAAACAATCCTCCGCAGGCCGTCTACTCCTACCATTAAAATGGAAGTCATCAGGAACCAGTAAATTCAGATAGTAAAAATAGGATTTCGCAAGGCGACCTTCGTAACCCATAATTTCAGTAATGGAATAAGCCTTCTGAATATCATTGACACTATCTTCAAATCTTGAATAATCTGAGGTATCCAGTAGACCATCCGTATCAAACTCTCTAAGCAAGGCAATTTGATGCCTTACCTTGGTCCTAGCAATACTCCTCGCAACCTCTAAACGGAAATCCTCTTCAAAATATGCCTTGGCTTGCAACTCTTGCTTTTGGAATTCGTCCTGCCTGTGGGATTCAATACTAGAAATAAATTGACCAACATTTGAGAAATAGTAAACATTCACCTTGTTCTTTGATAAAGCCTTGATGAGTTGGGTGGTCAGTTGTGCATTACCAAAAAGTAACAGATTGTCAAGGAGTGAAATGGACACTTCTTTGACAATCTCTTTATTATCATTTTTTATGATAATTCTTTGTTCAGATAAGGACAGGTAATAATTGGACCTTTGAATATATAAATCACTCATAAGCTACCTCTGGGTATTTTATGGCATATATTATATCACCACAATTCTAATATTTAATCTAAAAAATGAAGCCCTAATCATAGGACTTCGATTTTTATTTATTGTAAAGAGATTGCTTTCCTTATTTCCCCAACAAGTCTGTTCTAACTTCTTTGCGCAAGTCTTCAAGTGTTGTGATGCCATACTTGTCCATGACCTCAGGGAGACGGTCAATGATTTTAGGGCAGGCATAGGGATCTGCGAAGTTGGCTGTTCCGACACCGATAGCTGAGGCACCAGCGATGAACATTTCGATAGCCGCTTCGGCACTGTCGACTCCCCCCATACCGATGATCGGAAGGTCTGATGCTAGAGCAACTTGTCGGATAAGTTTAAGGGCTACTGGAAAGACAGCTGGCCCAGACATACCACCTTGACCGTTGGCAATGATTGGTTTGCGGGTAGCCAAATCATAACGTGTACCAACCAAGGTATTAATCATTGTGAAACCTGTCGCGCCGGCATCTTCGACTGCTTTGGCGACACTTGTGATGTCAGCCACGCTTGGTGTCAGTTTGACATAGACGGGCACATCAGAGTGAGAGACACTAGCTTTTACTGCCGCATAGGCAAGCTCTGGGACTTGTCCGATGAGGAGTCCGTTATTTCCATGGTCCACGTTTGGACACGAGATGTTGAGCTCGATCGCCTTGACGTTGCTGGCTTTGGAAATCTTATGAGACACTTCTGCATATTCTTCGTTTGAAAATCCAGCTACATTGGCAATGATTGGAAGCTCAGGATAATGCTCCTGTAACCAAGGGAGTTTTTCAGACAAGACAGCATCAACACCAGGGTTTTGCAAGCCAATGGCATTAAGCATGCCTGATGGAGTTTCTGCCACACGGGGTGTTGGATTACCAAAACGAGGGTTGGCAGTCGTTGCCTTAATCATAATTGACCCTAGTTTGTCCAAATCATAATACTTGGCATACTCTTGCCCAAAACCAAAGCAACCTGAGGCTGGGATAATAGGGTTTTTCAAGTCGAGCCCTGGAAGGCTAATAGCTAAACGATTTTCTGATTTTATCTCTGACATGGTAACCTCCTAGACGATGACTTTTCCAGTAGGGAAGACTGGTCCTTCTTCGCAAACACGAAGATTTTTGGCGTCCGACTCTCCTTTAACGTGAACCACACAGGCATAGCAAGCCCCCATACCACAAGCCATGCGAGCTTCCATAGAAACATAGGCATGAGGATGATTTTCAAACTTGCTATCGACATATTTAAGCATGCCTGGAGCTCCGCAACTATACACGGCATCTGGAGTCCAGTCGAAACCATCAATAACTGTCGAAACGTAACCTTTGATACCGTATGAACCGTCATCAGTTGTCACATAAACATCACCACAAGCTTTGAGCTTATCCTCCAAGATGACAGCATCCTTATTGGCAAAACCAATGACTGATACAACTTCAACACCCTTAGCCTTCAACTGCTTAGCCGTCTCAACCAAAGGCGGTACACCAATACCACCACCAACAAGGAGAGCTTTCTGCCCAGCCTCAATAACGGAAATATCAAAACCATTTCCCTGAGGCCCCATGGTATCAATGGTTTGCCCAGCTACCATCTTAGAAAGGATGGCAGTTCCCTCGCGTTCCACTCGATAGACAATGGTTGCCTCTTTCTTGTCATAGTCAATCTCTGAAATGGAAATAGGACGACGAAGGAGCTTGCTTGGGTCTGGCACCTTGAGGTGGACGAACTGACCAACCTTCATATCTGCAACCATCTCTCCCTTAAGCACCATCTCGAAAATACGAGGTGCAATCTCACGCTGACTCACAATGGTTAAATCTTCAACTAATATCATGACAACCCTTTCTAAACTGCAAAATGTCATCAAAAAAACCTCGCCAAATGGCAAGGTCGCACAAAAAATCACAGGAGAACCCTGTTTTTTCACCTGTCCGACCTTTCAAGCCTCTCTGGACTCATTTAAAGGTTATTTTGTGATTATTATAACCGTTTTCAAGACGGATGTCAAAGGAGAAAAGAAAAAACCAAAGCTTATAACATTAAGCTAAGGTCTCTCCAGCCTATAACTAGGCAAACTGTTTGATATGTGCTTTATCATCTTGCAAGCTAAGATAGTTTGTTTATTTATCTAGCATCATATGTTAGGACTTCTTGATAAAAGGCCCAAATAAACTATTATTTAAACAATCTGTCGTAAACCATAGTATGAGCCAACTGTTGACCGTCGCCACCCAACAAATCAACCAAGGCGTAGGCAAAGGCTAGGGCTGTTCCGGCACCACGGCTAGTGACAATATTGCCGTCAACAACCACTAAGTCAGTTTGATGCTCACCAGATGCAATTTGTTCTTCAACACCAGGGAAACATGTGAATTTACGCCCTTCAAGCAAGCCGGCACGTTCGAGAACAATAGGTGCCGCACAAATGGCAGCAACATATTTTCCGGCTTTTGCAGCGTCTTGAAGAGAGACAATCAAGGCCTGATTGTCGCGTAGATTAGTTGAGCCAGGCATACCTCCAGGAAGAACCACCAAGTCGTAATCCGAAAAATTACCATCAAATACACCATCCATAGCGACTTGAATCCCATGTGAGCCAGTCACTGTCGCACTTTCAAGTCCTAGCATGCTACAGTCAAATCCTGCTCGGCGGAAGACATCCACTGGGCTTAAGGCTTCGATTTCTTCAAATCCGTCCGCAAATACTACTGCTACTTTTGTCATGATATACCTCCAATTGACTTATCACTTGATTCTATTACGCCTTAAATTATAGCAGTTTTAGAAGCAGGAAACAAACCATAAAAATGGCGCTTGAGCACGAAAAAAGACAGTACAGGGACTGTCTTTGTCATCTTATCTAAACAAACTTGCTAGGATCCACAAGAGATAAATATGGGCTGGGTAGAAAATATAGAAGAAATTCTTGTTACCACTACCACGCTCACCGTTATAGAAATACATAGGAATTGCCGCAAAGATCATCATCCACTGAACGCCTGTCGGGTCAAAAAGATGGGCAATCACAGAAATAACAGCCAAGACAATGATTTGAGCAATGCGATTGGTACGAAAAATATAGAATAGCAACCCCAAAATAACCATCACAAAGCCACCCTCAACCATGATAATACTTGGCACAAGTGACAAGATAAAGGCAACAATCTGCACAACGATTGGGTTTGCATGTGGCGTTTCAAATATGCCTGCAAGAATCACAACTGGAATAGACGAAAGAATCGGCAAGAGAAAGACACCAATCCCTTGAATCAACTCCATGTTCGATTTATCGCGAAGCCCCTTAGCCAACAAATCCCAAGAGCAAATAAAAATCCCAGTGATAAAGAATGTTGAGAAAGCATTGTTGGTTAAACCGATACTACCATTATGAAAAATACTACCAATGATGGCGTTGCCAATAATCATAAACCAACTCATGTAAAGCAGACGCCTGAGAAAAGCCATACGATCATGAGTGTAGTGAAAACTATCAGCAGCAAGAAAGAGGAAAATTGGGAAAGACAGACGTCCCAACATCGTCAACCATATAGGTGCCCCCATACTCCCGAACATCTGATAGATTTGGTCCAAAAACATAAGTGCAACAGCTAGGTATTTCAAATTAGTCGCATTGCATATCTTTTTAATATCGTTCATTTAATGCTCCTTTAATTTTCAGCATATTAAATGATACCACAAGTCAGATATAAATTCAAAGGTATTCATGATAATCTAAGCCATAACTTTTAATTATTTTAGCGGAACAATTTTTGTAATAAAGAATGGTTCATAATAATAACAAACTCAATTCCGACTACCCATCCAAAGCATTTTTACTCTCTTTGTGCTATAATAGTTAGGCAATATTTACGTTCATAACGTATGCAAATTATTTAAAAAAACTAACAAAGCCCATAAACTCTGCAAGTTTTTGAAATATCTTTTTTTGCGAGCAGAGCGAGCAATTAACCGAGACTTTCCGCCGTGTTAAAAGCGCCTGAAACTAAAAGGTTTCAGGCGCTCGGAATTTTTGAGACGTTAGGCTCAAAAATTAGTCATGGAACTTTGTAAAAGTTCGCTGACGTCCGCCAACACCTAAGGAAAGTCTCACAGAAAATTTTATTTTTAAAATAAAACAATTATTATTAATAACAAGAAAGGAAGTACATCATGTCTTTTGACGGCTTTTTTCTTCATCATATGACGACTGAGTTGCGTGAGCAGGTGCTCTACGGGCGTATCCAGAAGGTTAATCAGCCTTTTGAGCGTGAGTTGGTCCTGACCATTCGTAACAATCGTCAGAATTACAAGCTTCTGCTTTCGGCTCATCCTGTCTTTGGGCGTATTCAGACGACCAAGGCTGACTTGCCAAATCCACAGAATCCAAACACCTATACCATGATTATGCGGAAATACCTTCAAGGAGCGGTTATCGAGGATATCCAGCAACTGGAAAATGACCGTGTCCTTGAGATTTCCGTCTCTAACAAAAACGAAATCGGTGATAGCGTTAAGGTTACTCTTGTTATGGAAATCATGGGGAAACACTCCAACATTATCCTGATTGACAAGAACGAGAGCAAAATCATTGAGTCTATCAAGCATGTTGGTTTCTCACAAAATAGTTACCGTACTATTCTGCCTGGGTCAACTTACATCGCCCCACCTAAGACGGACGCTAAGAATCCTTTCGACATTCCAGACGAAAAACTCTTTGAAATCCTACAAACTGAGGATTTATCAGCTAGAAACCTTCAAAAACTTTTCCAAGGTTTGGGGCGTGACACGGCCAATGAATTGTCAGCCTTACTTGAAACTGATAAACTCAAGAATTTCCGTGCCTTCTTCAATCGTGAAGTTGAGCCAAACTTAACAGCTAAAGCATTTTCAGCTGTAAGATTCTCAGATAGTCAGGACCAACCTGAATTTGAAACCTTGTCAGCCCTTTTAGACTACTACTACTTGGACAAGGCGGCGCGTGACCGTGTGGCACAACAAGCTAGTGATTTGATCCATCGCGTGCAAAATGAACTGGAAAAAAACAAGAAAAAGCTTGTTAAACAGGAAAAAGAGCTTGCGGCAACTGAAAATGCTGAGGAGTTCCGTCAAAAAGGGGAACTGTTGACCACCTACCTAAGCATGGTTCCAAATGACAAGGATAGTGTGGAGCTAGACAACTACTACACTGGTGAAAAGATTACCATTCCTCTAAATGTGGCATTAACGCCTAACCAAAATGCTCAGCGTTACTTCAAGAAATACCAGAAACTCAAGGAAGCTGTTAAGCACTTGACTGGTTTGATTGAGGTAACCAAGCAGACTATTGATTATTTGGAGAGTGTTGAATTCAGTCTTTCTCAAGCCAACATGGATGAAATCGAGGATATTCGTGAGGAGCTTGTTCAGGCTGGCTTTATGAAACGTCGTTCAACTGACAAGCGCCACAAACGTAAGAAACCTGAACAGTATCTAGCTTCTGATGGTAAGACCATTATCATGGTTGGTCGTAACAACCTGCAAAATGAGGAGTTGACCTTCAAGATGGCTAAAAAAGGTGAGCTCTGGTTCCACGCCAAGGATATTCCAGGGAGTCACGTGGTTATCAAGGACAATCTTAACCCAACTGATGAGGTCAAGACTGATGCGGCTGAATTGGCAGCCTACTACTCTAAGGCCCGTCTGTCAAACTTGGTTCAAGTCGATATGATTGATGTTAAGAAACTCAACAAACCAACAGCCGGTAAACCTGGATTTGTAACTTATACGGGACAAAAGACCTTACGTGTCACACCGACTGAAGAAAAAATTGATAGTATGCGGATGAAGTAATCTGCTTTATAAAATCAAACTCTCTTGTTTTAGAAACGAGAGAGTTTTTCTATGTCTTCATTAGAGCAATTTCTTTCGTTGATGAATGGGATTTTCTTCTGGTTTTCATTACATTTTTCCGACGACTGTGCTAAACTATAAGGGTAATTACCTATATTAAAGGAGACTTTCAGCATGAAGGCTCTTATGTCATATACGAGTTCTTTTTTAGAATGGTTAGGGCGCTATGTGGGGCTCTTAGTCTTTGGGCTATTATTTGTGACTGCTTTGTTCATTCGCACGACCATGATGACGGGATACTTTGAGTGGGCAGAGATTAGTAGCGTTCCTTGGTATGTTTATGTTTCAGGTGGGGTCATTTTGCTTTTGACCCTTCTATGGCCTAAGCTCTTAAAGGAACTTACAACTAAGCAGGTTTTCCTCTTTTTTACAGCTTGCTTTGTGAGTTTTGGGCTACTTCTGATTTTCCTGACCAGTTTTGCCGGTCGAGATGATGCGGGGACTGTTTTTAAAGGAGCGGTCCAGTTTAATGCAGGCAATTTCTCCTTGATTAAACCTGGAGCCTATTTCTACCGCTATCCTCACCAGTTGGGACTGCTTAGTTTTGAACGCTTGATTCTTTATCTGATCCCGTTACCTGTTATTTCGGTTTTCTATGTATTGAATCTTGGCATGGTCATTGGTATGAACTATGCCACATGGAAAATCACGGAAGAACTGTTTCAGAGACCTTTAGTCAGTCGTACGGCTGTCATCATGAGTTTTGGTTTCTTGCCCTTAGTCTTTAACATTATGTTTGCCTATGGGCTTATGTATGGATTGTTCTTTGCTAGTTTTGCCATTCTCTTCTTTCTCCGTTACTTGAGACGAGGTAAGGTTAGAAATGCCATTCTTTCGGTGCTTATGCTGACCTTGGCCTACTGGGTGCGAAGCAATAACATCATTCTCATTATTGCGCTATCTGGTATTCTAATACTCTTAACACTTAGAGAGAAACGTTACCGCTATTTGCTTTTGGTTTTGGCTTTCTTTGCCTTTCCTATGAGCTTGCATAAGGCGACGACCAGTTACTATGAGATTACCACCCATCAAAAAATTCCTGGAACGCCTCAGATTGCTTGGCTGGCTATGGGCTTACAGGACAAACCCGATTCTAAACGCATGCCAGGATGGTATACCGGCTATGTCCGTGACATATACGCCAAGAAAAAGGGAAATATCGAAAAGATTGAAAAAAGTGCCAATCACCTTTTTGATAAGCGTGTTCAATATCTCCTAGCCCATCCTGATGAAGCCAGTTGGTTTTTCAGCACCAAGTTTATCAGCTCTTGGACAGAGGGGAGTTTCCAGTCCATCTGGAATGGCCCAAGTAAAGACAAGTTTCAGCCTTTGTGGAATAGGTTTGCGACCTCTATCTATCACGATGGGACCCTACATCTCTTTTTCGTGACCTATATGCAAGGCTATCTCCTAGTCCTATATCTTGGTGGTGTGTTCTACTACGCTTTAACTTATAAACGAATGGGAGACGGAGCAACACTAGGCCTCTATGCCTTCCTCTATCTCTTTGGGGGTATCCTCTTCCACCTCATATCAGAGACTAAAAGTCAGTACACTTTACCTTATATTTACTTACAAATTCCAATGATTGCGGCGGGCTACAACCACATGACACAAATACTTAGCCGCTATCTAAAAAATAGGCGAAAGTCATCCTAGGATGGCTTTTTGTCATTGTTTCACAATTACAATCTTGTTATAATAGTTCTATGAAAAATTCGTCAGTTGATCTTTTACGAGGCCCTATTTTGCGGTCTCTTTTAATCTTTGCCTTACCAATTCTGATATCCAATATTTTCCAGCAACTCTACAATACTGCGGATGTCATGATTGTGGGACGCTTTCTAGGTCCAGATGCCTTGGCCGCTGTTGGAGCTTCTTCTGCTATTTTTGATTTGGTTATCGGATTTGCCTTAGGTGTTGGAAATGGTATGGGAGTTGTTATCGCACGTTATTATGGTGCGCAAGACTATAGGAAACTTCGTCAGTCTATGGCGGCCACAGTTGTCATCGGTCTGGGCTTAAGTGCCTTGGTTATGATTCTAGGACATTTCGGGCTCTATCCTTTGCTACGATTTTTAGGGACACCTGCTTCTATCATTGGGCAGTCCTACCAGTATATTTCTATGATTGTCTCCTGTGTTGGGGTAACTTTGGGTTATAATCTGTGTGCTGGTCTCCTCAGAGCAGTTGGTGATAGTCTGACAGCCCTCTATTTTCTGATTTTTTCAGCTCTGGTCAATATCATTTTAGACCTTTTCTTTATTACACAACTCCATCTTGGGGTTCAATCAGCAGGCTTGGCAACGATTATTTCTCAAGGACTTTCGGCAATTCTCTGTCTTTACTATATTAAGAAAAAAGTGACCTTCCTTCTACCAAGTAAGTCAAATTTTGTTCTTGATTCAAGTCTCTATTTGGACCTTTTTGGACAAGGCATGGCCATGGGACTCATGAATTCCATTGTTTCTATTGGGACTGTAACCTTACAGTATGCCATTAACGGCTTTGGTCCTCTCATCATTAGCGCTCAAGTGGCGGCAAGACGGATTATGTCCTTTGCTGTTCTCCCTTTGACTTCACTTGCTGCTGGGGTGACCACCTTCACCTCACAAAACTTCGGGGCCAAACAGTTTAAACGCATAGTGGCTGGTTTAAAACAATCTTGTCTTGTTTCTATCACTTGGTCTGTCATTGCTTGTGTCCTTCTCTATATAGCAACTCCCTTTTTGGCTGGTTTTATCTCTGGTTCTGATAATGCTGTGATTATTGACAACGCCAGTCGCTACCTCCGTATCAGTTCTCTCTTTTATCCTATTTTAGGAATGCTCTTCATCTTTAGAAATAGCCTGCAAGGTCTTGGTAAGAAACTGACACCTTTAACCTCAAGTTTTATTGAGCTTTTTGGAAAAATTCTCTTTGTTCTTTTGGTCATTCCTTCTATGCGCTACCTTGGCGTTATCCTATGCGAGCCCTTGATTTGGATTCCCATGACCATTCAGCTCTATTTTGCCTTGAGAAAACATATTAAACGTTTGTTTGTCAGTTAAACTTACTTTGAACATAGAAAAACGACCCTACCGGTCGTTTTTAGTTTAATTTAATCCCCATTCATCAGAAATCTGTTTCATAATAGCTTCTTGGGAGACAATCCCAAAGCCCAGCATGTAGGTTGAGTAATCAGCATAAATTACCTTGTTATTTTGAACTGCCTTTAAGCTACTCCAGACAGGGTTATTTTTAAGTTTGTTTTCTAGGAGCTCTTGAGAATCTGCTTGAACAATCAGGAGGTCCGGATTAATGTCTTTTAGTTTATCTGGATCGATAACTTGGAACATATCATCTGGATTGAAGGTTTCAGCACGATTGAAATGATAAGTATCATACAGATAACCAAAATGCCCGTAAGCATAATAACGGATGTCATTGTCAGTCACGCGCAGATACATGAGTTTTTGATTGCCAAACTTAGCTTTGACATTCTCTGCGAAAACGGCCTCCCTAGCATCCAATCTATCGAGGTCCTTCTTCATCTCATCACGTTTATCAAAGATTTCTGCCACCTTGAGAGAGGTTTCATGATAGTCCCAATTTTCATCGGTGTTGATTTGGTAGCCAACAGTCGGTGCAATCTCAGACAGCTCCTCGTAGAGGTCTTCCTGCTCGCCTGTCATAAGGATTAAATCAGGTTTTAACTCAGCAATCTTATCCAAATCTGGATTACCCTGCCAACCAACTGAAACCACTTTGGCATCCTTGTATTGTTTCTTAAAGAGGGTTGAAAGTTCTTGACTATCAGCTTGACCAGTTGTCGCTCCTACTGGAGTAATATCCAGAGGATCTAAGATTTCGCCATAGAGGTTGTCGAGGATAACGATACGTTTTGGAGCTTTTTTCAACTCTGTCGTACCAAAATCATGGACAATCGTTTTCTCCTTAAAAGTCTGACTTGTTTTATTTGACTCTGCATTATGTCCAGACGTCATGTCTGGCAAGTAATACAGTAAAAGACCAGAAATAATGGCCAGAATAGCTAATAAATAAAGAAGATTTATTTTTTTCATGGCAACTCCTCGATAAGATCGGATTAAATCGTTACTTTAAAGTTATCTTAAAACTTCTTTAATGTCAATCTATGACTAAGATTTTTTGGAAGGAATTGAGTGTTTTTGATTCCTAAAATGTATTAACGGAAAATAACTATAACCTTTGAGCAAAAAAACATCTATTATTTTTTAAGAAGGCATCTTGTAAACCCTCAAAAAAGTCAGATTATATCATCATCTTTGAATGTTTAAAATCTAAGTAGAAAGTCTCTTTTTGAAGTCTTACTTTTTGTAAGTTACAACATATTTTATCGGGTATTTCAAGGGTTAGTGACTGACAAATGATTTTCTCTCGTCTGAAATGGTATTTACTAGATAAACGATACGAATCTAAACCTCCCTAATTAGTACTTTTTCGGTGAGATATGTGTTAAAATACACTGAAAACTCATTTAAAAATAACTTAAAAAAGCCTTAAATAAGATTGACAACCTTTTCAAAAGAAGCTAGTATATCATTTTTATATTCATAAAAAGGGGAATTATTATGGAAAAACAGATTCGTTTTCGTAAGCAATCGCTTATCTTGTCTTCTGTAGCTCTAGCTACTATCTTTGCAGGGACTGCTGTATCAGCCGATGAAACAGCAACAACAACGCCAGCAACTCCTGCCACGACGACTGAGGCAGCACCTCAATCAACAACAGCTCAAACACCTATTGCCAAAGCAACTGAAGAGATTAAAGCTAAGGCCAATACGCCGGTAATCCCAGTAGAAAATGCAAAAGTGGGAGATGTTGTAGGCATCGATGTTAATGCTACAGAGCCAACGGTAACAGCAAAAGAAAGCACTGATGGATCTGAGGCTATCGCAACAGCATCTGCGACAGCAACCGTTAAAACAACAACGCTTGCTGACAAGAACACACCTGTTGGTAAGTCAGAGCCTGTCAAATCAAGCGAGACAGCAACATCAACTGAAGAAACAAATGAATATGTCGCAACAACGACTGAAACGGTCAATAAAACGACTGTTGTTGAGGTTGTTAAAGAGGCTGATGTGGTGAATCGCCAAGAAGTCAAGGGAACTACTGACATCGTCTTTATTGTCGATAAATCTGGTTCAATGGATAGCCATATCACTGACGTAGCTAATAACATTGAAAAATTTGTGCGTGATTTGGAATCTAAAAATGTGCAAGCACGTCTTGGTTTGGTTGACTATGAATCAAGTAAAAATACAACTTATCATGATTTCGGAGGTTCTAAATTCACCACGGATACGAACGCTTTTATTGGTAAATTAAAAGCAATCCGTACTACTGGTTCAGACGAGGAAGCAACAACAGCATTATCACATATTGCAACTTCACCTGATTATACTTGGGGAACTGGTAAGAACAATCGTCGCTTCGCCTTCTTGGTCACTGACGAAGATATCGACCTTACTCCAAAAACGCCAACTAAAGATGCTACACTAAAAGCCCTCCAAGATGCTGGGATTTCTTTGACCGTAGTTGGTAAGAAATATGATGAAAAAGACTTTGACCCATTGGTAAAAGGTACGAATGGTCTCTACCTCGATATCGATAAAGATTTCGCCGATCTTTTGAACAAACAATTCTCAAACTACGTTATTGAAACTGTTCAAGAAGGACGTGTTTATCGTATTCAAACAGATACTTACGAAGTGATTGCTACGACTCACTTGGTTACTAAAGCAACTAGCCAGCCTAAAACTGCGCAACCAGCAACTCCAACTGTACCAGGAAATGTATACTACTTTGAGGGTACGGTCTACGAGGCACCAACACCATTGCAACCAACACATAAAGAACTTCCAGAAACAGGTTCTAGCCAATCTGCTGCTCTAGTTTCACTTGGTCTTATCAGTGCGGCACTTGGCCTAGGCATGGCAGTCAAACCAAAACGTAACTAACTCCTCGTTTGAGTTAAACACTTAATTATTGTACCCCGTGATTTGCACCCCAAAAGCTTAATTTTGGGGTGTTTTTGGAATGGTAGGATGATATTTTATACGCCTAGCTATTTTAATCTGATTATTTCCCACCTATCATGATATAATAAACCAACGACACTATATTGGAGAACTCTATGACACTCACATACATTTTTTTCGACCTTGATGGTACTCTCGTTGATAGTTCTGAGGGGATCCACAATGGTTTTGTTCAAACCTTTGAAAGACTAGGCCTTCCTGTTCCTAGTGATCAGAAAATTCGCACCTTTATGGGACCACCTCTCGAGGTAACCTTTAAAGAAGAGATTAGCGAAGAAGGTGCTGACCAAGCTGTCAAAATTTATCGTGACTATTATGAGACTAAAGGACAATTGGAGGCTCACCTCTATGATGGCATAAAAGAAATCCTTCAACAACTTAGTCAAGATCCTAGCAAGAAAATCTTTATCACAACTTCAAAAAATGAGCCTATAGCCCTAGAAATGTGCAAACACCTTGGAATTACTGAATATTTTGATGGCATTTATGGATCTACTCCTACTGCCTTTCATAAGGCTGATGTCTTGCAGCGTGCCATTACTGAAAATCAGGCACCTAAAGACCAGTCTGTCATTGTTGGTGATACCAAGTTTGACTTGATCGGTGGAAAAACGGTTGGCATCAAAACAATAGCAGTGACCTGGGGATTTGGGAAAAACGAAACTCTTTTGGCAGAAAATCCTGATTTTATAGCTGATACCACCCAAGAACTTCGTGATATTTTGAAATAAAGCTTATAAAACGAATAGAGCAAGATTCTTTAATCATGCTCTTTTTTCTATTGAATTAGGATTACATCTGGACAATGATATCCAGACAAAGCTCCAAAGCCTTATCAAAAGCCTCTGAGCCCCAATCTCGTTGATCGTAATTGTCAATATCCGCAAGGGAATCTGCCGTAAAGAGAAGTAAGCCCCAAATAGCTCCACGAAATTGAGCAACTGATGCAAGTGCAGAACATTCCATCTCTACAACGCTACAGCCCTCTTCAATACGATAGGAAATCTTGTCTGGTGTCTCCCTATAAAAGCCATCTGTCGACCAGGTCATGAGTTCTTTAATGGAAGTTCTATTTACGCATTCTTATCTGACCCGAACCAAGAAATTTTCAACTCCGAATTGGGATTTATATTAAAAAAATTCTAGTAGAAATCATCTACTAGAATTTTGTCGTTAGTCAAACACAATAATAGACTTAATAGACTTACGTTCATCCATATCTTTATAAGCTTGATTAATATCTTCCAAGCTGTAGCTATTAGTAAATACACGACCCGGATTGATATCACCGTCAAGAACTGCTTTTAACAAAACTTGTTTATCATAAGTAGTAACTGAGGCTGCTCCACCTGCCACTGAGATATTTTGGGCAAAGGTTGAACCAAGAGCACGGTTATTGTAGTGTGGCACACCGACAAATCCCATGCGCCCTCCATTGTGAAGAACTCCAAGGGCCTGATCAACTGCAGCTTCTGTACCCACACATTCAAGAGCAGCATCTGCTCCGCCTCCAAGGATTTCACGGACCTTGGCAATGCCTTCTTCACCACGCTCAGCCACAACAGCTGTCGCACCTGACTCCAAGGCCATCTGTTGACGGTCTTCATGGCGACTCATGAGGACGATTTGCGATGCACCACGCATCTTAGCTGCAATGACAGCACATTGGCCAACAGCCCCATCCCCGATAACGACAACCTTGTCACCTTTTTGCACATTAGCTACACGTGCTGCATGGTAACCGGTCGGCATGACGTCAGCAAGTGTTAAAAGTGAATTGAGCATGCCTTCGCTATAATCTGAAGGTTGACCTGGAATTTTCACAAGTGCCCAATTAGCAAAATGGAAACGGATATACTCAGCCTGTACGCCACCAGACCAGTTGTTGCCGATATGGCGGTCACAAGTCCCATCATAACCGGCACGACAGGCATCACACTCTCCACAACCATGAGTGAAAGGTGCGATGACAAAGTCACCTGGTTTTACAGTAGTGACAGCCTCACCAACTTCTTCGACGATTCCGATAGCCTCATGACCACTATTTCTGTGTCCCTCTTCGATTTCTGGATTACGGTAACTCCAGAGGTCGGAACCACAAACGCAGGTACGGACAATGCGAATAATGGCATCATCCGGAGCCTCAATTTGCGGACGTTCAATTTCTGCCAAACCAACCTGGCCAGCTTTGGTGTAAACCGCTGATTTCATATGTTTACCTCTTTTTCTTCAGTTACTATTAGTATACACTTTTCTTCCTTATTTTGTGAGTTCAGCATCTTCTCGATAACCCCACCATCCCATAAAGGCTGAAAGGAAAATCGCAACTGCAATAATAATAGTCATGGTTGCTGGTGTCTTGTCCGCAAAAACAGCCAAGAGAATAGATGGAATGACACCACTCCCATATTGAAGGGCACCGAGAATAGCTGCTGCAGATCCTGCCATGTCACTAGGTACCGCATTTAGAGCTGCTGCATTGGAACAAGCCGCAATAATCCCATTCATACTAAAGAAACAAAACATGGGTAGAACGATTCCCCAAAGTCCAAGGGCATTAGTCACTCCCATAAAGGCCAAAACCAAGGTAAAGAGAAAGGCTAAGCTAGTAGAAATCGCTAGGAGTTTAGGCAGACTAAAGCGACTGACCAACTGACGGTTGACCATACTCATCAATGATACACCGACAATATTGACCCCAAATAGAAGAGAATAGGCTTCTGCTGGGACATGATAGAAATTCATATAGATGTCCGAAGAACCTGTAATGAAGGCGTAGACGGCTACATAAAAGAAGGTTACACTCATGGTATAAATCATGAATTTTTTGGAAGCCAAGAGTTTGGCATAGTTCTTAAAGCTTTGAGTTAGAGAAGCCTGGCTTCGTTCAGCGACTGGTAAGGTCTCTGGGAGAAGACGTGTCGATAGAAAGAGCAGGACTCCTACCAAGGCCATAAACCAGAAAATCAGATTCCAGGTGGAGATACGAAGGAAGAGACCACCTAGGAGTGGCCCTAGAATTGGTGCTACAGCCATAATCATCATCAAGGTTGAAAGCATCTGCGCCCCTCTTTGGCTATCGTAACGATCACGAATCATGGCCCGACTAATCATGGGACCTGTACAAGCACCCAAGGCTTGAAAGACTCGCCAGAACACGACCATGGTCATAGAAGTTGATAGGGCACAACCGATGGAGCCGATAACAAACAAGAGGGTCCCAATAACCAAGGGTTTAATCCGTTCAATCCGGTCGCTAATTGGCCCCCAAATGAGTTGAGCGATGGCAAAGCCAATCACAAAACCTGTCACCGTCAATTCTACCCGTCCGCCAAGAGCCTTTTGCATAGCTGGCATGGCTGGTAGATAAATATCAGTAGATAGGGAGGTAAAGGCCATAAAGCCACTTAGAATAATTAAAAATGATAAGGGTGTTTTTTCTGTTTTTGTCATCTATGCTCCTTTTTAGTCTAGTAATGACATATATCTTTCTGCTGTCTCTGGATCCTGATGATCAAAAAAGAGGGATTTTTCTTGGTCCAGACCTTCAATGCTCTTCATTTCTTCTTCGGTCAATTTAAAATCAAACACATTGAAATTCTCTTGCATGCGTTCCTTGTGGACTGATTTTGGAATGACCACCACATCGCTTTGAAGAAGAAAACGAAGGGCAACCTGCGCTACAGACTTGCCATATTTTTCTCCGATTTCCTTTAAAAGAGGTGTGTTGAAGAAATCATTGCGTCCTTCTGCAAAAGGCCCCCAAGATTCGATTTGGCACTTATATTTTTCCAAATACTTCTTGGCTTCTTTTTGTTGTTGGAAGATATGGGTTTCAATTTGATTGACAGCTGGCTTGATCTCAACGAAATGTTGCAAATCGATAAAACGATCCGATGAAAAGTTAGATACCCCGATTGCACGGACTTTACCACCCTTATAAGCTTCTTCCATGGCACGATACGTTCCGTAGTAATCTCCAAATGGTTGGTGGATTAGCAAAAGATCAATATAGTCGGTTTGCAATTTTTGCAAGGATTCATCGATAGATTTCTTTGCTTTTTCATAGCCTGCATTAGAAATCCAAATCTTGGTGGTGATAAAAAATTCTTCCCGAGGAAGACCTGATTCCTTGATGGCTTGACCGACCCCTTCTTCATTTTGATAAGCTTGAGCGGTATCAAAAGATCTATATCCTACTTCGATAGCGTCCAGGACTGCTTGCTTGGTTTCATCGATTGGTGTTTGGTAAACCCCGAATCCTAATTGTGGCATTTTGACATTATTATTTAAGGTTTTGTAAATCATTTCTTTCTCTCCTTGTTTCTCTTGATGCTTCTAGTTTACATCTGAACCATAATTTTGTACACTATCGATAAAGGAATCTACTTTTCATAAAATGAAAACTAAAAGGAGATACTATGTTAAACCTTGAAGAACTGGAACAGCTTGTCGCTTTTAAGGAGTTAGGAACTCTCTCCAAAGTCGCTGAACAATTCTTGATTTCCACTCCTTCTCTCTCACGTTCTATGCAACATTTAGAGGAAGACTTCGGTGTCACTCTTTTTGATCGTAGTGCCAATCGCATTTCACTGAATGAAACAGGGGAGCGTGCAGTCCAAGTAGCCCGACGTATTTTGGAAACGAGCCAACAAGGGATTCATGAAGTGAGAGATTTTGATCAGAGCCTCAAGACCATTACAGTGGCCTCTGTTGCTCCTGCTCCCCTCTGGTCCTTACTCCCAACATTAACCAGTCTTTATCCTGATAAACAAATCCAACATAAGATTTGTTCAACAAGCCAAGCGCTTGAAGCCATTGAAAAGGATACTGCCGATTTAGTCGTCTTACCTTTTGCCTATGAGGGCAACAAGGTTGATTGTCTGCCCTATCTCAACGAAAGTCTTGACATCGTCGTCCCTCTAGACCATGCCTTGGCTAAGGAGAGCAAGATAAGCTTTTCAGCTATCGATGGCTACAACTTCCTTCTCATGAACCAAATCGGATTTTGGAATGACTTGGTCCAAGAGAAAATGCCTGCTTCTAAATTCCTCGTTCAATCCAGTCGTTTTGAATTTGAAGAATTGGCCAACAACTCCACTCTGCCTCGCTTTGCGACCAATCTTAGTAAAGATAGAAAGATACTTCATACAGAACGTGCCATCATTCCTCTATCTGACCCCGAAGCCAAAGTCACCTACTATTTGGTGTCTCTGAATACAGATATTCATTTATCTGAATTGATAGATAGAAAATTTGAATAAAACAAAACTCCTAGGGAATTTACTTCTCTAGGAGTCATTTTGTATTTAATGGTGGTGATGATCATGCCCATGATGTTGATCAACTTCCAGTTCTTCGATATCCATAGTATACACTTTTTCTTAGGCTTCTGCTCAAATCTTACTTTCCCCTCTTCGATTAATCATATTTTTTCCCATACTTCTTTTCTAGCATTTTCTTAATCAAATAGGGCATTTTGACATTTTCGCGGCCTTTCTTGGCAATTAACTTCTTCACAAAATCTG
>ERZ840057.564-NODE-564-length-37618-cov-628.765168_pt1 | contig 37618 bp, 27 predicted proteins | sample MGYA00519907_ERZ840057 | MGnify/ENA primary metagenome ERZ840057 (study PRJEB31850, sample SAMEA3708862) | human gut metagenome | biome: human gut; feature: human-associated habitat; material: faeces | place: China | collected 2014 ...
GTGAAAAGGCAAAAAATAAAAAGGGGTGCGTCACAGACTTATGACACACCCTCTTCTCTTTTTATTCTAATATTTTTCCAGAATCTTATTCAGTAAGAAGGTGGCATTTTGGTTTCTTGCCACACCCTTCTGTATCTTATAAGTATAGGTAACATCCGTACCTAAATCTATCTCGAAACAATAGTTGTGGAATTTTCCTGATGCATCATTCTCCATCTTTGAAAGTTCCAGATCGTGGGTAGCGATGATACCGCTCACCGGCTGCTTGGCAATGGCTTCGAGGAACTTTCTCGAACCATTCAGCTTATCCAATGAATTCGTTCCCTTCAGAATCTCATCCAGAATAATCAGCGTTCGGAGTGGCTCCTTATAGCCCTCTGCACTTTCCCTGCAGAACTTCAGCAGCTCCTCCAGTCTTATCAGCTCAGCATTAAAGTAAGAGATGCCATGCGTCAAATCGTCCGTGGTTCTCATACTTGAGAACAATCTGAAACGTGAAATCTTCAACTGATCCGCAAATACCGGCATACCCGCCATTGCCAGGATATAGTTCACGCCCAGCGAACGCAGGAAGGTACTCTTTCCCGCCATGTTGGCTCCGGTGATGATATAATAGTTGTCGTCCTTGATGGTGAAATCGTTCTTCACCGCCTTGGCACCTAGGAAAGGATGATAGAGATTCTTCCCCTCGAACACGATTTCCTGCTTTCCCGAAACAAATTCCGCCTCTTCCGCCTCCGGATGATTATATCTGAAATCCGCCATCGAAACCATCGCATCCATCTCGCTGATGATATGCATCCATTCCTCCATCTTCATCATATAGGTATTCTTCCATTTCAGAAAACTGCGAACCAGGAAGAAATCGCTCAGCATGAAGGCATCGGTGAAGAAAAGACCCAGGAAGTTGCCTCTTCTGTCATACCCCTTCAATATCTTTTCCAGTTGGGCAAAGGAAGGCAGGGCATCTGCCAGGGAATTCTGCATCTCCTTGCCTGATTCGCTATGGAAATTGCGCCTGTTGATAAGCTGAAGTATCTGAGCATAGGCGATGAGCTGATGGCGAAGCTTGCCGCCATTGCTGTCTATCTTGTCAAGTGTCTGCTTGCAGACGAAGAACACCACCATGTATTGAACCAACAACCACCACAGGGCGAAATTCACCGAAACCATATCGCATATCGATAAAATCACGGAACCGATTACTCCGATAATCAGCAGCCATCCGATAACGAGCGAAACCGGAGACCCAAACCATGCCGGCACCTCCATCTTCGAAACCTTCTGCATCGCATCCACCACCGCAGCAGAATCAATCTTCTTCGTTTTGCCATTCACCATTTTGCCATCCGCAGTTTGGCTTCTGTTCTTTTCGCCAAGTGCCAGGAATTCCATTCGCCAGTTTTCGCCTTCTCCCGCCAATTCCTTCTGCAAATCCCTTCTTCTTTTGATATCCTCCATGCCCAAAGGTGTTTCCCGGGTAAGATTCCTGGCGAGCGCCTCTGAACCGCCCGATGTGATGGTTCGGCAGATGCGGTTGAAAAGCGAACTCTTGCCGAAAACATCGAGGTCGAAGGAATAAGGATGCTGCGGATTCTGATAGGAATCGCCCGTTTCGAAAGGCGAGAAATCGCCCTCCAAAGCCTTGATTTCATCCTGATAAACCTTGAGCAATGCCGAAAGATGCTCTATCTTCTCCTTGTTCTTGTCGTCAAGTCGTCTGATTCCCAGATAGGCAATCAGGCACAACGCCGCCCCCATCAGATAGTTCTGCGTATCCCCATCCAATGCGAAATAGCAGATCAGGAAGGCGAGAATGCCGCCAAAAGCCAGCAGCTCGCCCGTTATAAATCCCGTATTCTTACGCTTCAGGGCAGCCACCTCAGAAGCGTATCGGCTTACATATTGTTGATAATTCTCCTTGATATTCATACTTTTTCTTTATTTTTCTTTTTTGATGTGCAAAAATAGGTATAAAATCTAGATTTCCAAAATAAATTCTCTCATTTTAAGTCTTTTATACTTAATATTCGTGATAGGAATCTGGCTTTTATGAACCCTTGGCAGTAAAAAGTGCTATGAAAATTTGGAGGTTACATAAAAACATCGTATTTTTGCATTAAAATAGTTTGAATAATGAGCAAGTATAATTTTAATATAGACAATTATCATGCTATAGGGCATGCTGATATCGAAATAGAGGGTATCACAGTTATCGTGGGTAGCAATGGCTGTGGAAAAAGCACTATGTCCCGTTGGTTGTATTATATCGTTAATACATTGTCAGTGTTAGACAGCTTCTTTTTCTCTGATTTCAGAGATGTGATTATCAAATCATTAGAGAAATATTCTAATGCGCTGGATGATATCTCAAATTATCTGGATGATGATAAAAAACGATTTTTTGACCATACCTTATCATTAATGACAATGGTAACATTGAGTAATGGTGGTGTGGAGAAGCTCGATTTTTATTATAAAAGAGCGATTGGTTCACTTGATGACATGCTGGTTAACTTTCTTCAGAAAGAGCAGAATCCTCAGCAGATGCGTCGAGTGCTTAATCTTTTTGGGATTACTGAACAAAATCATGTTCATGAGGATATAGAACGAAATTCCATTCAGTTGTTTTCTGAATATCTTCAGAAATATGAAAACAACAAAAAAAATCGTCCCATCAGTTACTTGAAAGAGAAAATCGCTTCTGTATATCGGGAAAAGGATGGCTTCCCTGCCAGCATAAGCTTTAAGGAAGATGAAGTGGAATTGCTTGTTGATAGACTTGGAAAGATATATAGTTTAAATAATGCCATATATATAGGAACACCAGCAGCTATTTCTCTTCGTCAATCAGATAGGGTTCTGATGACTTCCTTGGCACATAAAGTGGTTCACGTAAATGAAAAAGGAAGTGAGATTACCGGCAAACAGGAATTACTTCATTCTATTAATAAAATGATAGATGGTTCTATTGTAGAAAAGGAAAATTTCGATGCTGTTGATTTAGTTTATCACAGCAACAATGGTAAGGATATTAGAATTGAAGATATAGCATCGGGATTCAAACCGCTGGTTTATATGCTTCGTCTGATAGAAAACGGGTGGCTGACAGAAAACACTTTGTTGGAGATTGATGAGCCTGAAACAAATCTTCATCCACAATGGGTGGTTGAGTTGGCGCATCTTCTTGTTCGCATCAACAAAACATTTGGAACCAAGATACTCATCACGAGTCACAATCCCGATATGGTATCGGCTATCAGGTATATCTCTGAAAAAGAGGGCTTGTTGAATACTACTCGCTTTTATCTGGCAGAGCAAAGTGAAGGTACAGATTCGTTCTACTATAAGAATTTGGGTTGTGACATCGAACCTGTATTTGAATCATTCAATAAATCTTTTGATACTCTTCTGAAATACGTAGAGAACTATGGCGAAATTTAAGATTGGCAATTATCAGGGAATCAAGATTGATTGTTGGACAGCAAAAGATTTAGTCGGCTTGCATCATTTGATGAAGCAGGAGGGATGCCCAAATTCAGAAAATCTTTTCTCTGACACAGATAAGGCAATAGAACTTGATGATGTTCAGAGACGAATTTCTCAAAAACATCATGCTGATAAGAAATCTTCTGCAGATATGCTATTGCATGTGAATGATAAGAGATTACTTTTGGCCGATGCAAAATTCCGACTAAGCAATACCAGGAATTTGGATTCAAAGGAGATAGCAAAAAAGGTTAGTGAATCAAAGGCAATGGTTACTTCTAACTATTCTTTTGATAACAGTTTCTATGTTTTGCTGACAAAGAAAGCTACAACTCCTTCCAATTTAAATAGGCTTAGAAGAAATGTAGGAAATAATCCAAATTATCAATTTATGGATGCCGTTGAATTTCATAAACTGTTCGAGGATTAGTGTTTGAACTCCGTTCCTGATGTCTTGAAAACTCAGAAACGGAGTTTTTTATAACTTTTTTCTGTCTTTTTTTCTAGTATTATGAATTTTTCTCCATCCATTTATTATAGGAAATATTCTCCTCTTTACACTTATCCTTTGCTTCCGCCTGATTCTTCGGATATCCGATGATGAGGGTGTTGGGCGGAATCATCGTCTTGGGCAGATGCAGCAGTTGCTGTATTCCCTCGTATCGTTCTTTCAGAGGATAGAGGGCTGTCCATACACCGCCGAGTCCCAGGCCGTGAGCCATCAGCAGAATGTTCTTCGTGGCTGCCGAACAGTCTTGAATCCAGAACTTCTGCTCTGTGCCTTCCAGCGTCTTGTCCAGGCATCCGCAAACCACGATGGCAAGCGGTGTCATGTCTGTATAGCTTCTCACCGATGTACGGCTCATGATATTTTCAAAAATCTGATTCTTTTCCATCATTGTTTTTCTGTGTGAGTCTTATTTTTTAGGCGAATCATAGCATTCCATAAGCCAGTCGAGCACATATTCTTGCTTGATTCCATCATGAAACTGGACGGGGTCGTTGTCCAGGGTGAGCAAATATTTTGGAAAATTGTCGGAGATGGACTTCAGGGGTGCCAATTCTCTCTGCATCGTGGTCTCATCCCTTACGCTGAGCGATACCTGATAGTATGCCTTGTGTTCACCAATGATTACCACGAAGTCTATTTCTGCATCACCGGCTTTGCCTACATAGATTTCTCCGCCTCGTCGTGCTAGTTCCAGATACACGATGTTCTCCAGTACGTGCCCCAAGTCGCCACCTTTGGTGCCATTGATGACTTGGCGCAGACCTATGTCGGCAAGATAAAGCTTCTGTCCAGTCTTCAATAGCTGCTTACCCTTGGCATCATATCTCTGCACAGGGTAGAAGATATAGCTGTCGGTGAGGGCAGAGACGTAGTTTTCTATCGTATGAGATGTAGTCTTTCTTCCCAGTGAGGTCATGGTATCGCTGATGCGCTTGATTACGGATATGTTGCCTATATTGTCAGCAAGGAATCTTACCACACTTTGCAACATCATCACATCGGTTATCTTCTTGCGGCTCACCACGTCTTTCAGTACGATGGTGTTGTAGAGACCTGACAGGTATTCACGCACCATCTCTCGGTCTTGGCTGATTTGGGGAATGTATGGGAAGGAACCCAGTTCGATGTATTGGCGATAGGCGAGCTCTCGGGAAGTATGGGCAGGCTGCGTCTGCATGAATTCTCGGAAGGAGAAAGGGAAGAGCTTGATTTCGATGTATCTTCCGGTGAGCAGGGTGGCTATTTCGCCAGAGAGCAGGTAGGCATTGCTGCCAGTAACGTAAATGTCTACGTTGTCTAGCAGGAACAGGCTGTCTATCACTTTCTGGAAATTTTCCACCATCTGTATCTCGTCAAAGAAGAGATAGTTCATCTTGTCTGGGCACAGGTTCTGCTTTACGTGCGCGTACAAAATTTTATAGTCGAGGAACGGTTCGTTGTCGAGATCCTCGAAGTTGAGGTCCTGTACTTGTTCTTCGGATACTCCGTCCGAGAGAAGTTTCTCCCTAAACATCCTCAGCAGCGATGACTTGCCACAGCGTCGTATGCCTGTTACTACCTTGATGGCCTTCTTGTCTCTCCATTTCTCCAGGAGATTCATGTATTCTTTGCGCTCTATCATATTCTCTTTATGTTCTATTTATTCACTTTGCTATTCATTTTGCATTCTATCTTGATTGCTAAAAATGAAATGCGCTGCAAATATACGAAACTTTTTCAAGAAATTTGCAGTGTATTGCAAATTTCTTGTGTTTCTGAGTAAAATTTGCAGTGCATTGCAAATTTTCTTTCTGTAAAACTGATAACACATTCTGTAATCTGTATATCCGAGAATCTGTATTTATTTAGTTTTATTGCCCGATACATCCTATAGCTTTTATTGCCCGATACATCCTATAGTATGCGTATATATAAGCCGATGTAGTGGTTATCATACTGATGAAATTCATGCTGGTGATGGCTGCCTGCTGGGTGTTACCTGCCAGATAAAACACTGCAACAGGGAGTATATTTGAGCATATCAGCCATACCATGAAAACCAGGATAAGGGCTATGCCCAGTTTGCGCATGTTGCCCCTGTGCTTGCTGCACAGATGACAGCCGGCTACCAGGGAGGCGATGACGGAAATCAGGCCCATCGTGCTTTCTGTCCAGGTGAGTATGGAAGCCATTTGGGTAATCTGTCCGTTCTGCATCATCGTTACGAGATGAAGATTGAAGCATTGACCCAGGATGAATGAGAGCACATAGTAAAGTACCATCAACTCGCTGCAGCGTCGTAGCAATTTTACGCCTGCCGGTAGCGTGTAGCGGAATATTCCCCATAAAGCTAGAGGGGCGAGCTGCAAGACCAGTTGCTTGATGGTAAACAGGATGGGACTTATTGGAATCAGGATGGGACTTGTTCTGAAGAATAAGCCCGCTTGTCTGCAAACAGAAAATGCCAGCGAAAACAATGCGAAAATGCAATATGCATACATGGCATATTGTGCAATGCGATTTATATCTATAGAATAACTTTTTCTTTCCATAATTCTACGTTTGATGATTTTATAAACAGCTTATCTTGCATAAAGCCATTGCAAAGATACGAAGTTTTTGGGAAATTCTAGCAAAATAGGTGGAAAATGTTTGGCTATTATGATATATACTTGTTAAAAGAATGGCGGAGAGACCGATAAAAACTCTTAAAAATCATAACGTATCTTCTTGAATACCAGTATTTGTTGTTATCTTTGCACGGTATATACTAATAACGCTACGTGGATAAATACTAATAGTGTTACATGGGTATATACTAATAGGAATATAAGTTTAATCATGAATCATATGAAGAAGATTTTCTTAGGATTGGCAGCAGCACTGATGTTGACTGCCTGCAATGAGAGCAGACAGCCGGAGGCAACAACCAGCGTTGACTCTGCAAGTGTGGTAACCGATTTGATGATGAGTCGCAGAAGCATCCGTGCTTACAAGGATTCCGTCATCAGCCGCGATACCCTGAACGAGATTCTGAAATGCGGCATCCATGCGCCAAACGGGCAGAACCTGCAGTCGTACGAAATCAGAGTGATAGATTCTCCTGCTCTCATCGATTCAATCACCCAAGCCGTGGTAAAGGATAATCCTAAGATAGCAGAGCGCAAGGGCTTCAAGAACATCTTTGTGAATGCTCCATGCGTGGTTTGCATCGCCTACGATACTACTTATGATATGGCGCAGATTGATTGCGGTTTGCTTGGCGAGAACATCATTCTTGCAGCATGGTCAAGGGGCATCGGTTCCTGCTGCCTGGGCAGTTCAGCCCGCTGGATACTGGATTCACCATCAGCCAAGCCTTACCTCGACCGCATGGCATTCTCCAAGAATTACAAGCTGCTCTACTGCATCGCCCTGGGTTATCCTGACGAATCGCCAGAGGCAAAGCCAAGACGCCAGGAAATGATTAAGTTCATGGATTAAGATAAATGAAGGTTGATGTCCTGTTTCAGGACATCAACGTTTCCCTCCATAACCCAACAAAAAAAGCATGGCGCAAATCACTGCGCCATGCTCCAATAAAAGAAAGCCTTATAGTCAAAATAGAAATTAGCGATTCTAATTCTTATTCCGGTACTAATCTTTTTCTAGTACTTTGCATTCTGAGGGTCAAAGTTGGTCCAACCGCTCATCCAGTTGTTGCTGCCATCGAAGGCTCCGATGTAGGTTACGGTGTCGAAACCTGTCCAGCCGGCGAAACTTGCGGCTCCAAGCAACGGACTGCCGGCGATAGGAGTATAACCGTCTGCGCCAACCAATGAAACCCAACTGTCAAAATACTTGTTGCTTGGCTCTGAGAAGAAGAAGGTATTGCTGTATGACTTCTGATTCTTGTCGAGATCCTTCTTGTTGGCTGCATCATAGAGGTAATCCTCATACTTCTTGTTGGCATCAGTACCAACGGCATCCATACCTGCGAAATATACATTCTGAAGCTTGAATTTGCCTTCCTTGGCATTCTTCACGGTTTCACCTTTCTCACCATCAACAATCAAACCGATAGGCCAGCCTAAGGCCACAGAGTTGATGCAGTTTAGGTTAGAAGAACGGCGAATCTGCATGGCTGACTGGAACTTGCCGAGAGCTGAACCGTTGTTTGGATTGTATGCTCCGGCAGTAATATAATCTGTGGTGTTCTGGAACTTATCATCCAATACCTTAGGACCTACAAAGGTGATGTTAGAGAAGGTTGCCTTGGTACGAGGATCCACGGTAGCACCATCGGCGCAGTTGTCGCTCTCGAAACCGTTGCTCTGAGAGGTGTCGGCTATCTTGCTGTCGCGCAGAGAAAGACCATACTGCACCTTTCCTGAGAAACCGTTATCTGTATCGAAATCATCATCCCAGCCCTTGTAGGCTACGAGATACTTGCAGTTTACTGTACCGCCAAACCACTCGAAGGAATCATCATTGGAATAAGATACCTGAACGTGGTCAATCTCTGTGCCTGAACCTACAGAACCGAGAGTCAAACCATTAATCTCCTTATCCTTCTGGAATGGATAACCGGCAAACTCGATGCGTACATAGCTTAAAGTACCAGAATTATCTGCATCATCTGCGCCACCATGCTTGGTACGAGGCCCACCTTCTATCTGCTGTTCAGTCTGGTTGTTCTTTGCCTTACCGCAGAGAATGATGCCGCCCCAGTCGCCAGGCTTTCTGCTACCGGCAGCCTCTTCAGATGTAAAGACGATAGGCTCTGTGGCTGTACCCTTGGCGATGAGCTTGCCGCCACGCTCTGCGATGAGTGCCGCCTTGGTTTGCTTGTCGCCCTTGATAATCGTTCCCGGTTCGATGGTAAGCTCAGCACCATCTGCAATATATACCCATCCCTTGAGGAGATAAGTGCCTTTCTTCAAAGTCTGCTTGCCTGTGAAAACGAATTCCTGGTCGCCGTTGCCAATCTGTGTTCCGTTGGCGTTTTCCTTGTCATCTGTTCCGAAGAGGATGTGGTCGCAAGCCTTCAAGCCGCCATTGGTTGTCCACTTGTAAACTACTTCTGATCCAGGATTTGGAGAAGGAGTTGGATCGTCATTGTCACTGCTGCAGCTGCTCAACATGGCAGATGCTGCGAGGATGCCCATGCATCCTAAAAAATACATCTTGTTCATCATTGTTTCCTGTTTTATTAAACAAACATCTATTATTATCTTTCTTGAAATTCTACGGATAGTCTCTAAAATTTATAGATTGCCTGCAAACCGATGTTTCTACCCGGCTTGTAGCATCTTGCTATTTCTTCTACTTCCTTCTTGCTTCCGTCGCTATACGTTACATCAGCAAACTGCTTGTAATATATCTTTTCTGCAAGAAGATCTCTTACGTTGAGCTTCAGTTCCAGATGTTCGCCGAATTTCTTAGCCAGCGAGAAATCGATGGTGTTGCGAGGCATCTCGTAGCTGTGAGGCACTCGGGAATTGGAGTCATCGCCTGTGCTCCCCTCGCTTCTGCCCACACCGATGATTCGCTTGCCTATGCGGTTGTAGAGCAGGGCGATATCCATCTTTAATGGCGCATTCTTATAGAAGATGCCGGTGTTGATAAGGTATGGCGACTGACCCTGCATCGGTCTGTCTTCTTCCTTCGCTCCCTTCTCAAACTGAACCTTGCTCTTGATGAGGGCACCGTTAAACGACCAACTGAAATCCTTCAATCCTATGAATCCGAGATTCTTTCTGATATCCAGCTCCACACCATAGTTGTTGGCACTCTTTGCATTCTTGTAAGAGTAAATCAAGTCAGTGCCACCAGCCACCGTATAGGTCCACTCGATAGGAGAATCGAAGTGCTTGTAGAAGACTGCCAGCGAAATGAGCTCTCCACGGGATGGATACCACTCATATCGCAGGTCGAGGTTATCGACATAACAGTTCTTCAACTCAGTGTTTCCCTGCACATTGCTGGCAAGGTCGAAGTCGTAATACACCGACGACGATACTTCACGGAATTCTCGGCGGTTAATACTGCGGGCATACGAAAGTCGCACCTGGTGCTGGTCGTTGATCTTATATGTTGTATTGAGAGATGGAAAAACATCATCGGTCTTGTAATGACGGCTTGATTCACTCTTCTCGTAGTCACGGGAATTGGAGATGAGTTCCATATCATTATGCTCGAAGCGGACACCGGCGTGGATGCCGAGTTTGCCAAAGGGGAGAGACAACGCCAGGTATCCGGCGCCTAAGGTGTTGTGTCCGCGGTAGTTATTGCGCATCTGCTTTTCCTCCAGAAGATACAGCTTGTCGTAACCCATGTTTGCCTCGCTGGAGAGTAGGGTTGGGATGTCGCTGTGGCGGAAGTCGGATGGCATGTTGTTATCTGAAACATTCCAGTTGTAGATAAAGTTGCGGGTCTGGTATTCTCGGCTGCGATACTCCCCATAGGCACCCACCTGCAAGTCTGGCTCAAAATTGCCAAACTTGAAGTGGTGCTTGTCATTTACACCAAGAGAGAGAATGTGTTCGTCGAGTTGAGTCCACTCGCGGGATATGTCGTTGCCGGTGCTCAGGGCATAAACGCCCGATTCAAGAGCATCGTCGATGAGGTATCTACGACGGTCAGGCAAATGACGGTTGGCATACGCATACCCGATGCTCCAGTCAAGGGCATCGCTAGTGAAGGTGTGCTTGCCGGTAAGCTGACCGTTATATGTAGTTCTACTGCGGTAGTAATACTCTGCGCTTCGCTCCAGGTTCGACTGGGCACTCACGCCATCACGCCAGGTATATCGGCTGGTAGCCAACTGGTTGAAGATGTTCTTGAGCTGATACTTGTGATTGCCGTCCTTGGAAAGGAAGGTGAAGTTGAGCATTGCTCCGAGTCTCACGTTATTATTATACTGGTCGTCAACAGAGTGACGAAGATAGTTCGGCTTGTCGTTTGCCGCATCATAGATGCCATAGAGGTTGTTCTCCATGTTCTCGTAGGTGCGGTATTCGTTGGTATAGTTCATGGCGGCGAGCATGCCGAGTGTTCTTCCGCCGAGCATCCAGCGGCGGTTGAGGCTTGCTGCCAGTTTCAGGTCACCCAAAGGCTTCCTGTTCTTGACAAGCCAATCGTTGTTAAGCCCGTTTCCCAGGAGCGAAGTAGCATAATCGCCCACTGGTTTTCCGTTGGCATCGAGCTGTGGATTCAAGTCAGCATGGATGCCCCCATTCAGGTTTCTCAAGCCATTGTCGAACCCTAGAAAATCGGTTCCGGAACCTTTTGAGTAAGAAAAGTCCTTGAAGGCAGAAGATGTATTCCAGTTTCCGCCTACGGCGATGTTGAAACTGTTTTCTGCCGGAATCTCCTTGGTGTTGACGATGATGAAACCGCCCGAGTAATCAGCGGGATATTCAGCCGTTGGCGACTTCACGATGGTAAGGTTGTCAATCTGCGAACTTGGGATGATGTCGAAGGAGAATGCTCTGGAATCAGCCTCAGAACTAGGCACTGCTCCTCCGTTCACCCACACATTGTTATAACGCTGCGACAAGCCACGAACCATCACGAATTTATCGTCGATGAGGCTCACGCCTGGCACTCGGCGTATCACCTCACCCGCATTCGTATCCTGAGTTCTGGATATTTCCTGTGCCGAAACATTGCTCACGATGACGGGACTGTTTTTGGCCACCTGTATCATTGCCGCATCCGTATTACGCCTTTCCACTGCGGTAACGGTCACCTCCTTCAGCTGCTGTTCATCAGGTTGCAGCGCAATCACCTGGTCTGCGTCCTTCGCCTGAACCCCGTCAATTTTTTGAGTCTTATATCCTACATAATTTATATATAGTGTATATGTCTTATCTTTCTTCATTCCATCGATCTGGAAGTTTCCGTCGATGTTGGTGATAGCCTTCACGTTGGTTCCATCCACAGTGACGACTGCACCGATGAGTGTCTCTTTCGATTTCTGGTCGATTACGACACCCTTAATCTGTTGCGCCCACGTTGGCATGCTAGCCGCTGAGAGCAATCCTAATACAATAATTCCCCTTTTAGCATTCATAACCTATATCGTTTGATTTCGGTTGCAAAGGTACGGTGGTTATATTACACTGGGGTTGCAATGAGGTTGAAAGGCATTGACGAAGCTGCGACAAAGATGTTACTTTGGCAAATCAGCTCCATTTTTTCGGAAGAAAGCATTGGCAGCTATCTGTTTCGGATATTTGTGCCGTATTCTAAATCTCCGATCAGTCTGCGATAACCATGCAGAGTCTGAGCACATTTTCTTCGAAGTGCTCCTTGTCGATGGCATTGTTCTTGAGCAGGGAACGGTAGTTGTATACGGTTTGTGGCGAATAAGACAGAATGCCGGCTATCTTTGAACTTTCGGTGATACCTAATCTTAACAGGGCGCACACACGGAGGATAGGTGGCATTTCTCCGTTCTCTTTCAGCTGGATGTGTGCCGATTCTGTAAGCTGCTTGTTCAGCTCGGTTATAAAAGTTGGGTACAGAGACAGGAATGCCTTGTCAAATTCCGTCAGAAACTCCTTGTTCTCTTTCTCTGTATTGGTTGAGGAAGAAAGGAGGCTCAGCAGCTCCTTACTCTGGTTGGCCTTGATTTTTCTTACTGCCAATGTTCGTAGCTTTTGGTTCCTCTCTATATTCTTATAGCTCAGGTCAATATATACCTTTACCAATCTCTCGCGTTTCTGATTGGTATTCTTTAATTCGGCGTTGATGAGATGCAATTGTTCATTTAGAATTTCCATTTTTGCCGACGTAGCTGTGATTTCATCTTTCTTTTGTTTCAGAAGCCTGTTCTTCTTGCGGATGAACAGACTGCTAATACCTACTCCAAGTAGGAGCAGGATAATGACCAACAGGGCGATGTTGAGCAATCTGTTAGTTGTTTTGATGTCATCTGTATAGGCATTGGTAATCATCTGCAATTTGGATGAAATCTCAATGCGGCGCAACCGGTTGTTGTATGCATAAGCATCTTCCAGGGATAGGTTGATGTATTCCTGGGCTTTGTTCAGACTTCTGGTCTTATGTTTGTAGATGAAGAGTGCGATGTTTTGCAGGGCTACATTTTCTTTTGTGGCAGAAGTGATGTCTGAGATGGCTGCAACCAGCAGGTAATGTTCCGTCAGTTTCGGGTTGTTGGCTTTCTGATATACTTCGGATATGGCAAAGGCGGTCATGGCATGGAGACGGCTGTCCGGCTTTTCCATACTCAGTGCTTTTTTGTAGTATTGGATGGTCTTGTTATTGTTGGAATGATAGCTGTAATAGTAAAACTCTCCCAGCAGGTAGTAATAGAATGCATCTTTCTTTGGCGACAGTTCTAATGTTTTCTTCAGGTATTCCACTTTCTGCTGGTCGTAAATCTTGCTGAATTCATTGTTTTCACAATAGGTTGACCAGTTGTTGTATAGTCCGTAAAGTGTATAATAGTATTGAAACTGATAGTCAAGCGGATCTTCTTCCTTGGGTTCTATCTTCTGCATGATGTTTTTTGCTTCAGCATAGAATCCACGTGTGATAAGCAGGCTGGTTTGGCTAAGTTGGAATCTTTTATGATATAAGATGTTGTTGCTCTTTTGGGCAAGAACAAGGCCTTTTTTTACGTAAGTCATCGCCGAATCATACTCGTATGCTTTGTATCCATTGGCGAGTTGCTCGTAAAGTTTGAGCTTGTCCTCGTTGCTGGTTACATACTTGGCACCCTGCTTGATGTCGTTCAGACTTTTCTCTTTTACTTCTACATAATGCGCACGTTTCTCTATGGCAGCATCCAGCTGTTTGTAGAGCTGGCTGTTGTCTGCTTTTGCGCATAGTGGTAGTAGTATCAGTAGTACGATAGTTATAAAATGTCTCATGTTTCTTATGTTTTAAAGATTCTGCTGCAAAAGTAATAAAAAACTTTCAGAATCTCGCATCTACTAACGTGTTTTTTTGAAAATTTTTAATTTACTGATATTCAGCCTGATAAATCGGATAGTAGATAATGGTAATCTACCAAAAACCTACTAATCGCAACAACCTATTGAATTTTGGCGTACTTTTGCGGCATCAAACAATTTTAATCGTTATAAACCTATAGATTATGGATAAAAACAACCTTTCAAAGAAAGTAGGTCTGCTGTTAGCAGGATGCTTTATTACTTTTAATGCTCTTGGTCAGACAACCATTAAGGGTCAGGTGGTAGATGCCACAGGTGAACCTGTCATTGGTGCCAGCATTCTGGTGAAAGATACCAAGAATGGTGCAGTGTCCGACTTGGATGGTAACTACAAGCTTGACAATGTTAAGGATGGTGCCGTCCTGGTATTCTCTTATCTGGGCTACCGTACCCAGGAAATTCCTGTAAAGGGAAATCATGTTATCAATGTTTCGCTGAAAGAAAACGACGAGGTGCTTGATGAGGTGGTTGTCGTTGGTTATGCTGTGGGCAGCAAGCGCACGGTGTCGGGTGCTGTTGATCGCATCAAGAAAGAAGATATGAACAAGGGTGTGGTAACCAGTCCTGCCGAGGCCTTGAAGGGTAAGGTTGCGGGTGTTATCATTTCTCAGGCTGGCGGCGACCCTACCAGTTCGCCAAGCATTCGTGTTCGTGGTACTTCTTCTCTTTCAGGTGGTAACGACCCGTTGGTTATCATCGATGGCGTCTTTGCTGATATGACGATGTTCAATTCCCTGGCTCCTGGCGATATTGAGAGTCTCACCATCCTGAAGGATGCTTCTGAGACTGCCCAATATGGTTCACGTGGTGCTTCCGGTGTCATCGTTGTTACCACAGCCAAGGGCAAGTTGGGCTATTCCAGCCTGAGCTACAATGGCCAGTTTGGTGTCAATACAGTCTATAAGAATCTGGATCTGATGTCGGCTTCAGAATATCGTGAGACTGCCAAGTCTTTGGGTCTGACCTATACCGATATGGGTGGCGATACCAATTTCCTTGAGGAGATTGAGCGCAATGTGGGTCTCACCCAGAATCATAATATTTCTTTCTCTTCTGGTACAGACACTTCCAGTCTTCGTGCTTCTCTGGGATTCGTTCTCCGTCAGGGTGCCTTGAAGAATTCTGATATGAAGAATTTTACAGCAAAGCTGGATGGAACCCAGTATCTCTTCGACAAACATCTGAAGTTGGAACTGGGCATATTCGGTTCTCAGCGCAATAGCAATATCCAGTATGATATGCACAGGATGTTCTATTCTGCTACAGCCTATAACCCTACTTATCCTAATGTAAGAAACGACAAGGGTGAATGGGATGAGGACTTGCTTGCCAGTGAAGTCTGGAATCCGCTGGGATTGCTCGATATTGATGACTTCTACAAGGATGCCTCTGTCAATGTTCATGGCAAGGCAACGGTCAACATCATCGACGGACTCACTGTAAGTGCCTTTGGTTCATATAATTATTGGAACCGTGACAATAAGTTCTATATTCCTAACAATATCCAGATGGGTAAGCTGAACGGTAACGGATGGGCTTATATCGCCAATACCAACCGCAAGGACTATATGGGCAACGTCATGGTGAATTTCTCCAAGGATTTCGGCAAGCATCACATTGATGCCTTGGCTCTGATGGAGGGACAGAAGTATACCTACGACTGGAACTCACAGGAGGCACATGGATTTGATACCAACTACTTCAAATTCAATAACATGAAGGCTGCTGCCAATGTGAGCTGGGGTAATCTGCAGTCTAACTACACCGAATATACCCTGAGCTCTTATATGGCTCGTGTCAACTATATGCTGGCTGACAAATACATCGCTACCGTCAATGTTCGTACCGATGGTTCTTCTAAGTTGGGTAATGGTCAGAAGTGGGGCTGGTTCCCTTCTGCTTCCTTGGCATGGGTAATCAGCAATGAGCCTTGGATGAAGAAAATCAAGCAGATAGACAATTTCAAAATTCGTGCAGGATATGGTGTGACCGGTAATCAGGATGCTATCGATCCTTATACTTCTCTCGCCCTGATGGAGCCAAATGGTGTAACTACCGTCAACGGCGCAACAAGTACTACTTTTGCGGTTACCTCCAACAGCAACCCTGATCTGAAGTGGGAGGTAAAGAAGACATTTGATGCCGGTTTCGACCTGTCGATGTTCAAGCAGCGTCTCAACGTAACCTTCGACTGGTACACTTCTGAGACTTCAGATATGCTTTATACCTATACGGTGCCGGTGCCTCCTTTCACTTACGACCGTCTGTTGGCTAATATGGGTACCATGACTAATATGGGATTTGAACTGGCTGTTCGTGGTGATATTATCAAGACGAAGGACTTCACCTTCAATTCCGGTGTGAATTTCTCTTATCAGAAGAATAAGCTGAAGAAGTTGAGCGGTACCTACAAGGGACAGCCTATGACAACGAGCGAGCATATCTCTGTTGCCACCGTAGGTGCGGCTGGTCTGGTGCATAACAATGGCGTAACCTATCTCATTGAGGGACAGCCTGTAGGTGTATTCTATCTGCCTCACTGCACAGGTATCGATGAGAAGGGACAGTATATCATCGAAGACCTTGATGATAATGGTACCATTGATACGGGTGACAGTGGCGACCGCAAGGTTTGCGGACAGGCAATCCCTAAGTACTTCCTCGGTTGGGATATGGGCTTCAAGTACAAGAACTGGGATCTGACTATGCAGTTTAACGGTGCTTTCGGTCATAAGATTTACAATGCTACCTCCATGACCTTGAACAATATGAGTAATTTCCCAACCTATAATATCCTGAGCGGTGCACAGCATCTCAACAATGGTAAGGGAATCCATGATGTTCAGATTTCTGACTACTGGTTGGAAAAGGGTGACTATATGAACTTCGAATACGCTTCTCTGGGCTACACCTTCACCAAGGATATGCTCAAGTGGAAATTCATCAACAACATTCACCTGTCGTTGTCGGTCAACAATATCTGTACTCTCACGGGTTACAAGGGCTTGACTCCAATGATCAACTCTGCAACCATCAGTGGAGACAATCTGGGTGTTGACGACAAGAACATCTATCCTCTGAGCCGTACTTATACTTTGTCGCTCTCAGTGAATTTCTAAATGTTTTCACATAGAATAGATAACAAGTTCTAATTAAGAATTACATTATTAATATATAAAGGATTACAGTTATGAAACAATATATTATAGGCTCAATGCTTCTTTCATCGATATTACTGGCTAGTTGCTCACTGGATGAGACTCCACGAAGCAAGTTTTCTGAGAAGGAGGCTTTCAGTACCTCTAAGCTGGTATATGTAAACTCAGTGGCTAACGTATATTCTTCCATCGGCAATGGATTGTATGGAAGTGATGGTGGCTCTGTGCATACCTTCCAGGAGTTCTCTTCTGATGCCAGTATGATTCCTGGTCGCCAGGGTGACTGGGTAGATGGTGGAGCCTGGCAGAACATTTTCCTTCACAACTTTGAGTCGTCTGTAAGCAAGTATAACGATGTGTGGAACAACCTGTATCGTGTCATCGGTCTTGCCAATTCTTCTATCGACCGACTCAACAAGTACCTGGGTGAACATCCGGAGTATGCTGAATATGTATATGAATTGAGAGCCCTTCGTGCTGTCTATTATTACTATGTGATGGATCTCTTCGGACAGGTGCCATTGGTTGTTTCTTCTGAGGTGAGTGCTAACGAGGTGAATCAGTCCAACCGCTCTGATGTCTTCAAATTTGTTACTTCTGAATTGGCTGAATGCATTCCTCATCTTTCAGACAGTAAGAGTCAGAACGAGGGTGAATATTATGGCCGTATCACCAAGGCTGTGGCATATATGTGTATGGCTAAGTGTGCCATCAATGCACCGGTCTATACCATCGATGATACCAATCCAACCAGCTACAGTGCCTTTGTAGGAACAGACAAGAGCGGCAAGGCTACTGCCAGCGAGGAGCAGGGAAAGACGGTTTCGGAAATGGGCAAAAATATAAACATCACTTTGGATGGTGAAACTCGCAATGCGTGGGAAACAGCAGTCTATTGTGCCGACCAGATTGCCAGTTTGGGTTACCGCCTGCAGCCTAGCTATGCAGATAACTTCATCGTAGCCAACCAGAATTCCGTGGAGAATATCTGGACCCGCCCAAATGATTGCGTCAACTATAAGATAGATGATTACAACATCGTGCGCACCCTGCATTACAACCATGGTGGTGCCATCGGTTACCAGGGCTGGAATGGAGCCTGCTCTTCCAAGCAGCAGATGCTGGTATATGGCTATGGAACGGCTAATCCGGACCCTCGTCTGAAACTCAACTTCTATACCGACAAGGATTATATGGAAGAAACGGGCAAGGCTGTAGAGGATGGTGCCACAGGCAAGGATCTTGAGTATATGCCATTGGCTGTAAAGGTAGATTTCACTGCTACCGATGACCCTCATGCCATGAAGTGTTCCGGTGCCAGAATGAAGAAGTATGAGTTTGACAAGTCCACTACCCAGCAGTTTAGCTTCAACAACGACCTGGTAATCTGGCGTTATGCTGATGCCTTGCTCCTGAAGGCTGAGGCTGAGTATCGTATGGATAATAAGGCTGAAGCTCTCACAATTGTCAATGAGGTTCGTGGCCGTGTTGCTGCTACACCTCGTACAGAACTTACGCTCAATGACATTCTGAATGAACGTATGCTGGAACTGGCTTGGGAGGGAGTACGCCGCCAAGACCAGATCAGATTCTGTACCTTTACAGAGCCTACTGCTGACCGCTTCAATGGTGTGACCCACAATGCTTCTGCAGGTGATTACAATGATGATACGCAGGGCTATACCATGGTTTATCCTATCCCTTATGCCGTGCTCAACTTGAACAAGAAACTCCACCAGAATCCTGGTTATACCAAGTAGAATGGTAATTTTACTGAAGTTTCGTAAGCGAGCTTTTGGGTCTTCAGCCCGTACTTGAACCACATTCGAAACTTCAGTAATTTTATATTGAATATTACAAACTAAAAAAGAAATAATATGAAAAAACTCTTTTTGCTCGCAAGCCTTCTGATGGCTTTTGGCATCTCAGCAGAAGCAGGAGACATCACTTCTCCTAACGGACAAATCAAGGTGAACTTTACCTTGGATGGCACTATGCCTACCTATAGTGTGACCTATCAGGGCAAGACAATTATCAAGCCTAGCCGTCTGGGTTATCAGCTCGCCAAGGGCGGTAAGGATGGCAAGGACCTGCTTGCCGATTTTAGTGTTATCGATGAGAAGACTTCCACTTTCGACGAGACCTGGACTCCTGTTTGGGGAGAGAACAAGTCTATCCGCAATCATTATAATGATATGCTGGTAGAGTTGAAGCAGAATTCTACAGACAGTTATATGAACGTCCGTTTCCGTGTCTATGACGATGGAGTAGGATTACGCTATGAGTTCCCTCAGAAAGGCAGTCTCAACTACTTTACCATCAAGGAAGAGCGTACAGAATTTGCCATGACGGGCGATCATACCGCCTGGTGGATTCCGGGTGATTACGATACCCAGGAGTATGAATACACCAAGACCCGTCTGTCGGGCATCCGTCCAGCCCTGCATGCTGCTGTCAGCAGCAATCTCTCACAGACTGTCTTTTCAGATACCGGTGTACAGACCTCACTCCAGTTGAAGACAGATGATGGTATCTACATCAACCTGCATGAGGCTGCCCTGGTAGATTATCCAGCCATGCATCTAAACCTGGATGACAAGACCATGACCTTTACCTCTTGGCTTACCCCTGATGCACAGGGTATGAAGGGATATATGCAGACTCCGTTCAAGAGCCCTTGGCGTACGATGGTCATTACAGATGATGCCCGCAAGGTGTTGTCTTCCAACCTGATTCTCAATCTCAATGAGCCTTGCAAGATTAAGGATACCTCCTGGATTCATCCTGTAAAGTATGTAGGTGTATGGTGGGAGATGAATTCCGGTAAGGGTGAGTGGGCTTATACCCATGATTATCCTACCGTGAAGTTGGATGGAACCGACTATGTACATGCCAAGCCATCGGGCAAGCATTCTGCCAACAATGCCAATGTACGCCGTTACATCGACTTTGCTGCAGCCCATGGTTTCGATGCAGTCCTGGTAGAAGGATGGAACATCGGTTGGGAAGACTGGAGTGGCTATATGAAGGAAAAGGTATTCGATTTCCTGACTCCATATCCTGATTTCGACATCAAGGCGCTCAATGAGTATGCGCATTCCAAGGGAGTGAAGCTCATCATGCATCATGAGACCTCTTCTTCTGTGATGAACTATGAGAAGTATATGGACAGAGCTTACCAGTTGATGAAGGATTATGGCTACGATGCTGTAAAGAGCGGTTATGTGGGCAACATCATCCCTCGTGGCGAGCATCACTACAGTCAGTTGGAAATCAACCACTATCAGCATGCCGTAACCCGTGCTGCCGATTATCACATCATGGTAAATGCCCATGAGGCTGTGCGTCCTACCGGTCTCTGCCGCACTTATCCTAACCTGATTGGCAACGAGAGTGCTCGCGGTACTGAATATCAGGCTTTCGGAGGAACCAAACCGGGACATACCGCCATCTTGCCTTTCACCCGTCTGCAGGGTGGTCCGATGGATTATACACCGGGTATCTTTGAAATGGATTGCGCCAATGGTTCTCATTGCAACTCTACCATCTGCGGTCAGTTGGCACTTTATGTAACGATGTACAGTCCATTGCAGATGGCTGCCGATTTCCCTGAGAATTACGAGAAGCACATGGATGCCTTCCAGTTTATCAAGGATGTGGCTGTAGATTGGGACAAGTCTATCTATCTGGAGGCTGAACCAATGGAGTATATCACCGCTGCCCGCAAGGCAAAGGGTTCTGATAACTGGTTTGTCGGTGGCGTTACGGGCATGAAGGCTCATCAGTCTACCGTAAAGCTCGATTTCCTCGAGAAGGGCAAGAAGTATGTGGCTACCATCTATCAGGATGCAAAGAATGCCAACTACAAGACCAATCCGCAGGCTTATGTCATCACCAAGAAGACTGTAACCAGCAAGTCTGTCTTGAAGTTGAACTCCGTTGCAGGTGGCGGATTCGCAATTAGCCTTCTTGCGCAATAAAATGCGGATTTGAGGTTGTTATGAGAGAAATTTTTCTTGAATTAATAATGATGCTCATGAAAAGAATGAATAAAATGTTGTTGGTTGCTGCATTGGCGGCAACCACACTTTCTGTTCAGGCAGAACAGAAGAAGGGACCGGCTTGGTTGAGTGATGCACTTTTCTATCAGATTTATCCATCTTCCTATATGGATACTGATGGCAATGGTATTGGCGACTTGCCGGGTATCACTTCCAAGTTGGATTACATCAAGTCGCTGGGTGTGAACGCCCTCTGGCTCAATCCGATCTTTGAGTCGGGATGGTTTGACGGTGGATATGATGTCATCGACTTCTATAAGGTGGATCCCCGGTTCGGTACCAATACCGATTTGGTAACATTGGTCAATGAGGCCCATAAGCGTGGCATGAAGGTTTGTCTCGACCTGGTGGCAGGACATTCCAGCACCAAGTGTGCCTGGTTTAAGGAGTCTTCCGAGAAAGATCCTAACCAGCGTTACAGCGACTATTATATCTGGATGAACGATATTCCTGAGAGCGAGAAGAAAGAAATAGAAGCCCGTCATCAGGAGGCAAGTCCGGAGTCTAGTACCCGAGGCAGATATGTGGAGGCGAATGCTCCTCGTGCCAAGTATTATGAGAAGAATTTCTTCGAGTGCCAGCCAGCCTTGAACTATGGCTTTGCTCATCCAGACCCAAATCATCCTTGGGAGCAGAGCGTAGATGCGCCTGGACCACAGGCTGTTCGCAGGGAGATACGTAATATCATGGCATTCTGGTTTGATAAGGGTGTGGATGGATTCCGTGTTGATATGGCGTCATCGCTCATCAAGAACGACCCCGACAAGAAGGAGGTTTCCAAACTCTGGAATGAGATGCGTGCATGGAAGGACAAGTACTATCCTGAGACTGTCCTGATTTCAGAGTGGGCTAATCCTCAGCAAGCCATTCCTGCCGGCTTCAACATCGATTTCTACATCCATTTCGGTCTTAAGGGCTATGCCTCTCTGTTCTTCGACCGCAAGACTCCATGGGGCAAGTGGGAGCAGAGCTATCAGAACTGCTATTTCGACAAGCAGGGCAAGGGTTCGCTTAAGGAATTTAGCGAGAACTATACCAAGGCTTTCAATGCCACCAAGAATCTCGGCTACATCGCTGTTCCATCTGCCAACCACGATTACCAGCGTCCTAACATCGGTACCCGCAACACGCCAGACCAGCTGAAGGTGGCGATGACCTTCTTCCTCACCATGCCAGGTGTTCCATTTATCTATTATGGTGATGAGATTGGTATGAAGTATCAGATGAATCTCCCTAACAAGGAGGGTAGCAATGAGCGCTCTGGTACCCGCACTCCGATGCAGTGGACCAAGGACAAGAATGCCGGCTTCTCAACGAGTGCGCCTGATAAACTCTACTTCCCTGTAGATACGGAAAACGGAAAGTTGACCGTTGAGGCTCAGCAGGGAGATCAGAATTCTCTGTTGTCATATACCCGCAAGCTGACCGCTTTGCGTCATTCAGCCAAGGCTCTTGACAATGAGGGCGATTGGAAGCTCCTGAACCAGAAGGGTCAGGAATATCCGATGGTATATGAGCGCACTTTGGGTGATGAGAAGTATGTTGTTGTCGTGAATCCTGGTGCCAAGGCAGCCTCTCTCAACATCAGCTCTGTAGGTGGCAAGGCAGTTTCTGTTCTTTCTACAGGCAAGGTTGTATATAAATCAGGCAAGAAGACCGATGCCATCAAAGCTTCAGGCATTAGTGCCGCCGTATTCAAGGTGGCTAAGTAACCTGTGAGCATGATTATTGCTAGCTTTATTAAATATCAGAATCCGCATGGCTCTCTGGGCTGTGCGGATTTTTTATACCGATTTTTCTTTTTAATAACTAAAGATATTTAAATATTTAATCCTATATTTGGCGATAAATAAAGAAATAACTATATTTGCAGCATGATTACGGAATATGGTATAGAGGCAAAGTCTAATTCTGAGATTATATCAGAATTGGGAGGACGATTCAAGCAATATCGTCTGTTCAGCAATCTCACTCAGAAAGAGGTGGCTGTAAAGGCTGGTGTGAGCATTTTCACCATTAGCCAGTTTGAAAAAGGCGAAGCTAAGAACATAGGTTTTGGCACTATTCTTTCTCTGTTGAGGAGCATTGGATTCCTGCAGGAAGCAGAGAAACTCTTGCCGCCGCTGCCAATGTTGCCTAGCCAAGTGAAGAAAATGAATGAAAAGAAGGAAAGGGTAAGACATGAAAGATAATGTTGTGCAGGTGAATTTGTGGGATAAGAATGTGGGCTTGTTGTCTTGGAATGACAAGCGGGGCTGCTCTGTTTTCCAATTTGACAAGGATTTTATGCAATATGGATGGAATATTGCACCATTGGTAGCGCCGTTGGATTCTGTTTATGTTCAAAGAACTTTCCCTATGTCTGGAAACAGAGAAAAACTTTATGCAGGTTTGCCTGAGTTCATAGCAGATTCTCTGCCTGACAATTGGGGAAATGTGGTCTTCCAGAAATGGATGGAAGCCAATCATCTGCAATCCAAAATTGTAAATGCAGTGGATAGACTGTCTTTTATCGGTAAGAGAGCAATGGGAGCCTTGGAGTTTCAACCTGCCCATATCCAGGAGGATGCATCTGTAAATATCGAATTGGCTTCACTTTATGAACTTGCTAATAAATTATTTCTGGATAGGCAGGATGTGAACATTGATATGAGCAACAGTCTTATTCTGGAAGATTTGTACAAGGTGGGAACTTCCGCTGGTGGTCAGCGTCCTAAGGCGATTATCGGCATGGATGAAACTACAGGTATTATTCGTTCAGGTCAAGCCGATTTGCCAACCAACTTTAAGCACTATATATTGAAGTTTGATACAAGCAGAAAAAATGAACTTCCTTTTACCAGGGTAGAGATGGCTTATTATCTGATGGCCAAGGATGCCGGTATCAATATGATGCCTTCTCGTTTGGTAGAGATTGAAGGAACCCGGAATTTTCTGACCCAACGCTTTGATAGAGTGGAGGGTAGAAAAATATATACTCAGACTTTAGCTGCCATGAGTTCCTTGGCTGATACTTACGAAGATTTGTTTGTGGTGGGTAGAAAACTGAATTTGTCTGCTGAAGAGCAAACCCAGCAGTATAGAAGAATGGTGTTTAATGTTCTTGCAGAGAATGTAGATGACCATACTAAGAACTTCTCATTTGTGATGTATCCCAATGGAGAATGGCATATATCGCCAGCTTACGACATCGTGTTTTCCGCCGATCCTGATTCACATTTCTATCGTAACCATGAACTTACGGTTCTTGGCAAGCGAAAGAATATAACGAAGCAGGATTTGATGCTTTTCGCACAAAGACAGGATATCAGAAATGCTTCTAGTATCATAGAAGAAGTGGAAGACGTAGTGATGAACTTCAAGTCTTATGCCGAAAAAGTGGAAATCGATGAGCACTGGATACGTAAAATAGAACGGGTTTTGGAAGAAAACCGTAAGTAAGCGATTTCATCAGGCAATATTTTTAGCCCCCTTACTCCTTTATCTCTTTCATGTTTGCAGGATTATAGGGAGTCAACTGCTGCATCTCCTGCTCTGTTGCTTCAGGCAAGGAAGGTATCTTGTTTCTGATGCAGAAATCGGTAATGGCGGCAGCTGATTCTTTGGGAGTAGAAGAGTCCGGTTTGATGGATTGCTTCTTTTCTACATACTCCTTTTCCGTGATATATAGCTCGGTAATCACATGGATGAGTTGCTGCTGCTTGTCTTTCTTGTGAGAGAAAAGATAGCTGTTGTCAGATTTCTGGAAGAGCAGGTCCTTGAAGGAATAGTAATCTTCAGGACTTATCTGGTAGGTTTCCACCACATGGTCGTAGATATCTGTCTGGGTATAACCGAAAAGCTGGTGCGTCAGATTCTTGTAGGTAGGAAGCTGGTTGATTTCTATCTGACAGATGTTCCGGGTGCTGTCCGTTTGAATACTGCCTATTGTCTGCTGATTAAGCTGAATGAGTTGGGTACCCAGAGAATCTTTCAGCTGATATTTCTTTCGATATTGCTCAATAAGTGTCTTCTCTTCCGGCCAAGGTCGGAAGGTTTCTTTGTCGCTGACCATGAATGCTCGCTTTTTGTCTTCGGAAACGAGTCGGCTGTTGTGAAGATTTCTTTTGGAATAGGCATTGAGATCCGTCTTTCCATTCTTCAGGTTGATGTAATACTCCACGATGCCGTCGTTGAAGTATTTCATTACAGAGTCGTTGGTCTGGTAACTGCGATAATATCCCTTGAGTCTGATGAAGTGAGGACGATTCTCTGTTACGTTCACATCCTCCAGCTTCTGTATTTTTGTGATATGTCCAGGCATCTTCTCTTCCTTGTTCTGTGCCATGAGACTGGTAGGAAGGAAGAGGAGAAGTACAAACAGATATTTCATATAATGATGATGTCTCATATTGATGATGCTTTAAAAAACTACTTAATGATGTGCAAAAGTAAGAATAATCAGTTAGATGCGCAAAGAAAATCAGTTATTATTAGGTTAAAACTGTAAGTAAGTAAACGATTTCATATAATTATAATAAGGAATCGTGTGGTTATTGCTTTTCTTTTTGTATCTTTGCAGCCGTTTGGCAATTGTGGGTACCAAATCATACATAAAGGAAAAATATCTAATAATAAATAAGAAGTAATGACTACACTTACAATTTCTATTATTGTCGTTTTCGTGCTCGGCTATGCTCTCATTGCTACCGAAAGCTTGACAAAGGTTAACAAGGCTGCGATAGCTTTGTTGATGTTGGTAGGTTGTTGGACCCTCTACATGGTGGATCCAATGCAGTATCTCCAGTTGATGCACCCTGATTATACAGGCGGCGCAGCAGGAATGGTGGAGAAGGTGACTGGAATCATCCAGGAACACCTGGGCGATACCGCCACAACTCTCTTCTTCCTGATGGGTGCGATGACCATCGTGGAAATCGTTGACCAGAACGGCGGATTCAACTGGGTTCGCAAGGTGATGAAGACCAAGTCGAAGCGTGCGCTCCTCTGGCGTATCGCTATCCTTACCTTCTTCCTCTCTGCCATCCTCGACAATCTGACCACCAGTATCGTGATGATCATGATTCTCCGAAAGCTCGTCACCGACCACAAGGATCGCATGGTTTATGCATCCCTCGTCATCATCGCAGCCAATTCGGGTGGTGCCTTCTCACCAATCGGCGATGTTACCACCATCATGCTCTGGAACAAGGGACTGATTACTGCTGCCGGCGTTATCGCCGAAATCTTCATCCCGTCTGTGGTTTCCATGGTGATTCCTGCCCTCATCCTTCAGACCATGTTGAAGGGCGAACTCGTGATGCCTGAGGTTTCTGCCCAGCAGAATGCATCGGTCAGCGATTTCACCGAAGGTCAGCGCAAGGCTGTGTTCTGGTTGGGAGTAGGCGGTTTGATCTTCGTTCCTATCTTCAAGAGTATCACCCACTTGCCTCCATTCGTAGGAATCCTTCTGGTATTGGGCGTTCTCTGGACTGCTACCGAAGTTTTCTATCGCGGTTTGCATCGTGGAGCTGATGCCGAGGGTACTCAGAAGCGAGTAACCAAGTTGCTTTCTCGTGTTGATATGAGTACCATCCTCTTCTTCCTCGGTATTCTGATGGCAGTATCCTGCCTGGCTGAGATTGGCGTGTTGACTGCTTTGGGTCAGGGCTTGAACGTCGTGTTCGATGGCAACCACTATCTGGTTACTGGTATCATCGGTGTGCTTTCAAGTATTGTTGATAATGTGCCTCTGGTAGCCGGATGTATGGGAATGTATCCTGTGGCAGCCGCTGGTGATATGGCTGTGGATGGCGTCTTCTGGCAGTTGCTCGCCTACTGTGCCGGAGTAGGTGGTTCTATGCTGATTATCGGTAGTGCCGCTGGTGTGGTAGTAATGGGCTTGGAGAAGATTACCTTCGGCTGGTATATGAAGCACATCTCCTGGATTGCTTTCGTAGGTTACATTGCAGGTATCGTTTGCTACTGGTTCATCCGCACCTTCCTTTATGCTATCTAAAGGATAATAGTTTTCTCTTACGTGGAAAAGTTTTTTTGAGAAAAAGTCTCAAAGTCTCATTTTCTATTGGAAATGTTGACTTAAAGACTTGATAGATAATAAGATAAAGAGAATGAGACTTCTCGGTTTTGGTGCCGAGAAGTCTCATTAAAGTATCATAGAAGTATCATTATTTTACTTTTTCTTTACAAGATACTTCATTCCATCTGCAAATCTTTTATGTTTTAACTCACTCATATTCGCCAGTTTTCTGCCGAATCCCATCAAACTGTTCACCTTGAGCGATGAACCTATCTGCTTTTTCAGATAGTCGAAAATCTCGGCGGCAGTCAGATATTCACCCTCTTTCTCATTCTCAACCAAATCAAAATAGAGCTGGAAATACTGGTCTATCGGCTCAGCCACCTCAAACTGGCAGTTGTTCTTCATGATCAACTTCACCTGTTCCGCATCAAAATAACTCTTTTCGCCATTGTGCAGGGCGGTCAGCGCCTGGGCGAAAAGCTGCTGATAGTTCGGACGCACGCTCACATCGATAGGCCCCGTCAGTTCCACACCGATGAATCTTCGGTTGCCGGATGGATCGGTGAGAATATCCGTGATGTTGCTCGTGGCGATGAACGAGGCGAGACGAGGAAATTCCATGACATGACTGCCATACGGAGGCTTGTATTTCAGCGTAGGCAACTGGATGAGATTCTTCAGAAATCCCTGCTGCACCTGTGGCGAAATCTGGTTGAACTCATCGAGATTGATGACCATAAACTGCGCCATCGCCTGATAAACCTGACGTTTTTCTGACAGAATCAGATTATCGTTATATCCCCACTGCAGCTCCGGTGGTAACAGCCGGCGACAGAAAGTACTCTTGTTGTAACCCTGCTTGGAAATGAGAAGCGGAGCCACCGAGTTGCCATACTGGCGATGGGTAAAGCCGCGCCACTGGTCAACCATGCCCAGAAACCAGGTGTAGAACCAGTCTGCCCAGTAAGGATTGTTGGTAGGAACCGTACGAGCCAAGGCACGTATATGGTCCTTTCCATCCCATTTGTCGTAGCATTGGAAGAGATATTCATCTATCGGATTATAATTCTTGATATAATCAGACTCTAGAAAATTCCTGACATCCTTGATGCTCACTCGGATATCGGCAAGCTGCACCTCCAGCGTCATGCGCTTCTGCACTCTCGGATCTACGGGCTGGAAACCATACCAACCTTTCTCTTTCGGCATGTATTCCACGAATTTCATCACCGTGTTGTATCTGAAGTTATATTTACTTTTCAGCAGCTGCATCATGCTCATGATATTCTCGCGAACGCTGTTCTTGTCAACTTTCTTTTCTTCTTCCGAAGTATCGGAACCAGGAATCATCTGCTGATTATCTTCCGTGTTGAAAGCCTGGTTCTGAGGGTGCATGTTGCTGTCAATTTTCATCGCCACCGCCTTGCTGTTGAAATAAGGTTTCGCATCGAGCGTCATCATAAAACTGTTGTGCATCGAAGGCTCAAAAGACAGGTTTGAGCCAGCTTCAATAGAAGGTTTCGGTCCGTCTGTGAGCACCGAAGCCTTGGCAATCGCCTGATATACAGGCAAAATCTGCTGGTAAGCGATGCGGTACAGTCGTTCGGCATCCGCCTCCTCTGCAGGCAGCAAGTCATCTTCATTGCAGAATTTCACCAATACGATAACCGACTTACCATCAGCACCTTCTAGCGCAGCAAAGGTAGAAGGCAGCATGGCAACCGAGCGCTTCACGCCCTCCACGCCGTCCGCATCCGTGATGTTTCCGAATTTCAGCATCAGGATACCGTTGCACGCCTTCATCTTCAGGTTGTTGTTTTCGTCTTTGGCGAATTCAGCAGCGGGGTAGATGTGCATCCATGTTGGCATATCCTTGTAATATTCGTAGCCGCTTTCCATATAGGTCACGTATTCGCGGAAATGGGTAACAGTAAGTCTGCTGTCATCTTTTGCGATACGTTGCAGCAACTTCTCCATCGTCTTGGTGCTGACGAGGAGTTGCTTCTTGTTGTTTGTATGAACTATAGTTATCTTCATTGGATATCTGATTAATGGTTAAGTGTCAACTATAAACTGTAAATTATAAACTGTAAATTATAAACTATAAACTCTTGTTAGCGTTGCCCAAAGTTTGGTTGGTAAATTGGGCACTCGTTTCCCATTGTACGGGCAATGGCTGCCCGTCGCTTGTTCTCTAGTAGCCCGTCACGTGTTCACCGGTAGCCCGTCACGTGTTCTCTGTGGGACCGCTTAAATGGCATGGCTGGAACATCTGGAGGACAGAGAAAAAAATTAGCTTTTAGTGAAATCAATCTCTTCTGAGAAATGGTCGAATTCAACATCTTTATATCCGTATCTGGCGAAGAGCTGTTTGATATATGCCTGTTGTTCCGGCAGGAGTTTCAGTTGTCCCAGTTTGTAACGGTAGTATTGTCCTTTGCTGCCGAGGTAGTCTCTCATTTCGGCGCGCAGTGCAGGAGCGTCTTTCACTTTCATTTCGGCAAAGAGTTTGTCGAATCCCCATGCCATTTTCACGACACGCAGCGGAGCAAAGTACTTGCAATTCCCGTTTTTCAGGGCATTTGGGAAGATGGCATCCCCTCTATCAGTCTTCTCGTTTTTGTAGAGACCGGATAGATAGTGGATACATTTGTTTTTCATCGGACATGGTTCGGTGAAACAGTAGGTGATGTTGCTAGGTACGTTTCCGTACTCAAAAGCCTTTTTCAGTAATTCCTTTTCATCCATGTTTCTTAAGTATTAAGAATAAAACATTCTGTTTTACTAAACGCAAAAACCTCCTGTTTATTGCCTTGCAAATGGTATTATTATCACTTCATAAAGTATTTTTTTTTCGATGCAAGCAAGAAATCATGATACTTTTCGCTAGTTTATGATACTTCCATGATACTTCTCTCTTCATTTTTAGAGAAGTCTCATTCTTGATAAAGTTCTGTGTATTAATGATATAATTCTTATTCTATACCGAAAAATGAGACTTTGATACTTTTTTCGAGAAAAATGATTTATACGTGCGTATATTTGTTGGTTCTTTATCGCTTGCGTACTTCCTTCTAAATTTCATCCTAGCCTCATCCCTTTTGTTGGCAATATATCATGTTCTGAGATAGCTCTCCTTTTTACGATTGTGTCCCCTCACATAACTTTTTTCGAAACTTTTTAGCTAAAAGTTTTGTTGTTTCGAATAACATTTGTACCTTTGTAACAACATACTCACACCCCCGCTTCCCTTTAGAACAGCGCGCTCAGGGTGAGTCTTTTTTGTTCTTTTTGCCATGTTCGGTGTTTAGCTATTCGATAAATGCAGAAGAAGATAGATCTGATATTGACAAATTTGTACTCAACCATATAATAATAGGTAAGCAATGACCGGAAAGATTGGAAGAAAAAAGGTATTGAAGTTTCGCGACTTCCCAACATGCCTACGTGGCGAGGTATTCTTTGTAGAGAATGGGTATGATGAAAAGTTGAACCTTTCCATCATCAACCATCTCGTGGATATCAACAACTTGTTTATCAGCAAGTCAATTCATTTTAATTATTTCCCATTTCTGGGTCCTCATATCAGGAAGACAGCTCTCTACAGCTATCCTGCGATGAATAAAGAGGATTTGAACATCTCTGTTCCTTCCGATTTGCTGTTGTCGCAATTGGTAGAAGAAAAGAATAAGGAGAAATTACATCCTAGCATCTTACAGCTAGACCATGAGGAGGATGGCATATATTATGTCAATTCCTATTCTTTGTCTATAGAGGAAGATGAGGATTTTATGCCATTGATGCAGGCTGCGTATGATAAGTTGCCGGATTGCAAAGTGATGTTCAGCTCTGTCGATGATTTCCCATACAGTATATTTGATCCTAAACCGATTCCGGCAGATGAAACATTCAGCTATGATATCAGGCAGAAGATGAAGGAGGTGTACCGACAGGTACAGGACTTACGCCTTGGCGGAGTAAGCGATTGGGTGCTGAAGCAGTATCTCTTTCCACCCAAGAATCTGAGTAGAATGGTCATCACGGAGAATTACGATATCATACTGCCCGATTATCATGATATGACTATCAAGATGGAGCCATTGGTAAAGGCGGTGTATATTCTCTTTTTGCGTCATGAGGAGGGAATCCTTTTCAAATGTCTGTCGGATTATAGGGAAGAGCTATATGATATCTATGTGGATATTCGCAAGAAATCGAACAACAACGGGGCACATCTTTCGGAAGAGAAGATTCGCCAGAGCATCGAAGCCCTGACGAATCCGTTGTCTAATTCTATCAATGAGAAATGTGCCCGTATCCGCCAAGCCTTCACTCTCCAGTTTGATGAAAGTCTAGCCGGGAGTTATTTCATTGATGGCAATCGTGGCGAACCCAAGAAGATACCATTGGATAGAAAGCTTGTGGAGTGGAAGTGATTTTTCTTAGGTATTCTTCCTGTATAACAAATAAACTCCTATAGCAACCCAAACGCTCGGTCCGAGGTTTGGGTTGCCACGCATAATGATACTGATAAAGCCAATTACTCCAATCAGAATACATGCCCATCCCCAAATCTTCAACTTAGTTCTTCTTTTCAAGCTCATTTGGCGTTTCCTTCTTAGAGCACAATACGACAATGAGACCAATCACCACATTGATGAGCGAGATACCAAAAGCCCATCCGAAACCAATCTTTCTGTTTCTTCCCAGGCAACCAACGCCGAATGCTAACGCAACGGCAATCACGAAAAAAAAGAGTCTTTCCATATTCCTATTATTTTTATTGTTATTTTGGCTGCAAAAATAATAAATGGTGGTAGATGCTACAAATGTTTAGGCTCCACAAGGCTTGTGGAGGTAAGTTTTTCCCGAGTTTGTACATCTGTTTGCAAAAAAAGCACTAACTTTGCCATCTCATAAAGTATTAATTAAAAAAGATTATAATTATGATGTTACCAATTATTTCAGTATTGATTGGCATAAGTTTGATGTATTACATCCGCCAGAAAAGAGCAGAAAAAGAGATGGATGAAATCGTTAGTTCTATCTCGCCATCTAATGATAGCAATGAGAATATTGGTACTAGAGACTTGTGCCTTGAGTTGCTTCGGCAGCTCAATTGTGAAGTTCGTATAGAGCATGATGACATTTATTTCACGTATCAAAATAAGAAGTTTATGATAGAGGCTTCAAACGAATCAGCCTTTATTACAATTTGGGATCTTCATTGGGATATGGTAGATTCGGAGAATCTTCAAGATGTAGAGAATATGAAAAAGGCTGTTAATCGTACTAATCATTTAGTGCATAATACTGTCTTGTATATTCTGTATAAGGAAGAAAAGTCTTATTATGTTCTGTCTAAGTTACAATGTCTGCTAATGCCGAATATCCCAAACACGAAAGCCTATCTTGCTGCGATTCTTAATGACTTTTTCAGAACCAAGCAGTGCTACTCTCAGGTTCTTGATGACATAGGCAAAGAGGGGGCGCAGATATAAATGCCGTTGTTGCTGGTGTTATCTTGTAAAATGAAATAAACCAGATCCATTGTTTTAAAGGGTTGTGTTCCCAACAACAAGTCGGTAAAAACGAAATGACAACGACTGGGGCGATTGCTGTCTCTGTTTCAGCATAGCTACAGCGAGTTGCTGCGATTTTAAACTCAAACATTTTCCAAAAACAGTTTTGATGGGCAAAATAGAGTTTTTACGTAGTGCTTACGTTATTTTGAAGAATATATTTTGTATTTAAAGATTATTTTTGTACTTTTGTGTCGAATTTGGATTTTTTAATAACCATTTTCAGACATATAGAAATATAAGGAGCGTTATGCTACTCTTACAGGTGCAAAGCCAAAGAAATACAAAGTCGACAGATATTGGCATGGTAGTTCCTACGTTGTAATGTAGATTGCTTGCTAAATCTTGTAGATTGAGATTTTTTTCTAAGGCAGTACTTAAAAATGTAGTTATATCAGTGCTACGCTTTTCGTTTAACTAAATATGTCCTGTTGGCTACTGAAGGACTGCTTTCTTATGATATGAGAGTTCTTGATTTTTTCAACAATAAGAAGAAAGAGAATACACGACAAGAACAATTGCGTCTTCAACAAGAAGAAAAGCGTCGTGCAGAAGTACTGAATCGGTTGGAAGGGCAACGTAAACTGGCAGAACAACAAAAGCGTGAAGAATCGTTCTTGTCTAATTTCAATTTTGATTCTACCTGTCATCAGCGTTATGAAAATAATCAGCCTGTAAGAAAATTGCAAGTCTGTCTAAGATATATAAAAATCAGAAAAAATATCAATGGGTGCTCAGGCTATCAACTTAAAGCTGGAGATGGATATATCTTGACTGCGACAAATGGAGATACAGGGCAAGCTCAGTTTGCTCCCAAACCTATGCGTGTAGTAAAAATCTCGGATTCTGAGATTTTGCTTAAGGGGTATTGTGTCTCTGCGCAAACGCCTTTTGGATGGCAAGAGATTGATTTGTCGGATTATGGATTTTCCATCATTCTTAATGAAGGTTCTGTTCAAAAATGTGTTTTGCATTTGTATGATAGAAATGTTGATTTGGAATACCAAAGAACAAACCAATCAACAGCTTTGTTCTCTAAAGGTGAATTGGAGTCGATAATTGCTATTCTTTCCGACATTAGTTATATCTTTTTGAAATCCGATCGCTTAGTTGGAGGCAGAAACGAGAAAATGAAAAGTAGACTATTTTCATACGCAGGTATATTTGGCTACTATTATGAGGAAGAATACGCTTATGGTAAAGTTTCAGATATAACCGATAATAATATTGCCTCTCATTATGTTTTGGTTAAATTAAGCATGTCTGATGGCTCTCAGAGACAAAACGTTATTCGGGATTTAGCTGATAACTGGTCTGATGTTTTACAGGTAATATTCAATTTGGAGCTTGATGACAACGAAGCTGGTAATAGATTAAAAAAAATGGAAAGCAATATACAGACTGTGACCAAGGCTATAGAGAAACTTTCTGGTAACAACTGCAAGAAGCCTTCCAATCCTCTTAAAGTACATTCAAAGAAAGTCTCATATAATCCATTCAATATTACAGAAGACTTGAAACTTGCTGAAGGACGGGCTATTCCAGATATCACAGATGTCTTTGCTAGAGAACTTATCCCTATGCTTGTTTCTAATCAATATTCATCCGATGACTCAAGAGAGATTGTTGCGAATTATGCTTTGAGTATGATAAAGTCATATTATGACAATGCAGGTTTTGTTCCTATGCTAATTGTTGATCAAATTACAGGACAGGTTAACCAAGTCGCAGAAATGGTACAAAAGGTATCCTATACTCCTTATTCATCACTTAAAGAATACATACTAAGTAAGATCTATAAATAAACTATTAAATTAATAACTTTATGGTACATAACAATCCGCTATTCACAAAAGAATCATTGAAAGCTGCGTTATCCTATATAGGGAATGCCTCTTTTACTTTGATTTATGATGGCAACGACATACACGAACAAAAAAAAGCAGGAAAAGAGCTTTGGCAGGCGGAATGGATTATAGCCACTGTCATGGATCATATTTTTGACTATTATCCAGCATCATATTTTATGAATGATGATAGTCGGAGAGAATACCCAAAATATTTGGAATGGTTTCTTAATCATCCTGAAGTCGGAGTATGTAATGCTATCAAATTTGTTGAGAATAATTTTTCTATTCTTAATACTGTTACAAGAGATGAGTTTAATCAGAATTGTATTCCACAAAGGGACCTGACTGAAGAAGGCCATGTTAAGTCTGTACTTTATGAAATTCATAATAATTTGAACGAAATCGTTCATTTACTTTATGAACCTAAAAAGTTTTCAGATCCTAGCAAGCCAACAGCTGATGAAATATCTATGCTTATTAGAACCATAAAAAAAATACAGATGAGTTATTCAAAAATGGCAGATAATAAACAAGATGGGGATTATTCTTTGCAAGTGTTGAAAATTATTCAAATCTTGGAGATGTTTAAGTTGCCTTTGTTGAAAGCTTGGGAGGTTTATCATTATGGTTCTCATAGCGATTTTTGGGAGGAAGGAGATTCTATGTTTGACTACATGATGTTTGAAATGAAAGCCAAAGAAATGATTGGAGATTTAATAAAAGTTCTTATACAAGAGTCTCCTTTTGTACAAATAGAACGCAATTCTGCTATCACTAATGGCTTATTGAAAATCTATAGACATCTTATAAACCAAAAATTAGACTAACACATGGCAACATGGACTAAACAAAAACTTCCACGAGAGAATGGGGAACTTGCAGATATGCAAGTTCCGGTTCTTATATCTGCAAGTCGCAGCACAGATATTCCTGCTTTCTATGCAGACTGGTTCTTTTATCGTCTAGATAAGGCTGGTTATTCGGCATGGACAAATCCATTTAATGGAGTGAAAAGTTATGTGTCTTACAAAGACACACGATTTATTGTGTTTTGGTCTAAGAATCCCAAGCCGTTATTGCAATATCTACCAGTTCTTAAACAGCGTGGAATAGGATGTTATATTCAATACTCTTTGAATGATTATGAGGAAGAAGGGTTAGAAAAGAATGTGCCACCTCTAAAACAACGTATAGAAACATTCAAACAGCTTGTTGATACACTTGGTAAGGGTCATGTAATTTGGCGCTTTGACCCTTTAGTTCTCACAGATAACATTAATATCGGTAAGTTGCTTGATAAAGTTGAAAATATCGGTAACCAACTACTGGGATATACAGAGAAATTTGTGTTTAGTTTTGCTGATATACTTTCCTATCGCAAGGTACAAGCCAATCTTCAAAAAGCCAATATAAATTATATAGATTGGCAAGAAGATCAAATGCGAGAGTTCGTTCGTCGATTATCTGTGCTTAATCAAAAATGGGGATATGAACTGGCAACATGTGGAGAGAAAATAGACCTGACAGAGTTTGGAGTTAGAAAGAATCATTGTGTAGATGATGAACTTATCATTAAGTTAGCCTATGATGACAAAAAAATAATGGATTATCTAAAGGTTAAATTCTATCCCATGCCACAGAAAAGCCTGTTTGGAGATTCTGATCCGTTACCAGATGGGGCTATTATACTTCCTAATGGTATGTACGCACTTCATGGAGACAATAAGGACAAAGGTCAACGTACATTTTGCGGTTGTATAAAAAGTAAGGATATTGGTGAATATAATACTTGTGTGCACGGTTGCGAATATTGCTATGCAAATGCAAGTAAACAAGCTGCCGCAATGAATTATAAAAGTCATAAAAATAACCTTTGGAGTGAAACAATTACAGGAAAATAATAGGACATGAAAGTTAGAAAATTTTGGCGGATATTAAACCCATGTGAAATGCCCAAATGGAACATTCCCACTTGTATTAATGGGGATATTACTTCAGATTCAAACTATTATTTTGAATACGATGATGGAAGTATCGTATTAAAAGAAAGTTTTCCATTTCTATGTGACAATGCTGGTGATTTCACGAATGATGGGGAGAACATATTTTGGGATTTCTCATTGGAACCATATTGTCCTGTTTTGTTTAATGGCCTTTGGGGATTTGTAAATAATGAGTTTGAAGTAATCTGTAGTGCACAGTTTGATAAAATTGGATTTGAAATAGATATTCAATGTGGAGCTTGTTATAGACCTCCTATATTCTTACATCAAACAATTTGGGAGAACAATCGGCTACATGTCGTTTACAAGGGACAGGACACGTATATAAATAGAAAATTTGAAATTGACGACTATTATAGGCAAATATGTTCTTTAAAAAATCTCACAATTGATGATGTAGTATCTATATCACGAAATTTTGTTCCCGTTAGTTTTCGAAATCGGGCTTGGGAATATAGAGACAATTTTGGAAGGACTCTAGAACATGGCACGGCAGTATTAAAAACAGAAGAGCAGTGTTGTGCTTACATGTCTGCATATGGACCTATGCATCGACATAAGCTTATGCGTGCTTTGGATGAAAATGAGTTTCCTTATTCAGATTTAGCTGGCGGCATTGAAATTTACGATTGGGGCTGTGGACAGGGTATTGGAACAATGGCTGTTGTCGAAAAACTTCGTCAGCATGGCATGCTTAGAAAGCTCTGTAAAGTTGTCCTTGAAGAGCCTTCTGATGTCGCAAGAGATAGAGCTGTTATACATGTAAAAAAAGCATTGGAAGATAATAATGCTGATGTTGTTGCAGTCTCAAAGTATCTACCATCGGACAATGGAGACAATAGCAATAGTATTACTTCTATAAGTGTAGAACAGCCAACTGCTATCCACATATTTTCTAACATACTTGATATTGAAGCAGTGAGCTTGAAGGGCGTTTCAAAAAGAGAGTGTAAACTAAACTGTGTCAAGCTACAATAAAAGTAGTTTAACACAGTTTT
>ERZ840057.570-NODE-570-length-37477-cov-16.191812_pt1 | contig 37477 bp, 31 predicted proteins | sample MGYA00519907_ERZ840057 | MGnify/ENA primary metagenome ERZ840057 (study PRJEB31850, sample SAMEA3708862) | human gut metagenome | biome: human gut; feature: human-associated habitat; material: faeces | place: China | collected 2014 ...
CTTAACATATACGAATTTACCATCTATTGCAAATCTCTTTAAATACAGTTTGGGAACTAAATGTTGTCTTATAGGTTCTGTTTTATTTTCCTTATTAATAAAATCCCTGCCCATTATATATTCCTTTTGTTGTAATTTTAAATTGCTATTTATGCTTAAATTAAACTCATCTGTATTTTATCATAACACTATCTCTAAATAAATATAATTCTTATGAAATGGCTTTTTACAAAAGTTTCAAATTATATTTAAGCATCTTATGCCTACCGCTTAAACTTTTTGTTTTCTATTTCCTCCTTCCCCATCTCCACAATCTTTTCATAGTCTTCATCCTTAACAAATCGTCTAAAAAATCCAAGCATAAACTCTGATTCTTCCAATTCATAAATCCTTTCATTCTTTTCATCAAGTTCCTGTTCCAGATATTCTTTAGACCATTTAAGTTCATCATTATCTCTTATCAACTTTTTCCTATCTTCATCCACCTTCTCCAGCTTCTTCTTTAATTCTATTGATTCCGCAAAGCAGCTTTTTGCCATTTTAACTATTCTTTTAAATATTCTGTTTAAACCTGCAAGAAATGGCATTACAATCTTTTCTCTGTAAGATTTTGCACTCATCAGTCCTTTAGGCTCTTCCGGACCTTTTGCTACTTTATTTTCAAATTCCTTTATGTCCTTTATTCCCCATTGTGCCACGGCATCAGCTTCTTTCATTTCTTTATATGTTTCCTCCAGCTTCTTATCTGCGATTTGTTTTTCAGCAGTCTTTTTAAGAATTTCATTATTCAGATTTTCAACCTCTTTTACTGCTTTTTCATATTTTTCATTTTCCTTTTTTACCTTGTATTCCTTAACTGCCAAATCATTATTTCTGCCTTTTTCTTTTCCTTTCAGAAATTCTCCAATCCATGTGAATGACCTGTCCTCTGCATATTCTCTTATTCTGCCCTGCAGTACTTTTTCAAGGAATTCCTTTGTGCATACTTTTCTCTTTGACACTTGCCTTGACATTCCCTTTTTAAATCCGTCAGCTACGGGAACTGCCACCACGTGCATGTGTGGGCTTGCCTCATCATAATGTATTACTGCATTTGCCACAACAAGATTTGGTGCTTCCTTCTGTAACATATTAAGCATTTCCTTAAATGCCACATCCATCCTTCTTCGCTTGTCAGGATTCTTATCCCAGAACTCCTTGTCTCCTATCTGAAAAATAAGTTCCACTGCCATGTCCTTGTTTGACTTTGCTGTCTTTTCAAAATAATCATCAATCTTTCTGTCATCCCTTGTCTGCTTTTTGTTATATTCCCTGACTACTTCGTCAAACTGTTCCTTATATACTTTTTTTACATCCTGCACTAATTTATCCGTACCCCATAAAATTACAATGTTCTCCTTATCGTATTCCAAAGAGCGGTACTTTCGTAAATTGTGCTTTGCAACACCTGAGAGTTTTGCCTTGCTGTTAATGGCACTGTTTTTCTGACTCAGGTGTGCTGAATATGATAATCCTGCCATAATCTCACTCCTTTTTTCTTTTATTGTTTTGATACGTGCGGTGACACCTGCACGTTGTTATTCTTTAGTAGTCAGCCCGAGGCTATTGAAACGGGTGGTTCTTATCAATTTGGCTCTGCCATAATTGATAACCCCCTAGCAGTTCTGTCATAGACACAACTGCGGGGGCTCTGCCGTGGGCTTTAACTGCCGCCTTTACCGCATCAGTTCTGCTCACTGTTATAAAATATTTATGTGTGAGCAGACGTAACATTCAATCCGTTCTCCCTTTCCGTCGTTTTTATAACCGGCTTGATGTTACCATTACCTGCGGGTGTCACCCACAGGTCTTAATCGTTAAAGGCAACTACCAACGGAAATCTTCCGGTATTCCTTTACGATTAAGATAGGCTATTCTACTAGTCTCTCTTTCTTCATCCGTACCGGCTATTAAGCTCTTCGTATATAAATCTCTAGTAATTAGCCTGTCCATCTTTTCAACCAGTCCTTCACTGATTTCCTCACGCAAATCTTCTCTGTCATAAATAAAATACTGATACAGCATTCTAAACAAATCTTCATCTATCATCATTTTCTTATTTTTCTTTTCCATTTTTCCTCCAATCTAACCCAAATTGTAAACACCTAATAAAACAATTTATTTTTTTAGTTTTCTCATCACTGTTTACAGTTTGCCGTTTACATTAAATCCACATTTCCCGTAAATAAAGGATTTTCTCACTGTTTTCATGTAAACAATCCGATTTTTCAGTCAGCGTTACTGTTTACAAATTAACTGCCATTTCCAAAATCACAGACTGTTTACATTCACTGTTTACAAATATTACAGCTGTTACTGTCACTTGCACTCCGGTAATATTCAACCTCGGGACTTCAGGTCCCGAGGTTCCAACTCCAAAAGAAAGTGACATCATGTCACTAACTTTTACTTTGCGACATCATGTCGTAAAGTTTAAATCCTACACATCAAAAGGCTGCTGAACATTTTCATCTACTTCCACAAATTCATCGATATGTTTTCTCTTCCATCCTCTCTGGGTTCCATACTTTTTAAATCGATGAGTTGATATTGATTCCCAATCATTTGAAAATTCATTTCTCATAATTGCTCCGATTTCTTTTGATTCATAAGGCTTAGGTTCTTCATTTTCATGGTGAAATGCCAATTCATAAATCATTGAGGAACATACATAATCCTCTTTCGTTGTTTCAAGGAAGTTTCCAATTATGCCAACCTTTGTGTCTTCCGGCATACAGTTCTTCTGCATTTCTATTAATTCTTCCTTAAGTTCCTTATCAAATACAAGTTTTGTATTAACACCCCTGTGATACATGTCCATAATTTCTGCCCAACACTGCTCCATATAACTTCTTGTTTCATCCTCATCTTCAAGTGGATGTTGCTCTGCCTTTTCCTTATCAACAAATACAGGTATAAATCTTCTGTTACCTGACCTGTCAAAAGGTAAAAAGTCAGCATTGTTGGACGAACCCACAAATATGCACTGTCTTGGTCTGTCTTCCGGATGTGTTTCATAGGGAACCTTATAGGTTTCACTCTGACGGCTTAAAAATGACTTTATTTCCTCAACACTTCTTGCGTTGCAGGTTGCAAGCATTTCTGCCATTTCAATAATCCAGTGTCCCTGAATCTTTCTGAATACATTTTCATCATCAAGTTTTCTTAAATCATCTGAAAACCATTCGTTTTCCATTGTGAGAAATCTTAAAAAACTAGATTTTCCTGCTCCCTGTCCGCCAACTAAACAGACCATATATTCAAACTTGCATCCGGGATTATATACTCTTTGTACCGCTCCCATCATCATGATTCTTGTAGCCTCGTAAATATAATCGCTTTCCTCTGTCCCAAGATATTTGGGAAGAAGATGTCTTACTCTCACAACTCCATCCCATTTAAGACTTTCAAGCTTTTCAATAATGGGATGGTAATGATTGTTGTTACTAACAATATCAACGGCTCTCTTAACATTCTTATCTCTGGTAATTCCATATCTCTTTTCCATACGGAGAAGAATGTTGTTAAAATCTGTATCCGTAAATGATTTAGAACGTCTGCGCCAATCCATTTTCTTAACAATGTCTGTCTGACATGAGAGTTCATTTCTCTTAATTGCCCCTTTAAATTCAGGGTCATTTTCCAATACAATAATTGCATTACTAATGGTCTGTCTTGTTGCACCATCCTTTCTCTTTTCAAGGTTTTCGTAAACAGTCTTAATTTCGTTATTTAATCCTTTATTATTTTCCTCTGCATTAGAGGAACCATTATTCATGTAATAATTCATAGCAATTTCCTCCTAACATATAATTATTAATCTTAAAATTTTAATAACAAACCTCTTGTTGTCGGAAGAAACACTTGCTATAATTCAATTGTCAGTTAAATGTAGCAAGGGAATCTTCCCGGTTACAACCTGCCCCTAGCTTTGTGCCGGGGGCTTTAATTATGATTATTGTCAATTAAATCAGCGACACTTCTCGCTTTATTAGGATACAAGTGTCCATATGTATTAAGAGTAATTCTTATGTCCTTGTGACCTAACCTTTCTTTAATCAGCAATGGCTCCACACCTTTTTCAATAAGGTATGCTACATGACTGTGTCGCAAGTCATGAACCCTTATTCTCTTAACACCTGCTTTTTCTATTTGTCTGCGCATTTTATTTTGTACTGCCCGACATCCTACCGGAAATAACCTTACATTATCAGGTAATCCATATTGTCTGTCGCACCATTCCTTTATTTCCTCTTTTAGAAAAACCGGAATTTCAACAACTCTTACAGACTGCTCTGTTTTAGGTGTTGTTATCATATCCTGACCATTTGCCCTAAAATAAGTTTTTGAAATATTGATTCTGTTATTATAGAAATCAATATCCGACTTTGATAAAGCAAGCAGCTCACCTTCCCTTATTCCTGTCCAAAATAAGATTTCAAACATGATGTAATATCTGTCTGATTTGTCAACCGTACTTATAAACTTCTTATATTCGTCAACAGTCCAAAAGGTTAAGCTTCGCTTATCATCTTTTCCCATTCTTTTAACCTTTTTACATGGATTATTAGCCAAGTCGTAGATTTTTGTTGCATGTGTAAATAAAGCCGTCAACTGATTTTGAATCATTCTCATATATGATTCCGACAGATTCTTTTTATAGATTTCATTCTGCCATGCTATAATCTGTGCAGGTTTTATGTCTGACATTTTCATATCTCCAAAATATGGTATAAGATAACTGTCAATCATATATCTCTTATTTTGCTTTGTTCTTGATTTAAGCTCATTTTCCTTATCCTGAAAATACTGCTCCACAAATACTTTCATACTCATTTGAAGATTTCCCTGCTTCTTTAGATTTCTGTCACATTCATATTGTTTTGCTTCTCTTTGTGTCTTAAATCCACGTTTTTTCTTCTGTTTATTCACACCATAAACATTAGGTTCATACCATTGTGCAACCCATTTTCCTGTTTCTTTGTCTTTAAATGCCATCGCTTAGTTCTCCTTTTCTGATTCTTTTAATCCAAATAATTTCTGCTCCAAATAGGCTTTCGGAATTTTTCCTGCAACTACAAGATATCCGCCTTTAGAAAGTTCTTTATTTAAATCTCTTATAACTCTATATGCATGACTGTTAGAACAATGTAGTAACATTCCAACATCATTTACATCTAATAAATACTTTTCATATATCATACACTCATCTCCTTTCTGTATACGTTTTCCGTACAGTTGTGTCCACATTATAATGTACGAATTTCGTACTGTCAAGTGTTTTTCGTAATTATTTTTATTTGTAGTGTACTTTTTTCGTACACTGTGTTATACTATATAAAAATTTAGAAAGGTTGGTACCTGCAAATGGGTGATGGAAAAAACCTAAAAAAAATCCTTGATGAACAGGAAAAAAGTGTAAGATGGCTGGCAAAAGAAACCACAATCAGTCCTACAACACTTTATTCTATTATTCAAAAAGACACTGCTATCAGATTTGACTTTGCACTTAGAATAGCCAATGTCCTTAATGTCGAAGTTTCTGACATATGTTCCGATTCAGCCCTCAAAGCTGAAAACTGGTCCGATGAAAGCAAGATTATATTACCTGAGCTTCCACATGGATTTGATAAAGTTCTGGACGGAAACAGAATCAAAACTTATTTAAAGAATTCTCTTTATCCATTAATGGAATTGTTTGGAAAACAAAGTATGCCTAAATTAGATGAACATTTAACTAATTATTATCAGCTAACTGATGAAGGCAGACGTGATGTAGATAGTTTTATTGAAGCTCAACTTCAAATCAAAAAAGATCCAAAAAGAGCTGCAGATGTAAAGAAAATTACAAGATGGTAAGTATGAACTCCGAGTAAATTCGGAGTTCTTTTTTGTTTGCAACAAGTCCTCATTCTTACTTTTAGGTGAATTTTGACGACACTTTTGACGACACTTTTCTGAAATTCATCTTGTAAGAACGAAAAAAAGGCATCCCCGAAAATTTCGGGAATGCCCATAAATACTAGCTTTAAAATTGATTATTCAATAATAGTTGCAACCTTACCTGATCCTACTGTTCTACCACCTTCACGGATAGCGAATCCAAGACCCTGTTCCATAGCGATTGGGTGAATAAGTTCAACTGTGATTTCTACGTTATCACCAGGCATACACATTTCTACACCATCTGGTAATTCACAAACACCTGTTACGTCAGTTGTTCTGAAGTAGAACTGTGGTCTGTAGTTGTTGAAGAAAGGAGTATGACGTCCACCTTCATCCTTTGTTAATACGTAAACCTGAGCAGTAAATTTCTTATGGCATGTTACTGAACCTGGTTTAGCAAGAACCTGACCTCTTTCGATCTGGTCTCTGTTGATACCTCTTAAAAGAGCACCGATGTTATCACCAGCCTGAGCTTCATCAAGAAGCTTTCTGAACATTTCAATACCTGTGATAACTGTCTTCTGTGTTTCTTCCTTAACACCGACGATTTCAACTTCATCGTTTAAGTGAAGTGTTCCTCTTTCTACTCTACCTGTAGCAACTGTACCACGACCTGTGATTGTGAATACGTCTTCTACTGGCATTAAGAATGGTTGATCGATTGGTCTTTCTGGTGTTGGGATGTAGCTATCAACAGCATCCATTAATTCTTTCATTGGAGCATATACAGGATCGTTAGGATCTGTAGATGTGCTTTCTAGAACTTTTAATGAAGAACCTTTTATTACTGGAATATCATCTCCTGGGAAACCATATTCTGATAATAAGTCTCTAACTTCCATTTCAACTAATTCTAATAATTCTGGGTCATCAACCATATCACATTTATTTAAGTAAACAACGATGTATTTAACACCAACTTGTCTAGCTAGTAAGATGTGTTCTCTTGTTTGTGGCATTGGTCCATCAGCTGCAGATACAACTAATATAGCACCATCCATTTGAGCAGCACCTGTAATCATGTTTTTAACATAGTCAGCATGTCCTGGGCAGTCAACGTGAGCATAGTGTCTTTTATCTGTTTCATATTCAACGTGTGCTGTGTTGATTGTGATTCCTCTTGCTTTTTCTTCTGGAGCTCCATCGATTTGATCGTAAGCTTCGAATTTAGCTTTTCCTAATAATGATAAATATTTTGTAATAGCTGCTGTTGTTGTTGTTTTACCATGGTCAACGTGTCCGATTGTACCAATGTTAACGTGTGGTTTGTTTCTTTCAAATTTTGCTTTTGCCATTTTAAAATCCTCCTTATTTTAGTTAGCCGTTCTTTTTGAACTTGGCCACTTTTATTTTAAAATTTAATAACGTAAATTATTTATTGCACTTGCATTTTACAACATTTTTGTTAAAAATGCAAGTACTATTTTATTTATAATTTAAATTAATATAAAATTAGTATATTGTGCATTTTGGATATTTACTGAAAGCTGAAGGTGTACGTGTGTACATCGAAGTTTTCAGTAAATAACAAAATGTGCAAGATGCTGATTTTAGATTAATTTTATTCAGCCTTTTTTCTAGAAGCTACAATTGCTTCAAGAACTGATTTTGGAACTTCTTCATAATGAGAAGGTTCCATAGAGTATGAACCTCTACCTTGAGTTTTAGAACGTAAGTCTGTTGCATAACCAAACATTTCTGATAATGGAATAAATGCATGTATTTCTTGCATTCCATCGTTTGCATCCATACCTTCCATTCTACCCCTTCTAGAGTTTACATCACCTATAACATCTCCCATGTATTCTTCTGGAACTGTTATTTCAACTTTCATAATTGGCTCTAATATAACTGATTTTGCTTGTTTACATCCTTCTTTGAATGCCATAGAAGCAGCTATTTTGAAGGCCATTTCTGAAGAGTCAACTTCGTGGTATGAACCATCAACTAATGAAACTTTGAAGTCTATAACTGGGTAACCAGCTAAGATACCACTTTCAGCAGCTTCTCTCATACCTTGTTCAATTGGTTTAATATATTCTTTTGGAACAGCTCCTCCGACAATTTTGCTTTCGAATTCTATTCCTTTACCTGGCTCTAATGGTTCCATTTCAAACCAAACGTCACCATATTGTCCTTTACCACCAGATTGACGAATAAATTTACCTTGAACTTTTACTTTGTTTCTAATTGTTTCTTTGTAAGCAACTTGTGGTTTACCTACATTACATTCTACTTTGAATTCTCTTTTTAATCTATCTACGATGATATCTAGGTGTAATTCACCCATACCAGCGATGATTGTTTGACCAGTTTCTTGGTTTGTATAAGCTTTAAATGTTGGATCTTCTTCAGCAAGTTTTGCTAAAGCTATTCCCATTTTTTCTTGAGCTGCTTTGTCTTTTGGCTCAATAGCTATATCAATAACTGGTTCAGGGAATTCCATTGATTCTAGGATTATTGGATGATCTGGATCACATAAAGTATTTCCAGTTGTTACATCTTTTAAACCTACAGCTGCAGCAATATCACCAGCATATACTTTTTCTATATCTTCTCTGTGATTTGCATGCATTTGAAGAATTCTTCCTACTCTTTCTTTTTTGTCTTTGCTTGAATTTAGAACTGTTGATCCAGATTCAAGTGTTCCAGAGTAAACTCTGAAGAAACATAATTTTCCAACAAATGGGTCAGTAGCAATTTTAAATGCTAAAGCTGCGAATGGAGCATCATCTGAAGTTTTAGCTTCTGTTTCTTCTCCGTCTAATGTTTCACCTTTGATATGTGGTATATCTAATGGTGATGGCATATAGTCAACTATTGCATCTAATAATTCTTGAACACCTTTGTTTTTGTATGAAGAACCACATGTTACTGGTACTATTTTGTTTGCTAATGTTCCAGCTCTTAAACCTCTTTTGATTTCTTCTTCTGTTAGTTCTTCACCATCTAAATATTTCATCATTAATTCTTCGTCTTGATCAGCAACAGCCTCAATCATATTAGCTCTCCATGTTTCAGCTTCTTCCTTCATAGCTTCTGGAATATCTGTTTCAACAATGTGTTCACCTAATTTATCATCTTGGATGTATGCTTTCATTTTTATAAGATCAACTATACCTTGGAAGTTGTCTTCTGCACCTACTGGTAATTGGATTGGAACTGCATTTGCTTTTAATCTTGTTTTTAATTGATCAACACAAAGCATAAAGTTAGCTCCAGTAATATCCATTTTATTTACATATACCATTCTTGGTACACTGTATTTATCAGCTTGTCTCCAAACTGTTTCTGTTTGTGGTTGAACTCCACCTTTAGCTGCTAAAACTGTTACAGCACCATCAAGAACTTTTAAAGATCTTTGTACTTCTACTGTAAAGTCAACGTGTCCAGGAGTATCAATAATATTAATTCTATTATTTTTCCAGAAACATGTTGTACAAGCAGATGTAATTGTAATACCTCTTTCTTGTTCTTGTGCCATCCAGTCCATTGTTGCAGCACCTTCGTGAACTTCACCTATTTTATGAGTTTTTCCTGTATAGAATAATATTCTCTCTGTTGTTGTTGTTTTACCAGCATCAATGTGAGCCATTATTCCTATATTTCTTGTTCTCTCTAATGGGTATGCTCTTCCTGCCATCTATTTTTCCCCCTCTCGTTTTTTCTTTTTTTATTTAATACTCTCTAATTAAAATTTTTGTTAAAAGTGATTAGCTGTACATTTTTGAGAGTAATTACAAGCCGAAGTCGTACGTTGGTACGTCGAGGTTTGGAATTAATATCGAAAATGTGCAGATGATTGCTTTTAACGAAAATTTTACCACTTATAGTGTGCAAAAGCTTTATTAGCTTCAGCCATTCTATGAGTATCTTCTTTCTTCTTAAATGCTCCACCGTTTCCAGCAACAGCATCCATAATTTCACCAGCTAATTTTTCAGCCATAGTTTTTTCATGTCTATTTCTTGCATAAGAAACTAACCATCTTAGGCCTAAAGTTTGTCTTCTTTCTGGTCTAATTTCTAATGGAACTTGGTATGTAGCTCCACCAACTCTTCTAGCTTTAACTTCTAGAACTGGCATTACGTTTTCTAAAGCTGCTTCAAAAACTTCTAAAGGATTTTTTCCTTCTTTTTCTTTTATGATATCAAATGCATCATATACTATGTTTTGAGCAACTGATTTTTTACCATCTAACATTATGTTGTTTACTAATTTTGTAACAACTTTGCTATTGTATATTGGATCTGGTAAAACATCTCTTTTTGCTATATATCCTCTTCTTGGCACTATTCTTCCCTCCTTAAAAATTTTTATTAGATATTTACAAAATATCTTAGGTACTCTGATAGGTTATCCTATCCGTATAGTGCATTATAATATATTCCTAAATTTAAGTACCTTAATTTAGCAAGTATTAAACGCACTAATTTTGAATTTGAACTAAGTTTTATTTTTTTGGTCTCTTAGCTCCATACTTAGAACGAGCTTGCATTCTATCTTTAACACCTGCTGTATCTAATGTTCCTCTGATGATGTGGTATCTAACACCTGGAAGGTCTTTTACCCTACCACCTCTGATTAATACAACACTGTGTTCTTGTAAGTTATGTCCTATACCTGGGATATAAGATGTAACTTCATAACCATTAGAAAGTCTTACTCTGGCTACTTTTCTTAAAGCAGAGTTTGGCTTTTTAGGTGTAACTGTTTTAACTACTGTACATACACCTCTTTTTTGTGGAGCTCTATTATTTGTTAATTTTTTGTTTTTTGAGTTCCATCCATGTTGAAGAGCTGGTGCAGTTGATTTTGTTACTCCTGTTTGTCTTCCTTTTCTTACTAATTGATTAATTGTTGGCACTTAAATTTCACCTCCTACTTTTTATTTTTACATTTTTTGTTTTTGTGTGTAATATTTTTGAAATATTTGCACTTTTAAAATGTATTTAATTGCTACGGATTTGCATATTTCATGCAATTTACTATAACATTTTATATTGTATCATTTTTATAGCTATAAGTCAAGAAAAACTTGGAATTTTTTTCAATTCCAAGTTTTTATTCTCATATAACATTTTTATTATTTTGATTCTTCTTCCATGATTTCACTAACGTTCTCACCTAATTCGTTTTGAACACTTTCTTCTCTTTCTTTTGTTGCCTTAGCATTATTTATTATTCCTACTAGTTGTGTCTTTGTAATTTTACCATTAATTGCTGCTTCTTTGGCTCTTTTTATAACTTCATCTAAATTCTCACCTTTAAAAGAATCATCTCTTAATTGTTCATATACGCTTTTTGTTTTTGCATCTTCTTTTATTCTATTTTTAAAAGGATTCGTAAATCTTGATTTTTTCTTAGCATTTTCATCTTTTATTTCTTTAAATTCCGCATCTATTATTTCTCGTTCTTCACCTTTTCCCAATCTTTTTTGTTTTACACTTTCTAGCATTCTTTTTATAGGATTTGGTTCATATTCTTTTCCGTCTTTAAATTCTGCAATTCCTTTTTCTCTATTTTCTTCAGCAATTTTAGCAATTTGATCTCTTGTTTTTCTATTCCATGGTAAAAATGCTCCCTTTGATAAGTCTTTCATATCATAAACAATTTCAAAATTCAAATCTTCCTTCTTTACATCATTACTTGCAAGTTTTAGTAATGTTTTATTCATTTGTATTTCTGTAATCATATTTTTATTTTTTAATTCTATAATTCCTTCCAATAATATTGGATCAATTGTTTCAGCTATTTCTTCACTTTCTTTTAATTCTTCTATACTTTTACCTTTTAAAATTTTTTGTAATTTCGCACTAATATCTTCTCTATCTTGTTTTACTAATTTTCCTGTTTTTCCTATGCCAATAATATATTTATCAGTTTTTATATTTAATCTTCTACCAATTACAATTTTTATTTTTTGTTTATCTGATGTTGGATTATTTGTTGTTTGATTACTTGGTGTTGAATCGCTTGGTGCTTGATTACTTGGTGTTGGATTGTTTGGTGCTGAATTACTTGGTGCTTGATTACTTGGTGTTGGATTGCTTGGTTCTGAATTGCTTGGTTCTGGTTTACTATTTTCCTGTTTTTCTGTTTTTTCACTGTCTCTTGCTGCCTCATTCCATACCTTTGCAAATTCCTCCATTTTTTTATTATCCATTTGTCTAAATTCTTCTAAATACTTTGTACAGCTTTCTTGTTCTTTACTTAACTCAGCCATTTCTTCTGTTATTTTTTCAAAATCTTTATGGTTTTGTACTAAAACATCAGCATTTATTATTTTTCCTGTTGATTTTCCATCTTTATCTTTTTCATATTCATATTTAAATTCTGCTCTAGCAGCTCTATTAGCTAAAAGCTTTTTATTTTTTTCTTCTAATTCTTTTGAAATTCTTTTGCTTTCTTGTGTTAATGCTCTTCTTGCTTCATCTTTCAAATGATTTTTATCTATTTCATCTTTTTCAGCTCTTGTAACTTCTCTACCACTTGGCAAAACGACTTTACTCTTCTTTATTTCTTCAATATTATTTGTTTTTTCTTCTGCATGATTTTTTTCAATATCTTGTTTTTCTGCCAATGCTTTTTCCAATCTTTCTTTTGCTCTATCTATAAGTCCTAAATCTTCCTCATGTTTTCCATCTTTCAATTTTTCTATAAAGTTCTTCTCATATACAATTTTTTCATTTAACTCTTTAATACTTGTTTCATATTTGTTATTATTTTCCTCAATATTTTCATATTGACTATCAATCTCTTTAACTGACTTTCTATAATTTTGCATAATTTGTTCTGCTTTATTTAGCTTTCCGTTTTTCATAATTACTCCTTTCGGAACATAAAATATTCCAATATATATTAAATCTATTTTATATTATAACAATAACAAATATAAATAGCAATAGTTTTATGTAAATTATTGCTATTTTTAATATTTTTTTAACATATTTGTAACATTTTTGTAACAATATCTTTTATTTTCTAAATATAGAAGTTACTTTAAAGCTCTATTTGTTAATTGTTTTTTCAAAATATTTCAAACTTCTCTCCGCTAATTTTAAGTACCTTTCTTTTTTATCTCTAATCTTTTTTCCCTCTAAAGCAGGTAAAATTCCAAAATTTGCATTCATTGGTTGGAATTTATCGTTTTCAGTTGAAATATATTTAGCTAAAGCTCCAATTACTGTATATTCAGAAAAAATCACTTTTTCATCTGAGTCATACCCTTTGTTATTTAAAATTTCATTTTCATTGCAAGATTTTTTTTCATTTTTAAATTTTTTTATTGCATTTAGTGCTGCAACCATTCCAGAAGAAATTGATTCTACATACCCTTCTACTCCAGTTATTTGGCCTGCAAAAAATATATTACAGTTTGATTTTAAATTATATGTCTCATCCAATAATTTTGTAGAATTTATATATGTATTTCTATGCATAACACCATATTTAACAAATTCTGCATTTTCAAGCCCTGGTATCATACTAAATACTCTCTTTTGCTCTCCAAATTTTAAATTTGTTTGAAATCCTACCATATTATAAATATTTCCTTCTGAATTGTCTTGTCTTAATTGCACAACAGCATATGGTCTTTTTGCATATCTTGGATCATCAAATCCTACTGGTTTTAATGGTCCAAAACGTAAAGTATCTATTCCTCTTTTTGCCATTATTTCTATTGGCATACATCCTTCAAAAATTTCTCTTTTTTCAAAATCATGTAATGTTACAACTTCCGCTTCTACTAAAGCTTCCCAAAATGCTTCATATTCTTCTTTGTTCATAGGCAAATTTATATAACTTTTCTCTTGATTTTTTTGCTTTTCTTGCCATTCTTCAATTGTTTCATCTTTCTTTTTTTCTTGTTCATATCTATTTCCATAAAAAGCAATATCAAAATTTATGCTTTCCTTTGAAATAATAGGTGCTGCAGCATCATAAAAATACAATTTATCTTCACCTGTTAATTTTGAAATCTGCTTTGCCATTTTTTCTGAAGTTAACGGTCCTGTAGCTATTATTACAATTCCATCTTTTGCATTAACTTCATCATCACTATCCACATTTTCTACTTCTTTGTGGATTACTTCTATTAATGGATTTGCTTCTATTTCTTCTGTAACTCTTTTTGCAAATAACTCTCTATCAACAGCTAAAGCTTGCCCTGCTGGCACTTGAGTTTCATCTGCAATCTTGATTAATAGTGAATCTAGTCGTCTTAATTCTTCTTTTAATAATCCACATGCATTTGTTAGCAAATTTGATTTAAAAGAATTACTGCATACTATTTCTGCTAAATTTTCATTTGAATGTGCTTCCGAATATTTTATTGGTTTCATTTCATATAATTTTACTTTTATTCCAGCTTTTGCAATTTGGTATGCCGCTTCACATCCAGCAAGTCCTCCACCTATAACTGTTATATAATCTTTCATCTTTCTTCATCCTCTAATTCTTCTTGTTCTTCATCTTTTTCAAATTCATTCCAAGATTCTGATTCTTTTGATTCTATATGTTCTCTTTTTAATTTTTCATATTTAATCTCCGCCAATTGTTTTTTTCTCAAAATCATATCTTTTTCATTAAAATCAAGACCACTTTCTTTTTGCTTTTCATATAACTCAACCATTTTCGAAAGAGCTTCTATCATTTTATTTTCTTCATAATATTTAGCATTATCAACTAAATCAATTAATTCAGCTAGTTGCATTTGCAAAGTAGCTTCCTCTGTTTTTTCTTTATCATCCTCATATTTTTGCATCCAATTTTTCATATTTACCCCCAATATACTTTCAATTCCAAATTTAATTTTAACATCTGTCCCTTTGGGACATTCTTGTCCCATCAGAACCGTCCAAAATGTCCAAAAAGAACCGTCCCTATTGGACACTTATTAGCTAAATAGGTTCATTATATCATCTTTTGATAATTTATTTATAAACGTTGTTTGAGTATTAAGCATATTATCTGTTAATTCAGCCTTTCTTTGTTGCAATTCATATATTTTTTCTTCTATTGAATCTTTTGTTATTAATTTATAAACCTGAACATTGTTTTTTTGTCCTATTCTATAAGCTCTGTCTGTTGCTTGGTTTTCTGCTGATAGGTTCCACCATGGGTCATAGTGTATTACCATGTCTGCTCCTATTAGGTTAAGTCCTGTTCCTCCTGCTTTTAGTGATATTAAAAATACACTTATTTCTTTGTTTTGATTAAATTCGTCTACTAATTCTATTCTTTCGTCTACTTTTGTACTTCCTGTTAATTTGAAATATTTGATGTTTCTATTATTAAGTTCTTTTTCTATTATTTCGAACATTGATGTGTATGTTGAAAATAGTAATATTTTGTGTCCTGCTGTTATTCCGTCTTCTATTATTTCCATACATTGGTCTAATTTACTGCTTCCTCCATTGTAGTCTTCTATAAATAGCCCTGGATGGCAACATATTTGTCTTAATCTTGTAAGTGCTGCAAGTATTTTTATTTGACTTCTTTCATATCCATTTGTAGTAATTTCATCTTGTAATTCTTGTTTTGCTTGTACTAAATATGATAAATAAATATTTTTTTGTTCTTCTTCCATTTCGTTATTTAAAACTGTTATTGTTTTTTCTGGTAATTCTGTTAAAACTTCTTTTTTTGTTCTTCTTAATACAAATGGTTCTATAAGCATTTTTAGCTTTTCCATGGCATCACGGTTTTCTTCTTTTACAATTGGCATCTCATATGCTGATTTGAATTCTTTATAACTAAATAAGTATCCTGGCATTATTAAATCAAATATTGACCATAATTCTGCTAATGAGTTTTCTATTGGTGTACCAGTTAATGCAAATCTTGTTTCTGCATTTAGTTTTTTTATTGCTTTCGCATTTTTAGTTGCATTATTTTTTAGATATTGTGCTTCATCTGCAATTATATATTTAAAATTGTATTTTTTTTCTTTGTATACATCAATATCCCTTTTTAATAAGTCATATGAAGTTATTATTACATCATATTTTTCTAGGTGTTCTATTTTTTCTTTTCTTTCTAGCGCTGTTCCTCTTATTACTTTTATTTTTAATTCTGGTGCAAATTTTTCTATTTCATTTTTCCAGTTTAATGATAATGAGCTTGGTGATACTACTATGCTTGTTTTTTGATTTTCTGTGTTTTGCTTATAATCTAATAAAATTGATATTATCTGAATTGTTTTTCCAAGTCCCATGTCATCTGCAAGTATTCCACCAAATTTGTATTTATCTAGTGTTTTTAACCATTTGAAACCTGTTTTTTGATATGGTCTTAATATTGGTTCAATTTCTTCTGGTATTTTTTCTTCCTCATCTAATAAATTTTTGTCCAAACCGTTTATTATATTTTTATATTCTTTATTTTTTATTATTTCAGTACCTTTTATTTCTTTTAAGAGTTGATTTAAATATAATGTTCTATTTACTGGTAATCTAATTGTTCCGCTTTCTAATTCTTTATAATCTACATCTGTTCCCGAAATTAATTTGTCTATAAAGTCTATTTCATTGCTTTCTTGTAGATCTAAAAAGCTACCGTCTTTTAGTCTATAATATTTTTTCTTTAATTTATATTTTTTTAAAACATCTTCTAATTGATTTAAGTCTATATTTAATTTGTCCATATCTATTTCTAGAAGATTGTTTTCTATTCTTACACCGACTGTTCCTATTTTAGGTTTTGTTATTTCCTTTGATTTGAAGTTTTCCGTTGCTAAAACTTCAAATTTCTTCATGTAATAGTTTATATCATTTGTTAAAAATTCATATATTTTATCCTCATCTGGTAATATAAATTTAAGATTTTTAACATCAAACATAAATCCTGTTTTTCTAAAAATATTCATTGCTTTTGTTTCTTCTATAAGATTTCTTGAATATTTGAATTCTTTTTCTTCTTTTTCATTTAATGGATTAAATTCATTTTCTCCATAGCATAGTCTTACATCTGCTGTAAGATAATTGTTTTTATCATAATCTAAAAATACTTTTACTCCTAATTTTTCAGGCTCGTATTCTTTTATTTCTTCTAGTAATTCTTCATCTATTTTTATTGCATTTTTTACTTTTGAAAGTACTACTGAAAATAATTCGCCTAATTCATTTTTTCCAAGTGATATTTGTGTTAGGAAATTTTCTCTAAATAATTTTAATAATCTTAAAGTTGTGTTTTCAAATTCTTTATTACATCTGTACAGTTTTTCGTCTGTTAAAACATATTTATGTTCTTTTCCTTTTAAAACTGTTGTTTTGAATATATCAAAATCTGATGTAATTATATATTCGTCTTTTTTTACTTTTTGCAAGCTAAATTCCATGTTTGGATTTTTGTCTACAAATTGTATATTTTGTTTTTCATATTCCCTTGTCATTAAAACTGTTTTATTTTCTAGTGTTTCAAATAGTTCATCTATTGCTGTATTTCCAATTATTATTGAACTTTCATTTAATGCTTTTCCATAATATCTATAATTTGAGTTTGCTGATGAATTTGTGTATGCAATTACTTCTGCATATTTCATTATAAATTCTAATAGTTTTTGACTATTTTCTTCAAATACTTCTTTTGTATGTACAAATTCTAATTTATCTCCATATTTGTAAAATTCTTTGTTTATCATTCTTGTATAAAATTCTGCTAAATTTTTAAGTTTGTACATTCTTTTGTTTCCAATTTTAAATTCTATTTTCATTTCTCTAGTAAACTTATCATATATTATTTGTGGTTCTATTTTTATAGTCCCTTTGTTTTTTAGTTCAACGTCTATGTCTGAATCTATTTCATCCAATTCCTCATTGTATAATGTTTTTACAATTTGGTGAAAACTATTATATTTATTAGCATTTTTGCTATTACTTCCTATACTACTTTTTTGAATATTGTCTGAGTTTTGTATATCCTGAAATCCATTTTTATTAAATTCCAAAACTGATGCTAAACTATGTTTACATACTCCATATGTGTTATAATAATCTGGACAATCACAGTTTATTTCATTTACTTCTCCATTTTTCACTTCAACATATGTGTCATATTCATCTGTTCCAAATACTTTTGCATGTAGTTCAAAATTGTTTTCATCTTCGTATTCTAATTTTGTTATGGCTACTTTTCCTTGCATTTGGTATTTTTTTGCTTCTTGTGTTCTTGTACTTCCTGCGTCTGCGCATAATTCTTCTATAATATTTTCGTTTACTAGCATTTCTTTTCTCCTTTTTCTGATGTACTATTATATAATATTTTTAAGGTTTTAGCAAGGGGAGAAAAAGAAAAAAGATAGTAGCCAAATTTCTAAGCTACCATCTTTTTTCTTATAAGACCCATTTGCACTTTTTCAACATTTTCTTTATTTCCTGTTCTTCCCTTTGTCTTTTATCATCTTGTAAGACTTTTTCTACATGATCTATATCTCTTATAATTTTAGCCACCTTTTTCTTTGAATCTGCCTTATAGAAGATATCATCATATTTCCTAACTATGTCCTCCTGAATTTTTTCCACTGAATTATGCCTCAATATTTTAAGCACAAACTTTATAGGAAAAAATATTACATCAATAACTGTCCCAATGGGCAGTAATATTACTAATAATAAAAATATCTTTAATATTTCTATTATTATCCGCCAATGCTTAATAAGTATTGCAGAAAATAAAACCGCAACAACAACTACCAAAAAAATTTTCCAAAGTGCCATATTTTGTCTCCTTTCATTGTGCAAAATGTTAAATTTATTATAGTATTATTTACATAACATGTCAAGTTTTCTCAGAAAAAACAGGCAATATCTGCCTGCCATTTATCATTATTTTAAACACTTGTCCTATCACAAGTTTTATTTTTTAAATCTCTATAGTATTTAGCAATAAGTTCATCCAACTCTATGCTTAATTTATATGTAATAGAATAATCATCGCCGTTTTCTATGCTTTTATTTAATTTGTCTCTTAATTTACAAATTTCTTCATTTAACATACTCATCTCTCCTTTTTCAATTTTTCTCATTCGTATACTTATAAATTACCACATAAAAATCTCCAAGTCAAGTATTTTCAATGGTTTTTAGCAACTTTCGTACGAGTGTTTTCAACATTTTTCGACATAGAAAATCAAAAGAAAACAGCATAAAATATTTTTCATTTTTTACGCTGTTTCTTCAACAATATTTTTATCTAGTTTTTTACAACAGATAATACCATATTTTTTTCATTAAACACATCTTTTAACACTTGATTTAAATATTCTACATTTATTGTGCTTATTTCTTCTAAATAGTCAAAACTATTTATTCCCTTAAAGTAATCTGCCAAAAACATTCTCGAAATATCTACTATATCATTATACTCTTTTACATATTCACCATATATCATTTTTATTATTCTTTCAGAGTCATCTTTATTTATTCCATTTTGTATTAATTTTTTTACTTCTTCTTTAAACATCTTGTATAATTCATCTGGATTATTTGATTGCCCTGTAATCAAAATATGTGCATAATTTTTATCAAATTCATATTCAATGCTTGGTGATGAGTAACAATTACCTATATCATATAATTTTTTATATAATTCTGAACTTGCACCAATTATAATATTTAATAATACTTCTATTGCTATATGTTTTTTTACCTTTTCTTTTTGTTCTGCAGGTACATCTTTTATTCCTATTGCATATAGAGGTTTACTAACTTCCATATTTTGAACTGCTTTTTCTTTTACTATTTCCTTTGGCTCTTCTTCAAAAATTCTCTTTATTTCTCCATTTGCTTTTTTATCTACTAATCTTTTCTTTATTTCTTCTAATAATTTTTCTGGTTCAAAGTCTCCTGATATAACCATTGCCATATTTGATGGATTATAAAATGTATTATAACATTTATATAAAATATTTTTATCTATATGGCTTATTGTCTCAATTGTTCCTGCAATATCAAGTTTTACCGGATGTTTGTGATACATACATTCTAATGCATTTAGGTATACTTTCCATTCTGGATAATCATCATACATCATTATTTCCTGACCGATTATACCTTTTTCTTTTTCAACATTTTCATCTGTAAAATATGGATGTTGAACATAATCCATAAATTCATCTAATGCTTCATAAAAATTATCCGTGCATTCATATAAATATGCTGTGTGATTATTTGTTGTATATGCATTTGCATTTACTCCTAATGCTGTTAAAACATCTAAACTGTTTTTTCCATTTTCTTGTTCAAACATTTTATGTTCTAGAAAATGTGCAACACCTTTTGGAACTTCTGTAACTTCTGTTTCTCCTGGTACTATAAAAGTACTATCATTTGAACCATAATTTGTTCCCCATATAATGTATTTTTTTTGTATTCCCTTTTTTGGAATTATCATTACAGTTAAACCATTTTCTAGTTTTTCTATATATAATTTTTCTTTAACTTTTGAATTCTCTATTATTTGCATTTTTTCTTCCTTTCTTTAACTTCGTTCATTCATTATAAATTTTAATTTTTGATTCTTATAATAAAATTTACAAATCTATCGCTTCGCTCGTTTATCACTGTCCAAAATTTTTTCTATTCTAATCTTTTAAAAAGTACACTGTATTTATACTTACTTTATTTGCTATATCAATAACTTTTTCTTTAGTAACTGCTCTGATGTTATCCATGTATTGTTCTACACTACACTTGCTATTTGATAATTCTTGACTAAAAAAATATGTTATTTCTGTATCTTGTTCATCATCTATTGTTTTTATAGATGCAATTATTCCTTTTTTAGCATTTTCTACTTCTTCTTCTGTAAAATCTCCTTTTTTCATATCTTCTATTTGTTGTTTTATTATTTCTAATGCTTTATCATAATTTTTTATTTCAATTCCACAATTTATAAATATATTATTTTTAAATCTATAATAGCTAGAACTTGCTGTATATGCCAAACTTGCCTTTTCACGTACATTTTGGAATAGTTTTGAATTTGCACTTCCTCCAAATATACTATTATAAATCATAATATCATATCTAAAATCTTCATTATCTACATCTAAATCCATTCCTATTACTAATTTCCCCTGTGTTACTTCCATTGATTCTTGTACAGCATTTTCTTTTTCTGATTTTTTTTCTGATATTTCTATTTTGTTATATTCTGGAATTCTATCTTGTAATTTTTTTATATTTTCATTTTCTTTTATTATATTTTCTATTCCCTCATCTACTATTCCAGAAACAAAAATATCTATTTTACAACTGTTTATTAATTTTTTATATTGTTCATATAAGTTTTTTTCGTTTATATTTTCCATATCTTCTATATATCCATATTTATATAGTCCATATGGTTGGTTTTTATACATTTCTTCTATGCATCTATCTAATGCATATCTTGCTTTATTGTCTATTTTTCCTTCTATTATTTGTTTTAAGTTTTCTTTTTCTTGTTCTACATATTCTTTTTTGAATCCGTCATTTTCTAAATATGGATTTAAAACAAATTCTAATAAATTTTCTAATGATTCTTTTAACATATTTTCTGAATTTTCTGCTAAAAACTCATCATTTACAGATTCTATATAAAATTTTAATACTTGGTTATCTCCTGTTTTATCTAAACCACAATCTAAACTTGCTCCATACATTTCTTCCAATTTTTTATTTATTTCTTCTTGTGTTTTTAATGTTTTTGTTCCTCTTTTTAATACTGCTGGTATTAATGCATTTTTTGTGACATTTTCCCTATCTAATTTTGTTGTTAACATTATTGCAATTAAGTTTGTTTTAAATTTGTTTGTTTGTAGTATATTAAGTTTAATTCCTTTTTTTATTTCAATTTGCTTATATTCCATTAATATCCTTCCTTTCCATTTATATTTTATCCCTAATTTATAATTGTAATACCAAAATGTATATATATTATTAATTATTTTCAATTAAATACAAAAAAAGGTAGAAATTTCGAATACAATACCCCCTCTAAATTTCCACCTTTTATCATTTAATTAAAATTTTCTTTTTCTTGCTGCCTCTGATTTTTTCTTTCTTTTTACACTTGGTTTTTCATAGTGTTCTCTTTTACGAACTTCTTGTAAAACTCCGTTACGAGCACATTGTCTTTTAAACCTTTTTAAGGCATCTTCTATATTTCCATTATTAACTTTGATTTCTGACATTTATATTCCCCTCCTTCCGGTCATACGAGAATGTATGTGGGATTTTCTTTTCTTACCCTATATACGTTACTCATTATACATTATTATGGGGTATATTGTCAATAGTTTGTAGTTGTTATTTTAAATTTATGTTTTCTTAAATTTTCAAACAATATTTTTTGCTCTATCTTGTCTTTTCCTCTGTTTGTTCTTCTCTTTCTATATTAGATTTTTCATAGTCTTTTTCTTTTATAACATGATCTGTACATCCTTTTAATCTTCCATTTTGTGAAACTTCATTTTCAAATTTTTTATGTGCACTTTCCTCTATTACTGCAATTAATTCAACATCATCACTTTTTACAATATTTCCTGTAAAAAATTCTTTTAATCTTCTCAACAAACTCTTTTTCTTTGTTTGTTGTTCTTTGTTTGATTCGACTACTTTTTGTGGTGCATTATATGCTCTTTGAATTGTTTCTTTTGTTCTTTGTGGTTCTGATCTATTATTACTTTTATATTTAGAAACTTCTTCACCGTTCATAAACTTAACATCTTCTCCAATTTCAGTTTCTTCCATATTTATATTTAGATTCATATCTTTTGTATCAATATCATTTAATATTTCTGACTTTCCAGCGAATTTTGTTTTTTTCAAGTTTATATCAACATTACCATTTCCTCTAACTGACATCCCATTAAGCATTTTAGCCTCTCCTGTTACTTTAACACCTGACATATCAATATTAACTCCCATTTTTTTCACCCTTTCTTAATATAATATTATTTTTTACTCTTAACACTTCTTTTTATATTATAACATATACATTTGAATATATCAAACGTTTAATGACATCATATAAAAGAATTAATATATATATATATTGATATCAAAATAAAAATTGCTATCAATACTTTGATAATTGTAAATGCATCGTTTCCTGTATGAGGATATATTACTTTACTAGTTGTATTATCAGCCATTTTTATGTTTGTATTTTCTACTACATTATTTATACTAGCACTACTATTATTTATTACCGTATCAGTTGTAGAATTTTCTAAATTATCTTTTTTTACCACATTATTTGGTTCATTATTATCTTTTTTTATGTTACTAATTGTGGTATCTTCAACAATGTTATTGTTATCATTTGTAATATTTTTTTCTGTATTATCAGTAACATCATTTACTATATTTGTAATAATATTATTTTCTACTTTATTTTCATTTTCTTCTGCTTTCTTTATAACAGTTGTATTTCCTATATAGTTTGCCCCAATATCTTGATTCCACATTTGACCTTCATTAGCAAAACGAATACATTGATAATTATTATCTATTTTTAGATTTCCATATTGAGATATACGTAAATATATATTCCAATTTCCATCAACCAATTCTTCTGGTACATCTACTTCAAATTGTAATTTTGTCGTTTGCTTAGATTCCCACTTTGTAGGATCAATTTTTGTTTTTACTTCATAGATTTTATCATTTTTTGAAAACACTATTGTAACTATTTTACTATTAATTAAATTAGCAAATCCAACATTTTCTATATTCAATTCTACATTTATTTTTTTCCCTTGTTCTACTTTATTTTGAATATTTGCTTTCCTTATTACATATCTATATCCTAAATGGTTCGCTATATATGTATAGCCATTTTTCCCTTTATATAATTGGTCTTCTCCCTCATATTTTTCATTTTTCCATGTTTCTAATACTTTGTCATTATATATTTCATTTAAATATGTAGTATGTGTTTTAAAAGCTTCTTCTGACATATATTTTACTGTATTTAATGGCGTGCCACTCGCATAATTTGCTACAACTTCTCCACCATATAATGTATGGTTGGCTTGTTTTTCTAACCATTTAATTTCAAGGTTTCGATTATTAAAAGTTCCTAAATCACTTTCAGAGCCTAAATATCCGTCATTATATAGTCCTACTCGATATTCTTTTGTTCCTAAAGTAGTTACATTTTCAAATAACTTATCCCTTTCTATTCCTGCCCAATATGCATAATATTTAGGTTGCCTTACACCTATTTTTATTTTTTCTGGGGTGTTGTTTAACATTACATCTAATGCTTTTGCAACATTCTCTTGCGTACAAACATCACTTGTATGCATTTCTCCCCATGGTCCAAAAAATCCTAATTCTATATATGAAATAACATCTTGGTTTTCTGTAAAAATTGGGCAAAGTTGTTTAATATGTGTTAATATCATGTCTATAGATGGTTCCTTGTTTTTATCACCTTCATATGTATATGCAAATCGTACAATTGTGGTTCCACCATTTTCTTTTATCTCTTTTAATGTTTGATTAAAAGAATTTAACATATTTTGTGTTAATTCAATATCTTCTTTTCCATTTATTGCTTTTGAAAATTGACCTATATCTAGTCTTAAATGTATTAAATTCTTTTTAGCTTCGTTTTCTCCAATTACTTTGTTATTGTTTTCTGTATATTTTATATATACTGGTGTATAAAATCCTCTTTCTGGATTATTAAATATCTCTGTTGTTTCTGTATAATCCAGTTTAAAATCTTCAGCTTTTGAACTGTTTATATTAATACATATTAATATTAAAATTACTATACTTATTATACTTACTATTTTTTTCATTTTTTCCTCATTTTCCTTGTAATACTTATACCATCAAATGCATTAGTATTCAACATATTTTATAATTATTTTAACATACATATATCAACATTACAATAAATACGTTAAAAATGAAACCTAATTTGTTACATTCAAGTAAGAATTAAATTTTAATTTTGTATAATTTTATTTTCTATGTTATAATAACTAAAAAATTAAGGAAGTAAAATATGAAAATATTATATAAAAACAAAACTAAGTATACAAAAGAAGTATATGCAAAATATCTACAATTTCATCAAAATAAGTTTGGTAATAAATATACTTTTTCAACAGTAGTAACTATATTATTACTATGTTTTTGCATTATTACCAATTTGCAATATTATCACAAATCAGTAGCTTTTATATTATTAATTTTTTTAATAATTTTCTGTTTTTATAGATTTTATCATCCTATAAAATTGGTAAAACAAGAATTAAAAACAGAAAAATTTGAAAATGAAATTGTGTTTACTTTCAAATTTTATAAAAAGTTTTTTACAATTTTTGATTCAAAAAATTTGGAAAAAATACAATATTGGAAACTACATAGAATATATGAAACAAAAGATTTCTTTTATCTTTATATAGATAAAAATCATGCCTTTCTATTGGACAAAAACACTTTTACTAGAGGAGATACTTCAGAATTTTTAAAATTTATAAAAAGAAAAATCTGGTTTAAGATCTAGAATAAGAATAAACACAAAGTATTATATGAAATTTGGAAAATTTTCCTATAATATAATAAAGATGAGGGTGACCTCATCTTTTTATATTATTCTCCATTAAAAATTCTTTCAAACTCATCTGCTTCAATTTTTTCTTTTTCAAGCAAAACTGCTGCAACCGCATGTAATTTGTCAACATGTTCAGTAAGAATTTGTTTAGCTCTATTATAACCTTTGTCTATAATAGCCTTTGTTTCTTCATCTATAATACCTGCTGTTTCTTCTGAATATTCTTTAGCTTGAGCAAAATCCCTACCTAAAAATACTTCATCTTGACTAGAGCCAAGCATTAATGTTCCTATTCTTTCACTCATTCCATATTTTGTAACCATACTTCTTGCGATTTTTGTTGCTCTTTCTATATCATTGCTTGCACCTGTTGAAATGTCATTTAATATTAAAGCTTCTGCAACTCTACCACCTAAAAGTGATACTATATTTTCTTCCATTTCTGTTTTTGACATGAAGTTTTTGTCTTCTGTTGGTCTATACATTGTATAACCACCAGCCATACCTCTTGGTACAATTGATATTTGATGTACTGGATCTTGTGTTTCTAAGTAATGACTTACAACTGCGTGACCTGCTTCATGATAAGATACTAATCTGTTTTCCTTTTCACTTCTAACTCTTGTTTTCTTTTCAGGTCCCATAGTTACTTTTACCATGGCATCTTCTATTTCTTTCATTCCAATTTCTGTTAAGTTTCTTCTTGCTGCTAATAATGCTGCTTCATTTAATACGTTTTCTAGGTCTGCACCTGCAAATCCAGAAGTATTTTTCGCAATTACTTTTAAGTCCACATCATCTGCTAGTCTCTTCTTTCTAGAATGAACTTCTAGTATTTGTTCTCTTGCTTTAACGTCAGGAGCTCCAACTACTATTTGTCTGTCAAATCTTCCTGCTCTTAACAAAGCTTTGTCTAATACGTCTGGTCTGTTTGTTGCAGCTAATACTATAACACCTTCATTGTCTGAGAAACCATCCATTTCAACTAATAATTGATTTAATGTTTGTTCTCTTTCATCATGTCCTCCACCTAGGCCTGCACCTCTTTGACGTCCTACTGCATCAATTTCATCTATAAATATAATACATGGTGCATTTTTCTTTGCTTGTTCAAATAAGTCTCTAACTCTTGAAGCACCAACACCTACAAACATTTCAACAAAGTCTGAACCACTTATAATAAAGAATGGTACACCTGCTTCACCTGCAACTGCTTTTGCAAGTAATGTTTTACCTGTTCCTGGTTGACCTACTAATAAAACGCCTTTTGGTATTCTAGCTCCCATATCTGTAAATTTTTTAGGATTTTTTAAAAATTCTACTATTTCTTCTAGTTCTTCTTTTTCTTCATCAACACCTGCAACATCATCAAATGATATTTTATTTCTATCTGCTGGTGTCATCATTCTAGCTTTGCTTTTTCCAAATGACATTGATTTTCCGCCATTTTGTCCATTAGCAGCTCCACCCATCATAAAGAACCAGAATATAAAGAATATTATTAAAATTCCAAATGGTGTTAATAAACCTAATATTATTGAAAATACTGATTCAGAACTTTCTTCTAAAGTAAAAGCTCCATTTTTTATAAATTCATCAGTATAATTCATGAAGTTTTCCATATTTGGAATGTTTACTTGTTTTTTTACTTTTTCATCTGATAGTTGTACTGTTGCAGAAGTTCCATCTGCATCTATAACTATTGATTCTACTTTTCCCTCATTTATTTTCGCAATTAATTCTGAATATTTTAGTTTTGTATTTGTGTTTGTCATTATTGATGATAACAATACTATAAATATTACTCCGATTATTAGCCATGTTGCTAATGTTTTAATTCCGTTCTTCAAAATAATTCCTCCTTCTGCTTACTTTATATAATTCCGCCCAAAATTCATATATTTTTTAGAAATTTTTGTAGCAAAAATATTTAAAGTCACCGCGTTACTATTTGACTATAAAATTTTATAACATATCTACTTTTGTTTTGCAAGGATTTTTGTATTACTTTTTTATTACAAAAAAGCCTTGTCTTTCTAAGTATTACGGATACTCATGTTAAACCAAATTTTGGTCTATAAAATAAATTTTTTGATTTTTTACTAAAACTTTTATATTTTTATTTGGAGTTAAATATTTATTACCTATATTTTTTTCACATAGTTTTATAATATCTTCTATATGTATTTTTTCTATTCCTTTTGTTGTTCCAAAAAGTCTTGATATAGTATATAATAAAAGCCTTGATTTTATAACCTTTTCTTCTTTATTAAATCCTTTTAAATCCATTACAATTTGTGTTTTACTTTCTTGTTGAACATATTCTTTATACTTCGTTTCAACAACTTTTTCTAGATATTCATCTTCCTCTTTTACTAAATCTGATAATCTATCCATTGTTTGAATTATATTTGGATTAAATTCTTGTTTTATATATGGAATAACGATATTTCTTACTTTATTTCTAGTATATACATTTTCAAAATTTGTTCTATCTATTCTTGGTTCAATATTGTTTTGCTTACAATATTCTTCTATTTCAAATCTTTCACATTCTATTAGTGGTCGAATATATTTATTGTTTTTTATTGGTTCAATTCCCTTCAAACCTGCTATTCCGCTACCTCTTAGCATATTCATTATAATAGTTTCTATTTTATCATTTTTGTTATGTGCTATTGCTATTTTATTTGCATTTTCTTTTTCTAGAATTTCATCAAAAAATTCATATCTTGCATTTCTTCCTGCTTCTTCAGTTCCTATTTTTTTATTATTAGCAATTTTTTGAACATCTATACTTTTTGCATAAAAAGTAACATTTATTTTTTTGCAAAAATTTTCTACGAATTTTTGATCATCTATTGCCTCTTCTCTAATCATATGATTTACATGTGCAACTATTATATCAAATTTCATTTGTAGTTTTTTGTCATTTCTTATGTCATTTAAAATATTTAGCATTGCAATAGAATCTGGTCCTCCAGAAACTCCTAAAACAATTCTATCTCCGTCTTTTATTAAATTATATTTTTTTATGGTTTTTAAAACTTCTGTCAATAGGGACGCCCCTTTTTGACAACTTTCTTTTTCCATTTTCTCATCATTCCTTTTTATTATTTAATTCTTTTGCTATATTTCTTACAGTTTCTCTTCCTACATTTATATATGTAGATATTTGCCTTAATGAAAGTGCGTAACTATCTTTTAGCATATTAATTATTTCTTTCAAATCTTTTTTATTATTTTTTAAAGTATCAAATTTAATATTATGAATTTTAATATACTTATCTATTGCGTTTTGTATCTCAATTTCCTTTTCTTCTTCTATTTCTAAAAAATTTTCTTTTTTATTTACAGTATCTTCTTTTATTAAAACTCCATTAATATTTTTTTGAATTTTTTCCTTATTTTCTATATATTCATTATAACTTGAATACTCATACTCAGATGCTATTTTGCAAATACCTGCTTTTACAGGATTGTTGTGTATATAGTTTATACATGTATACAATTGTTTTTCCGAATAAATTGCTTGACTTTTATATCTATCTCTAAATACATAACCTACCCTATTATATTTTTTATTGAAATACATTGCATATATGGTATTAATTTTATGCATAAAATGGCTTACACGTTCTATAGAATCTTCTTTTATCAATATATGAACATGATTGTCCATAATACAATAAGAAATAATATAAATATCAATTTCACCTTTTACCTTATTAATAAATTTTAAATATTGCCTTTTATCTTCATCTTTATTAAAGATATATTCTTTGTTTATTCCTTGAACCATGATATGATAAAAAGACATATTAATATAATTTCTTGGACCTCTTGCCATATTTTCCTCCTTACTTCTCAAGGTCCCACAAAATTTATCCCCCAAAAGTATATTTACATAATACTATATTCTTTTATAAAAGTCAATTATAAAAATTAAAGTTGTCAAAAAGGGGCATCCCCATTGACAGAATTGTCAAAAAAGGGCGTCCCTTTTGACAGAGAACGGCCCTTTTGGCAACTAATCATCAAATCTTCTTTCCAAATTAACAAATTTAGTATAACTTCCAAGCCATCCTAAATCTACAGTTCCTGTAGAGCCTCCTCTGTGTTTAGCAATAATGACTTCTGCTACATTCTTTTTTTCACTATCTTCATTATAATAATCGTCTCTATATAAGAACATAACAATGTCGGCATCTTGCTCTATAGCTCCAGATTCACGCAAGTCTGAAAGCATTGGTCTATGGTCTGGTCTTTGTTCTACAGCTCTTGATAGCTGTGATAATGCAATTACAGGTACGTTTAGTTCTTTTGCTAGAATTTTTAAAGATCTACTTATTTCTGATATTTCTTGTTCACGGCTACTATTACGTTTATTGCTTCCTTGTACTAATTGCAAATAGTCTATTACTACTAGTCCAATATTTTTTTCTAGTTTTAATTTTCTACATTTTGCTCTTATTTCCATTACAGAAATACCTGGTGTATCATCTATATAAATTCCTGTTTCTGATAAAGGTCCTATTGCTTCTGCTAATTTTCCCCAGTCTTCGTCTTCTAGTTTACCTGTTCTTACTTTGTTGCTATCTACCATTGCTTCACTACATAAAATTCTGTTTACTAATTGTTCTTTTGACATTTCCAAACTAAATATGGCAACTGGTGTATTTCCTCTTAATGCTGCATTTGTAGCTATATTTAATGCAAATGCTGATTTACCCATAGCAGGTCTTGCAGCAACTAGTATAAGTTCTGAGCCATGTAAACCTGCTGTTCTATAATCCAAATCTGAAAATCCTGTTGGAACACCTGTTATGTGCTGTTTTCTATTATATAATTCTTCTAATTGTGTAAAACTATCAACTAAGATATCTTTTATTGGAGAATATCCTTTTTGATTTTTATCTTGCATTATATTAAAAATCTTTTTTTCTGCCCCTTCCATAATGTCTTCTACATCTTCAGTTGGGTCATATCCTAAATCTATTATTTCATTTGCTGTTTTTATTAGGTTTCTTAATACTGATTTTTCTTCTACTATTTTTATGTATTTTATAGCATTTGCTGTTGTTGGTACTTTTTCTGGCAATTCTGCTAAATATTCAAATCCTCCAACTTGCTCAAATTTTCCCATTGTTTCTAGTTCTGATTTTACTGTTATTAAGTCTATTGGTTCCGCTCTATTATATAAGTTTAGCATTGCTGAATATATTATTCTATTGTCTTCTCTATAAAAATCCTCTTCTTTTAGTGTTTCTATACTACTTGCTACCGCTTCTTTATCTGTAAGCATACTACCTATAACTGCTTGCTCTGCTTCTACATCATGTGGTGGTATTTTTCCTATATCCATTTCTATTCCCCCAAAGTTTTTAATAATTATTCAGAAATTATATCTACTTTTACTTTTCCAATTACACCTTCAAATAACTTAATGTCCACAGTAATCATTCCTAAAGTTTTTATTGTTTCTTTTAAATCTATTTTCTTTTTATCAACTTTTATTTGATATTGTTTTTCCAAGTTTTCAGCTATTTCTTTTGAAGATACTCCTCCAAATATTTTTCCATTTGCTCCTGATTTTACTTTAATTTTCAATTGTATTTTTGACAATTTATCTGATATTTTCTCTGCCTCTTCTTTTTCTTGTGATTTTTTAAATGCATTAGAGTCTTGTTTTGCTTTTAATTTGCTCATGTTTTCTGCATTCGCTTCTACTGCTAAATTTTTTGGAAATAAGAAATTTCTTGCATATCCATCTGATGCATTTATTATTTGGTCTTTTTTTCCTACTCCTTTTATATCTGTTTTTAATATTACCTTCATTAAAATCACAACCTTTCAAATTTTCTAACCTTATATAGTTTACACTATTTTTAAGGATTTTTCAACCGAACACCAAAAGAAAATGCAAAGGTTAATTAAAATTGCAAATTCAATCGCAATTATTTATAATTTTACTTGTCAAAAAGGGGCGTCCCTTTTGACATTTTAATTTTTAAAAGGACCTGGTATACCAAGTCCTTTTCTGCTACATTGTCTTTTTTTTAATGATTCCCTTTTCTAAATCGACATCATAGCCATTTTTCTCCAGTACAGATACTGCATTCTCAAGCATCTCTTTTGTATAACCTGCTCTAATCATGTTACCTATACTATTATAGTCCATCTTTAATGATAGAAGAATTTGATCTTTATAATCTGGTTTATCATCTAATAAATGCCGCTTCCATTCTTCTCCTAATTCATCACAGATTTTTAGGTCCATTCCTCTAAACATTTCTGTCATTCCTATTACTGCTCTCACAGAACTACCTCCTTTAGATTTTTTTAAAATTTTATATCTATATTATATCACTTTAAGATAATTATGTAAATATAAATAACTCCTAATTTTACCATTTATACCTAATTTTCTATTTCTGTAAAATATTCATTTATTCTTATAATTAATTCTTGTTTAACTTCTTCAAGAGTCATCCCTTCTACCTGTGCTCCAGCTAGAGTTATATGGCCTCCTCCTCCAAGTTTTTCTAATATAACTTGAACATTTATGTCTCCAATAGAACGTCCACTTATACAAACTTTTTCTCCTGTATCGCCTAAAACAAATGAGGCTGTAACATCACTTATTGTAAGCAACTCATCTGCTGCTTTAGCACATAGTAAACTAATGTCTTTAGATTTTTCACCATCACATAGAGCTATTGCTATTGAGTCATTAACAATTTCTGCTTTTCTTACTATGTCTGCTATTTTGTTAAATGATTCTAAGTCACTTTGGAACCATTTTTTTACTCTGATAATATCAACTCCACATTTTCGTAAATATGCTGCTGCTTCAAATGTCCTTACACCTGTTTTAAATGTAAAGCTTTTTGTGTCCATCATGATTCCTGCATATAGTGCTTCTGCTTCTATTTTCTTTAATTCTACATTTACTTCTGCATATTGTAATAATTCTGTTACAAGTTCTGCTGCTGATGAGGCATATACTTCTTGGAATGTTAGAGTTGCATTTTCTATATAATCTGCACTTCTTCTGTGGTGATCTATTATTACTATTTTACTAGCCTTTTTTAGTACTTCTTCTGATTCTACATAATTTACTTTATGAGTATCTACTACTACCAATAAAGTATCCTCATCTATGTTTTCTTCTGCTACTTCTTTGCTTATTATTACATCTTCATATTCTGGTTCTTCTGTTAAACTTTCTCTAAAATTTTGTAATGAAGCTGTGTTACTTGCTATTATATATGCATTTTTGTCAAGACTTTTTGCTAATCTATAAATTCCTATTGCTGAGCCCATTGCATCTATGTCAGGGTTCATATGCCCCATAACCATTACTTTGCTTGATTCTTTTATAAGGTTTTCTAATGCATGAGCTACAACTCTTGCCTTTACTTTAGTTCTTTTTTCTACTTCTTGAGCTCTTCCTCCAAAGAATTTATAAATATCATTTTGTCTTACTACAGCTTGGTCTCCACCTCTACCAAGTACAATGTCCATTGCTGTTTGTGCTGATTTAAATTTGTCTTTGTCAACTTCTCCTTCATTTGAAATTGCTATACTTAATGTAAATTGTACTTTTTGTTTTGGGTCTAATTCTTTAATTTTGTCTAACAAACTAAATTTATCTTCTTTAATTTTTTCTAAGTATCTTTGCTCAAAAATGTAAATATATCTGTCTCTGTCTGATTTTATTAATATACCATTTGTTTCATTTGTCCATTCATATATTACTTTGTCTATTTCTGCAATGTATTGAGCTTTTTCTTCACTTTCTAACATTTGCATATTTTCTTCATAATTGTCTATCATTATTATTCCAACACATGATTTTGAATTGTTATATTCATTTTGTAATTTTATATTTTCTGTTTCATCTATAAAATATAAAATTGCCATGTATTCATCTTTTTCGTTTTTAGAATAACGTTTTGAATTGACAAATTTTCCAACCATTCTATATTGTCTTTTATTTACTTGGATGTTTCTTAATATTGATTTATCTGTCTTGTCTTTTTTGTTTTTTATTTCTTCTTTTAAATCATATACTAAGTCATTTACAAAAGTGTTTATATCTATATCTTCAAATTCTGTTGCAAATTTTGAACTTTTCCATACTACATTTCCGTCTGTTTCTAATATTATTAATGGAAATGGTGAGTTTATTAAACTTGTTTTTGCTGCTGAGTCTACTGTTAGTGTTAAGTCTTGAAGTGTTTCTGATATTTCACTTTTTCTTTTGTTGTTGGCAAAGTATGTGTATCCTAATATTAGCACATATATTATTATTGATGGTATTATTAGCATTTTGTTTTGCCAACATATTCCAAGTAGTAATATTAGTATTATTACTAAATATATTTTTGTTCTTGATACTAAATTATCAAAAATTTTTTTATTACTTGTTTGCATAAATCTCTCCTTTTACATATTCTATTTTACTTCGAATTTGAAGATTTGTCAACATAAACAAAAAGTTGTAGAATTACTGTGTAAACATGCTGACTTTTACAATACAAGTGTTGATTATTTATTATATAGAACGAATATACGTACACCTTATACTGATATTTCTGATTTAAATGTATCATATAAAAATTCTGTTAACTAAAAATACATATTGGAATTTTAAACTACATGTTCAAAATTCTAATATGTACTTTTTATAATAATTGTGTCATATATAATGGTAAATACAACACACCTTCCTCTTCTTTTAAATCTTTAGTATGAAGAATTATACCTTGTGCAAGATATTCTTTATATTTATTATTTAATTTATTTAATGATGTAAATGTATATCTATCCCCTGATTTTATTTCAATTGGTATTATATTATGCTTTAATGTTATTAAATCTTTAGAAATTAAAAAATCTATTTCCATTGTATCTGCTGCATTATTTCTATCATTTCTTGAAAAGAAATATAGCTTTCTTTCAGAACTTACTAACATTTGTGCAACAATATTTTCCATTAACATACCTTCATTAAATGAAAGTTTATCAAATAATATTTTTTTATAAATTTGCTCATTAACAATACTTTTTTCGTTAAACGTCATTGATAGCAATAATCCAGTATCTGCCATATAGCATTTTAATGCATTTGAATCTATTCTTTGTCCAAGTCCAATATTAGGTTCAGTCGTGTTATACGCAATATTTACTAGACAAGCATCATTTAACCAATAAAATGCCCCTTCATAGTTTCTATATCTCGCATTTTCATCATGAGAAGAAATATTAAATTTCTTTTCATGCTTTTGTAGTTGAGAGGGTATTGTATCAAAAATTTGCTCTACTTTTAAATTTAAATCTTCTGCATATTTTCGTATATCTTCACGATATAAATTTAATATGTTTCTTTTTATTTTATCTACCTTTTCAAAGTCTCTCGTATTTGCATACATTTCAACCGCTTGTGGCATCCCTCCAACTATCATATATTCCTTAAAATAATCCATTGCTTTTCTATGTAAGGCCTGACCTAATGCTTTTCTTCTCTTATAACATTCACGTATAAAATCCATTATAGTATTATTATCCATTGCCCATAAGAACTCTTCAAAATCAAATGGATACATTCTTATTTTTTCTTCTTCAGATGGGATTAAAATGTCTTTTACATTTTTCTTTATTGATATTAATGAACCTGTTTCGATATAGTCATATCTTCCATCTGCAACTAAGTGTTTTATTGCACCTCTTGCTCTTGGACATAATTGTATCTCGTCAAATATAAATAATGATTCCCTTTTATATAATTTTTTTCCATAATATTCTGATAAGTAAGTAAAAAGATAATCTAAATTATCTAAATAATTTTCAAAATCAAAGATAATATAAAAATACTTTTGAAATTTAAAACTTTCAAAAGTATTTTTATCATCCCTTAATCCCTTAAATTTAAAATACATTGAATTTCATACTTTTACAATAATATTTTCTGCATCTTCTTTTCTTATTGCAATAATACTACCTCTTACTAAAAAAGCTCTTGGATCACTAGAAGGACTTACTAATACTGGTATTATATTTGTTCCACTAACAAGTCCCATATCTAATAATCTTCTCTTTATTCCTTCATCACAATTTATATTTTTTATTTTTCCACTTTTATTTAATGGCAATTGACTTAAATTTATTATTTGTGTTTTCATCAAAAAACCTCCAAAATACAGTATTCTATTATATTATATTTTGTCGAATTATAAATGTTACATATTATCTTTTTTGATGAGCATCATCAAACTCTTCTTCCTGGTCATCTATATACTCTTCTAGTTTTTTGTCGTCCACACTACCTAATGAATTAACAACTTCAACTGCTTTTTCTATATCGCCTTCTCCTCTATACCCACATTTATTTGCAAATTGCCTCCATGTAATATTAGTATTTGGAATGTAATCATTTTCATCTATTTCAGTATATTGGAAATGTTCATGTGTTCTTGTTTTTTCATCTCCATCAAAATCTTCTATATCTTTTGGATTACATCCTTCGTCAGTATGTTCTTGTATTTCGTCTTGTACTTTATCTATTTGATGTCTTCCTTTGTTTCTATTAAATACTTCTCTTGTTTCTATTGGAATATATCCTGTTTGAGCAGTTTCTAATTCGGTTTCAGTTATTTCATTTTCTTCTAACGTTTTTTGTCCCATTGCCATTCGTATAACTCCACCATCATTACGACAACTTAATGACATTTTATTTGATTTTCTCACAAAAATAGAATTATTTTTATTATCTCGTGTTGCTGTTCCATCTTTATTTATTCTTGTTTGCATTCTACTTGCATTATTTCCAACTGTTGAATCCATTTCAAATTCATCACTTAAAACTTTTGCAGTTCCATCTTCTTTCATTCCAACTAAAGAATATGTAGTATTATTTATCTTTTCTCCTGAATTTATTTGGTTTACTTGTTCAGAGTATACAACATAAATATATTTATACCCTTGTAAATCTAGCCTTTTTTCTAATGTTTCTTTTCCATCCGCTTTTTGACTTAAATCTACTCTTTGCAATTGATTTACTTTTATTTTATCTGCTTGTTTTTTGGTTAATTCATTATTTTTATCTTTATTTTTTGTTTTTTCTTCTTTTAGTTCTTCTATTTCTTGTTTATCCATATCTTCTAAAGTTTTTTGAACTTCATCTTCTTCTATTTTCCTTCCTAGTTTTACGGATAGCACTTCTGCAATTTCTTTTGTTCTTAGTTTATTCATTGAATTATTTTCTATTTGTTCTTCTGGTGTTACTTCTATCAATTCATTTATTGCTTTTAGCTTATCTTGCTCCGAATTTGCAAAAGTTTCGTTGTATATTATTTCATTGTTTCCTAATGTTCCTGCAATGCATTTATTTCCTAAATAATAACTTTTTTGTTCTGTTATTCTTTCTTTTCCATTTTCATCTATTTCTATAATTTGTTTTTCTACTATAAAGACATTATCTGATATGTCTTTTCCATTTATTTTGTCTTGCCATGTTGCTTGTCCTACTAGTTTTATGTCTTTTATTTTGATTTTCTTGTCTTCTGTGTTTTGTTTTATTATGTCATTTTCTATTGTGTCTCTAAAACTTTCTTCTAGTTTTAGTGTTTCTCTTTCTTTTTGATTCATTTTTTATCATCCCTTTTGGTTATTTTATATTTATTTAATATATTCAAATACATTAAATTGTATATCTCATTTATATTAGTTTTTCTATTTCTTCTCTTGTTAATTTTGTAACTTTAATTATTATTTCTATTGGTATATTTTCTTCTAACATAGCTTTTGCTGTTTTTACTATTCCTTCTTCTACTCCAGCCTCAAAAAAGTTATGTTCACTTGTTAACCTATTATATTCTGCCATTACTATTGAATTATGTCTTTCTCTTTCTTTTGGATCTTCACTGATAA